>Ga0326511_10001034_pt1 | contig 23674 bp, 5 predicted proteins | sample 0_2496_0518_D_FD_203701 | JGI IMG/M metagenome (GOLD analysis project Ga0326511, IMG submission 203701) | Bovine rumen microbial communities from UC Davis, California, United States - 0_2496_0518 | ecosystem: Host-associated > Mammals > Digestive system > Stomach > Rumen | place: USA: California...
GTTCAAGTCGCGCTAAAGCGCTGGTTCAAATCGCTACGCTAGTTCAAGAGCTTCTTCGAAGCAGTTCAAACGCTCGCTGTGCGAGCTAGTTCAAGTAAGTTCCAGTCGCTTCGCAGGTTTTATCCTTTTGAACTAATGAGCGTAAGCGAATGATTGAACTCTTTTGAACTAATGAGCGGCAGCGAATGTTGGAACCCTCCGCTCCTTAGCGGAGCCTAATCTTCTTGTGATCCACAACATAGATGCCCTGCTTGAAGCCGGTGTAGGTGGCGGTGCCTGGACGAACGTCGAGGACGCGGACGAGAGCACCAGTCGCGGTATATACAGGCAGGGTGGTAGCATAGTCGCTGACAACGATGAGGCGCTGCCCTACTCCATAGACGTGGAGCCCGCTCTGGGTGGTCACGCCACCGTCTGGGTCGCGGTCTATGTCGCCGTCGAGGATGTCCTCGAGTTTGCTTGACTCATCGCCGATGAGGATGTAGTCTCCATTGAAGATTGAAGATTGAACATTGAAGTCGGCATCAAGCGAGTTGCCTGCGAGCGGTGTAGCTGAGGTGGTGATGTAAGAACGGAACGGATAGATAGCCTCTCCGTTGACGAACTTGTCACCCTCGTCACCGACTTTGATAGCGTAGGCACCTGTCTTGCCGCCGTTGTTGAGGTATGCACCGTAGTGGTAGTAATCGCCTATGTGGGTGGCATTAGCACTCACATTGTCATCGGTGATGGCAACGGTAGCATCATCGGCACCGAAGGTGATAGTCTGCCCCTCCATGTTGAACTCATAGAACTTGCTGCCTGGGAAGCTGACGATGAACGGCTTGTAAGCAGCGAAACTGCGGTAGCTGTCATTTGCGTCGTCGCTATACTGACTCTTACCGTCGATGCTGTATGCCGGACGCTTGAAGGTAGCCTTCGTTACGCCTGCAGAGGTAGCTACTGCCGTCATATTGCGCAACCAGAACTCGTGGTTGAGTATGGTGTGCGCCTTGTCGGTAGAAGCATTGGCATCACTACCGTAGAAGTAGGTGATGTCGGTCTGCGTACCCGCATCGCCGTTGTTGTAGGCATCTCTATGACGCTCTATACCATCAGAGAGGGTTGCCGTCTCAACGGTGAATGGCAGGCTGACGGATGACCATGCCTTGCCAGCCTCGTTGACGTAGCCCGTCTCCGTACTTGGGTTGCGCACGTACCATGCCTTGGTAGCGGTGAACTGGACAGGAGCGTTGAAGTCCTCCATATCCACGAGGTGCATATTGGCTGCCGTATAGGTATCTATTGGCGAGCCTGTACCGATAACGTGATGACCCTTGATGTCGCGCTCATCAGTATCGTCGGTATAGTTCAGCGTGGTAGCCGCAACCTTGGCTATCGTATTGGCATCACCAGTATGATCGTCAGTATAGACAAGGAGGTTCTGCGTCACGCCAGCATCCATGCGCATAGCATAGAATGCAGGTGGCAGGTCGAGGGCAGGAGCGTAGTATATCTTCTGCGAGTTAGCCACATCGAGCAAACCTGCTGAAGGTATAGAAGCTGCGTTCTCCGTGTCACGCTTGCCTGTGAAGTCAATAGCCGTAGTCTTCGGGTCGTGGACGTAGGTTATTATTCTCTGGGCATCGCCAGAGGCGTTGAAGTGGAAGCCCTTATCCACCTTAGACTGATAGAAGCCTGAAGCACGATATACACGGTTGGTCATGTTTGCCACCTCGTGGGAAGTGATAGTAGAAGGATGAACCTCCGGTGTAGCCTGCAGGTTCTGACCGAAGAAGATGTAGTCATTCTTAACCACAGTTGTGCTAGCGCCGTCATAATTCTTCGCTGCATTGAAGAGTGGCTTATACTTCGGCGTAGCAGTAGCACCATCCGTAGCGACCTTGTCGCCCAATGAGGTGTCGAGAGACATCTGAGCATTCTCGCTCTCAGCCTCAGAGAGTCCTGTCCACAGGCTGTTAGTAATGCTGCCATCTACCTTACGAGCCTCATCTATCGGGTGACTCTTGTCATGGAACGTCTCGTAGGTATCGAAGCCCGTCTGCACATCCACCATGTAGTGAGGGTTGTCATCCGTACGCAGGTACTCGCTACCCTCGGTGTTTCTGCGTGCATACTGGTAGTCACCGTTAGCATAGTAATCCTTCAGGTAAGCCACTGCCGTCTGGTCGGCTATATCAGCGGAGGTAGGCGTAGCATGTCCTTTCTTCTCCTCATCGAGGATGTACTTACGTGCCTCGAGGTAGTACTGGTTGAGGTTGTAAGCCACGGTACCGTTGTTGAACTCTTCTTCAAGGTTGGTATCTTCAAGGTAGGTAGTAGCCGAACCATCAATGTTGTATACCTTGAGGTTGCCATACTCGTAAGAGTTGTGTATAGCACCGCCTGTTTCTACTGCACCGGCAATAGAACCGCTCTCAAGTCCGAGGTTATAAACCTGACCAGTAGAGGTGATATTGTCGAAGAGGTTGGTGTCTATGCCAGTGATAGAATGACCGTCGCCGTGGAACATACCTCCAAAGTTAGCCATTGACTTATAGTATTTGTCAGCCAACGGTGTATGCTGCTGCACGGTGATGTTATTCTGCAAGAAGAACTGAGCGTACTGACCAGCGGTAGGCACGGTGCGCACCGTACCATCGTAGTTCACCTTATTATATTCAGGATGTTCAGCATTTAATACGCCCACTGTGTCAACCCATGCCTGCATAGCCTGGAGGTCCTCATAATCCTTAATGTATATGCGTGGCTGAGCAAAGGTTTCAGACTCTTCACGAGCACGTGTGACAGCCTCTGCCAGATGCAGATCAACATCGAACGTGCCACGAGGCTTCATGTGGTGATAGTTGTGTACCTCCAGTATATTGCCAGGGTCGAGGTCAACAGCAAACTTTGCATTGTCCATGTTGTTACAGGTGAAAACGTACTGCACACCATAGCCATCCATGAAGTAGTAGGCTGGTATGAGGATGTACTGTCCTGCAGGGTCACTATATACCTTACCCTTCAGCATGTCACTCGTCTTCTCGCCAGAGGTATCGTAGGTCATGTAAGCATCTTCTTCCAAACCTGTTCTACCGCTATTGAGTTTACCAATGCGCAGGAACTCGCCGTTCTGTGCGAACGACTCGTCAGAGTCGATAATGAGAGCATTCTTGTTGATTCTCACGAACTCACCAGGCAATGCGCAGTTAGCCACCTCGATGTTACCATCGTAGCTTGGACCCTTAACGTAGTTGATGATGAGGTTTACTGTGTAGGTTCTATCAAAATCAGAACTTGAAGCAAGAACTATCACTACTGTATCAGGACGAGCAAGGTGATCATCATAATAAGTTCGAAGAGTATTATTGCTGTTATTGACAGCATCTTCAAGAGCTATTGCCAATCGAGGAGATGAACTGAATACAGGTTTCGTATCTCCTTTGTATAACAGTTCCTGTTCTGATGTATTTGCTCCACGAGTAATTACACCATAGAAGCCATTTTCATTATACTTAGTATTTACCTTACCACCTTCAAGGCTATACGAAGCACTCAACTTAAGAGTATAATCCTTACTTGCATTCAGTATATCATCATCATACAATGAGTTTGGCTCTGGTTCACCAGCAAACTTCTTTTTGTAATGATTCCATGTCACACTGGTTATCTTCAAGTCATTTTGCGCTTGATCAAGCACTGTCAATCCATCAGAGGTATCTGCATGGAAGGTTATAGGTTCATCTTCGCTATCATAGGTATAACCAGTTATATGAAGATTATACTGATAATGGATACCTGCAAGGAACCAATAGTGGATTTCTGACAGGTGGGCATTTTTCCCTTCTGTATCATGTGTGCCAGGCAGTTCGTCGAAGTTTGTCAACAAACAGTCATCTACAACATAGTGTGATATACCTCCCTTTATCGGGAACACGAAATTACCTGTTGATTCAAGGAAATTGGTCTTATTTTCATGCACGTTGTCGGCATACACGTAGCCACCACCTTCTTCTGATATCGGCAGGATGAGTTTCATCTCTACTACGCCATCAATAGGACCATAGAAAAGATTTTCTGTTCCTACTTCATCCGTTGTATAGGTATTCTGCACCTTGAAAGCATAACCAGAAGAAATACCTATAAGGTTCTTAGCTGTTGCATCATTACGATGTTGCCACTTCGTCTTGTCTTCTGGTTGTACTTTATTATCCAGAGCTGTGTACCAATCTGTAATGTACTGCTGTTTCTTCGCTTTGTATGAAGTTCCTGCAGTTCTTACGCCTGTTGCATCGTGATAATCTTCGGTAAAGAGGGCATTAGACTTGATGGCTCCTACATAGTGGATGTTGTTGGTCAAGCCAAGGTAGTTACGGTACCTAGCAACAGTCGGATTTGTAGGCAAGTCGTTTGTGCTGACAATGCTTGATACCATCTGCAACTCGCCCACGCGTGCTATAGAATAAGGTGTGGTAGAAACCTCGTTGATGGTATAGTCACGTGCACCGTTAAGGATAAGACAGTTGTCTGTCAGGCGCATGAGGTCGAGACGCTGTATGGTGTTCATCACCTTGGCAGCATCTTTCTCTACCTTTGGTTCCTTAGCATATTCTGTAGCATCAAGTACAGCGTGCTGCGCATATCCATAGCCCTTCAGCTCACCAGAGCGGAAGCCCTCGGCATAAGAGAGGTGACCGTCGCCGTAGAAACCGCCGTCGGCAGACTCGCTGGAGATATTGATATGCTCCGTAGCCTGTGTCGGATCTTCCCACACGAGGACGGTGGTATTGCCACCATAGCCCTTGGTCGTGGCGTTATAGAGCGGATCGTTGTCAGCCATAGAGTTGTTGACGTTATAGTCATCCGTATATTTCTTCACGGTGTAGGTACCGGCACCGCCAGTGCCTGTATAGCCCGAAGACAGGGCATAGCCACCGCCATAGACAGCCTCGCCGATGGTGATGCTGATATCATCCCATTCAGCAGGAGTCATGTTGGTAACTGTGAAGTTGTTTGCCTGTGAACCTCCGTTTTTAGTATCGTAATCACGGATAGCATCATATACGGCAGGCGAGATGATGTCGCCATTTATAAGCCTTATCTCACGCTTGATAGCAAGCGAGCCGTCAGCATTAGTTATGTCAAGGTTATCAGACTTGTCAGCACGCAGGAGGTTGTAGGACTTAGACTGGTCAGCCGTCAGCGTATAGTACTGTGGATAGCCTACAAGCACATGGGTAGAGCCATAGACGTTACCAGAGTAAGAACCGCCGACCACGTCGGTTACAACGTGACCGTTGAGCACCTTGACGATAGTGTTACCAATGACGTTACCCAGCTCGCCGCCACCATAGAGGTTGTTGACAGAAGAGCCTGTGTCATTATATGTTGTAGTTACTACCGTAGCCTTATTCTCAATAGGCAGGTCGAGCGACTGCTGAGAGTTGTCGTTCTTCTCAAACGAGAGGTTGAGAGCATTGCCACCAGAAGTTGTTGTACCCTGAGAACTGCTTATAGCGTCTGAACCGAGCGTTACATTGATGTCGCCATATACGTAAGAGTCGGTACCATAGCCTGCACCATAGACACTACCAACGGTGACATTCTTGTCGGCATTAGATGCCGCGAGTTTGTCAACGTCAAGACCGTCGATGACGTTGGAGAGCATATTGACTGTCACGTCGCCGTGTATAGAACCAGACTTGTAGCAGCCGCCATAGACGTTGGCACCGGAATACTTGCCGTCAGACTCAGTAGGCTTCATGTTTGCCTTAACGGTGAGACGTATCATTGGGTCGGTAGTCTTGCGTGAACCGAGCAGGTAGCCACCCTCGTGAACAACGTCGAGGTCGGTACGTGTGAAGTTGGCGTTGTTACATCCGCCCACAATCTTGTTGGTAATGGTAAGACCTTCTGGGAAGATATAGTCAACCACGCTGCCGCCAGAGGCAGGCGTTACGTCCATGTTACCACGGTTGCCACCGCAGAAGAAGCTGCCGACGGTTGTATTGGAGATAGTACCTGCTCCCCATGTGTCTGGGTCAGCCACCGTACCATTCCACTTCAGCACTGGCTGTATGGACATTTCCACAGGCTGGAAGTAAAGGTCGATGATATGTGGGAAGGTTCTTTGACGACCGTCAAGGTCAAGAGGCAGATATGTCTGAGGTATCTGCTTGTTGTAAGGGTCGTTAGCCCAGTTGATACCGTCAGAGAGCACTATGTTGTTGATGCGCTTGAAGGCATTGAGGAAGCCCGTGGTCGATTCGTCAAACATAGCCTCGCCATCAGCACCCATGAACACCTCGTTGGCTTTTACGTAGTTACCTATGTTGACCGTAACGGTTGGGTCGTTTTCGCCATCGAGCTTGGTGACAGTAGCTGTGTTACCACCGCCGAACACCTTACCAAGCACTTTTACACGCGCAACATCATCGCCTGGCACGGCAGGAGAACTTGAAGCACCAGCTATGCTGAGGTTGATGAACTGAGAGAGCGGACGGTAAGAGTTGATGTTAACCAGACGTGCCGCCTCACTTGAACTCTCGGCAGAAGCAGGCATCAGCTCCACACGACGTGGCACCTCATAGACTAGGTCATAGACAGAACCCTGAGCCAAGTAGCCTTCCACGGCAGTCACCTTCTGGCGCTCCTCATTGAGGGCATAGAGATAGTTACCGTTACCAGCACCATATACGTTGTGGTAAATCTTACCACCCTTGATGTCAACGGTTATCTGTCCGTCAATCTGACCAGACACGTCATTGCCGCCATATACGTCGTGACAGATGAGTATCTTGCTGTTGGTTGTAGCACCGTCAGCACCGATATTGAGGGTTGCAGTGCCATGTTCAGCAACACCTTCGGCATTAACTACAGCCTTAACGTCGCCCATCATACCACCAGCGAAGATGTCGTCAACGCAGGCAGATGTTATGGTTACATTAGTATTTCTAACATCGGCATAGAACGAACCACCAAAGACACGACGTATGAATGGGTCACCAGCTATGGTGACATGAGTGTCGCCACCCACCTTACCGTTATAGCCACCGCCGATAACGTCCATGATAGCCTGCTCTGACTTGAACAGCGTGTACATGTTATCCTTCAGCTTGTCGGTCGCTGACTCTATGAAGTCAGCAGAGATTGCATCCTCCAAACTTGCTGCAGGAATATTCACATCAACAGTAGTGTTACCCGTAACTTCGGTGTGCTCACCATAGCCACCACCGATGAGACAGAAGTGGAATGAGCCTACCTTATTATATACCTCTTTCCATTCGGTAGAGGCGAAGAGGGAGGTAGCTGTTCTGCCTTCGTCGTCATGACCTAAGTTGGTAGCGCCCTTGAGCAGACTCTTGTCCATGTTGATAAGGGTGTTGCCCCATACCTTGGAAGCCGCATTACCACCACCGTACATATTATGGTTGATGAGGAATTTCTTGTTCTTCTCGTCAAACTGGGCAGAGAGTGTATTGTTCTTCTTAGGCATCCAGTTCTTGTTCTCTATATCCCACATCTGAGAGAGACACCACTCACCGCCGCTGACGTTGATGGTAGAGCTCGTTGGAGAAGCTTGCGTGCCTACGTAAGAAGTGGTGATGCTCTCTGTGCCATCGCTGAGAGTGCGCACGTCGCCCAGACCTGCACCGAAGATGTTGTAGCCGAGGTGACCACCCTGTATTTCTACTGTGGTGCTGCCCGTTACGGAGCCGTAAGAGCCACCGCCATATACACGGTTCCAGAGCCAAGGAGAAGAAACGCTTCCCTCGGTAGTATCATCCTTGACGGTTACGAGAGTATTACCCGTTACCTTACCGAGCTGGGTGTAGTCATTAGCCTCTGACTTAAGGCAACCAGAGCCGCCAGCGAATACCTGCTGATAGACGCAGCCACCCTTAATCATAACTTCTGAGCCGTATGCAGCCGGAACAGAGTTGGAAACGTTGGCAATATCACCACCACCATACACTTTACCGAAGATGATAGTACCCGTTGGCGTACCGTCGATAGTTACGAGGGTGTTCTTGCCTACGGCACCCATAGCAGGGAAGTCGATGAACGAGCCATCATCTTCCTTGTATGACTCCATACCGGCACCACCGCCATAGACGTTGCCCTTCACGATACCGCCGAGCACGTTGACCGTCGTAGTACCCGTTACCTGTCCGTAGGTGTAAGTCTCATCAGCATTAGGCGATGCAGGCATAATGCCGATACCACCACCGAAGACGTTCTGGCAGACAGACTGGTCGGTGAGGTTGACAGTGGCATTACCACTGACGAGACCAGCCATACCACCACCCACGATATTCATGAAGGTGTGGTTAGGAATACGGAAGATGTTTGCAAGGCGAGAGGTCTCGTAACGAGACAAGCCGTTGGCACCGCTTGAACCACCATAGTATTCGTCCTTGTCGTCATTTGACAAACCATCATACTCTGTGCTGAAGGTATTGTAGAGGTCCGTCCACGTCTGACGGTCAGCCTTCTGGTTAGGATAGTCGTCGTTGTTGGTATTACCGTCACCGTCAATGTCCTTACCCACCTGTACGTTTACAAGGGTATTGCCGCCAATAGTAGTATTGATACCATAACCGCCACCGAGCACAGAGAACTGCGGGTGGGAGTTGTTGCCCGTACAGAGCTGCTTCAATACAGAACTGAGCAACCAGTCACGGTCGTCGAAGTAAGAAACCGCATCGGTAACCAGTCCGTGGTTGACAGTAATAGTAGCATTACCTGCTACGGTAGATACCGTGTTGCCTCCACCATAGATATTATGGTCTTTAAGGAAGAGGTTGTTGTCGAGGTCGAATATGTCGGAGTAGTTAGTTTTCAGAGCCGTCAGCTCGGCAGATTCCTCGCCCTTCTGTCGTGCTGCTATCATGGCGAGAGCCGCCTCCTTGTCGATAGTGACGTCGGTGAGCGACTTCACGTTTCCGTCAAGTCCCGCCGTTCTGTCCCAGAGGAATGAGCCGCCGTCTATTCTTATCACGGTATTGCCTTCGATGTTGGCAGAACTCAGTTTCCCACTGTCAAGGTCACCCAGACCGGCACCATAGATATTGCCACCTATGTTGCCACCCTCGATGACTACGTCGGCATTACCACGCGTTCCGCTGGTTTTCTTGACGTTACCTACCTCGCCACCACCATAGATGTCGCCCCATACGTTTGGAGAGATAGTCCTGCGCTCTACTATTTCTTCATCACCCTCCATGTGGGTTTCTTTGGCTACAGAGTCACAAACTATAACATAGGAGTTACCATATACGTTGCCGAGTTCATCATAGGTATGGTGATGTGACTCATCCGCAGCCTGAGACTTCAGACGACCCTTGCCGCCACCGAATATGCTGCCGAAGACGTCGCCACCGCGTACCTTTACAACGGTTACGGAGTCGGTAGTATTAACTGAGTTGGCTACGTTACCAACGTCACCACCGCCATAAACATTACCATATACGCGAGCATTCTCTACCACGTCCACACGAGTGACGCCGAGCACCTTACCCATATTCACATAGTCAGTGATATCGCCACCAGCTTTTGACGGGTCAACACCAGCACCACCGCCGAACACGTCGCCATACACACCGCCTGTTCTGCCCTTGGCATCAGGCTTGGAGAGAGCTACGAGCACACGAGTGTTGCCACCTACCTCTCCGAGGAATTCACGGGTTCTTGGGGTATAGCCTGCTATCCCCGAAGTGATATTGGTTTCACTATCGAGCGCGTCGTATGCCGCCTTCTGTCCATAGCCGCCGCCATACACACGGTGTACGAAGGTAGTACCACCCAGTTTGACGTTGGTATTATTCTTTACCAGTCCTGCGTAGCCGCCACCGATAACGCCGAGCACGGTGTAGCCACCGATACCATAGCCATTGCCGTAGATGCCCATGTTTCCGTCGTGGGTGTGGGCATCGTCGGTAGTTTTGTTAGCCTCGTCAAAGGAAACGTCGAGTGACCACTGTTCGTTGGTACTCTCATCCTCATCGTCGCTGAAGTAGCCCTCCACACCGACTGTCACGTCTGTATTTGCCACCTGTGTGAAGGCACCATAGCCACCACCGAAGACATAGAAGTGTGGGTTGGCATTATCACGGAATGACTTCTTCCAAACGTCGAGTTTGATGAGGTCGGCAGGCACGGCACCGTTGGTAACCTCTACCCTTGTGCTGTCCGTAACCGTACAAGCCAGATAGCCGCCACCATATATATTATGGTTGTTAAGGAACTTAGGATATGTGCCACTCTTGTTTATGAAGCGATCCCAGTTGGTATCGGTCAGCCCACCAAACCATGTAACAAACTCCTTGTTGGAGTCATCCCACAGAGTGTTCCATATCGTCTTGGCACCATTCACATATACCTTTGTCTGTCCGTTGATGTCGGCACGAGCACCCACGGTGTTGGCATCGGTCATGTAACCCCTGCCACCACCGAACACCTCGCCGGCGAAGCGTCCGAGAGTGAGGTTTACCTGAGCCAAGCCACCAACGGCAGCCTGGTTACCACCACCGTAGATATTACCCCACACCGTAGCATTGCTGCTGTTGAGGGCAACGGTAGTACCGAAGTTGCCATAGCCTGCATCCCCTGCTATCACATAAGATGAAGGAGCCAGAGTGCCAACGGCAGCAAGATTGCCACCGCCGAAGACATCGCCGAGCACCTGTCCGCCTCGCATAGCCACGCTGGTGTTGGTGAACACGACACCCCGGTTGCCACCGCCGAAGACATCCTTCAAGCCTATTACCTTGGTAACGCTTTCAACCGTCTTGGTAGTAGCAAAGTTATTGATGTTTACGTTGGTCATGTTACAAGCGGTGTTCACACCAAAGCCAGCACCATAGACGGTGAGCTGGCTTGTGCCCATACCGTTGTTGACATTCACCGTAGTGTTACCGCCAGAAGTAACGCCTGTCACATTACCACTGCCATCCTTCGTATATTGACCAATGACAGAAGCGAGGTTGCCGCCGCCATAGAGGAAGTGCTCCGTCTCGTTAGAGTAAGTTGTGCCGCTACCCAAGGTTACGTTGGTGCTACCAGTTACGTCGGCAGAAGCCTGAACTGTCTCGCCACTTACCACGCCAAGACCACCACCATAGATGTCGCCTGCTATAGAGGCATTATTAATAGAAGTAGTAGCATTACCATATACGTCGCCCTTCTCAGCACCACCATAGATATCGTCACCTATAGTGCCGCCTGTTATGTTGAGTTCCGCATTACCATAGGCATTACCCACTGCGTCAGGACTTGCAACCTCTGCGCTCGACCTGCCCTCTGCAGCACCAAATACCTTACCAGTGATTGTTGCACCGCTGATGTTGAGTGTTATGGCATTCTTGCTTGTAGTACCGTAGTAAGTGATTTCTGGATTCAGTTTGCTTGCCGCATATGTGTCTGTTGATGTACCATAACCCACGTTGGCAATAGCGCCACCACCATAGACATTACCATTGATAGTACCGCCAGTGATGTTTACTGTAGTAGTACCATAGATACGCGCCATATCAGAGAGCGTATGGTTGGTTGCCTCCTGGTTATTGTACTTCACATCGCCAATACCATAGCCGCCACCATAGACATTACAGTTGAACGTACCACCAGTGATGTTAAGCTCTACATCACCAAATATCTGTCCCAGTCCTGTATAGTTTTGATAATATTCACCCTTAGAGCTATCACTCGAATTATTATTTCGATGCGTCTTATAGTAGTAATCAGTTCCACGTCCGCCAGCAAAGACACCATTAGTACAATTGAACGTACCACCATTGATATTCAGCGTAGCAACAGGGTGGTCAGCATCCTTTTTACCATAGATATTACCACTTCGATAGTTAGGATATGCACTATCTCCATTTTTCATCCAAACTACCGGTGTGTATCCACTACCACCACCATAGATACCATCAAGAGGATCTGTTTCCGTACCAAAGATACCATCATTAATAGTAACAACAGTCTGAGCATCCTCAGGGTCTATGTTGGTATATTTCTCCGTTGCAGTGTATATGTCATAACCGTCATAGCACTTTACATATACCTTCTGGTCGTCTCTGTGAGCATCGTATGTGCTCCAGTCGCCATAAAGCACCTGACCCGTACTATTAGTTTCCCAATAAGGCAGACGCTGAGACGCCATATTATTTCCTGTATTATCTACAGTCTCTGCTACATGGTACATACCGTTGATACCACCTGCACCAGTAGCGAAGATGCCTGGGAATATTGGGTCGCTTGTGTTATAAGACTTTATGCGCTCAAACGTGCCGCCATTCATGGTGATAGAGGTATGACCAAGGAACGGTATAGCGACCTCACTCACTTTACCACCGAGTGAACGTCCTACACCACCTCCATAAAGCTCAGTAATTATGACACGTGCATTCTTTGTTGCAGATGTCTCGTCAGCAGCTGCGAAACGAGAGAGTGACGGGTCAAGCAGGATATTTGCACGCCCTATATAGGCATTGAGCGGCTTATAGCCACCATAGCTTGCTACCTCATAACGCAGGTGACCAAGTGTGCCGCTGGCGATACGTCCTATGCGCCCGCTATATACATTTATATTAACGTCGCCATACATGGCACCCTCGTGGTTACCGGCAAGGATAAGACCTATGTCGTAGTCGGCATTGGTATTGTTTGAAGAGCCGATACATGTCTTGTGCTCGTCGTTAAAGCCCTTGTCTATATCAATATTGATGTTACACTTTATAGGCAAGTTTGGTGTACCGATGATACCCTGACCGTCACTACGATTTTGACGGTGGGTAGTACAGATTACAGAGAAGTGACCAGACTTGATGTTGATATTGAAACCTTCCTTTCCATGAGGTATCCAAGGCTTGCCATTAGGCATGGTGCCCTCCATGATGCTATAGAGGAAACCAGAATCATCCCTGAAGCGTGAGTCATTACAGAAACCGCCGAATATCTGGAAGTCGGCATCATGAGCTCCTGCCACCTTGCCATAGTCGCCATCGTCCTTCATATAGCTTGAGATGATGCCCTCGCCCATTTCAAGGTTGTTGTACTGGCAGAAGAGTATGGCATAGCCACTACCGTTTCCCTTGAAGGTAAGGTGCTCAAACCTTGTATCGCCGAGCAAGCCCATAGTGTGCTCCTGACTTCCATCAAATGAAATCTTGGCTGTAGTGGTGAAGTCAATTGAACTGTCAAGTTTGCCCGTGATGGTGGTGTTCTTCCACATGTGGCTGTTTGCCATGCCTGACCTGTAGCCCTCAGCTGCATAAGAATTATCGGTGCCAGTAGTAACGTCATTATACCAGTTTGTATAAGTGTCAGTGTTATCATTGCCTCTATTATTTCTGCCCACCATGAAGCCTTCATTGGTACGCTCACCGTCACTCTCACTCATGAGGACGATGACGTTATCATCCCATGTGCCGTCCTCGAAGAGGAGAGAGTATGCCTTGTGCCAGGATTTGACGGCTGTCTCTTTGGTAAGTCCGTCGTTGATGTCATCACCAGCTGCGCCACCGTTTACACCAGATGGGTTAAGGTATATAACCTTTCGGTTAGCTGGCAACTTAGAGACTACGAGCTTATAGGTATTCTCCGAAGCGTAGTCGCTATGGGCTGAGAGGTCGGTGATGGTGATTACGCAATAGCGAGTCTTCTGTATATCGTCACTTGCTCCTACCACGAGTGAGGAGCTTGCCTCGCCTGCGAGAGGTGTGCTGTTGACGCTGGTCTTGAACCACTGGTAGGTTACAGAGAACGTCCTCTCTCCGCTATCAGCATCGGTGTCGGTGAAGATTCCAGCAGGGGTGGTGTTAGTCGTGATAGTCCAGCCACTTGCTTCATCGCCACTCTTGTCAATCGTAGCTGTGAAGTCCTGACTCTTAGGAACCTTGATGATGTCGGAGTTCTTACCGCTCGCCTCGTCTTCTGGTTTATCACCTACCCACGCGCGTACATATATGTATCTGTTATGCAGAGTCTGGGTTGCTTTGTAGGTTTCGCCTGTTGCGCCAGAGATAGCCACGCCCTCGGAGTCTTCCCACTTGGAGGTCTCTACGTTATATACCTTTTTCTTTTCATACCACTGGTAGTGCTTTTCGCCAGTGAGGTATGTGTTGACGGTTGCGGCGAGGAGGTGGTCGTTCACTGAATCGCCGTTATAGGTGTCGCGTGCAGAGACATAGATGTCGCCACCAGCACCGCCGAGCTTGACGGTTCCGCCTTCCCAGCCCCAGTCATATTCCTTAATGAGTACAGAATCTGCCCCTGCGAGAGAACGGTCATTGAAGGCGTTGGTTACCTCGGCATTGCCCTGCAGGGTGTAGTTGGCACCGTTGTCACCCTGATACTCATACTGGTCGCCGTCGCTGAGCACGTTTCCGCTATTATGCACAGTGACCTGCTTGATGTTGCGGTCGCCCCAATCGGTAGTAAGAGGGTAGTTGGTGGGGTTCATGTCAAAGTAGCCTGCTGCGCCAAGACGTGTCGTATTATCATATACCTTATAATTATAGTACATGTTTGTGGCAACGAAGTCGGCTGAAGGTGATGTCTTGCCTGTAAAGTGCTTAGGCATGTCTTCAAAGCCTGTGCCTCTATTATCCTGGTTTTCAGCTATAGCAAATATAGGACCAGCGAAGGCATTAGGAGTCTTTATCTTACCACCAAAGAAAGCAGGACAAGGGTAAGCCATAGAACTCTGGTCTCCCTTACTATATATAGAACCCACGATACCGCCTACGCCGAAACGCAGCTGGTCGGCAGCACTCGTCGAATTGGTGAAGGCAGCCTTGCTGATGTCGATGTCGGTATTGGAGGATATATAGCGCACATTTGTGGTTGACATAGAAGCTGCACCATCATAGTCATGCCAGAGACTTGCCTGACCACGTCCATAGACACCACCCACGGCAAAGCGTGAGTTGGAAGGTATCTGGTAGTTAGCCGGAGCTGCGGCATCGCTGATGGCAGAGCCAACCACGGAGATATTCTCTACGGTAGAGTAAGTGCCAACCACACCTGCCAGCGTACCGACAAAGAGGCGGTTACCATTGCCAGACAGAGAGCCGTTGGCATTCTTGTATTTCAGTCTCAGGTCTGATGCGGCATTGAGCTGGAAACCACTGAGGTTAAGGTTGCGCACCTCGGCATTGAGCTGGGTAGCATCGCCCACCTTATAATATTGACCCGTGCCACCAATAGCAGTGAAGAGACCCCAGCCTATACCCCTGGCGATTTCATTGATATATCCCGAACTCCACGTCTGGCGCATATTGCTGATGGTATGCCCCTTACCGTCGAACACACCCATGAAGCCAAGCAAAGCATAGTTGGCATAGCCGTCGTTAGAGTCAGCAGAATATACCGGCGCAGCACCTCCGGCTATCGGCCAGAACTCGTCATTGGTGAGGGTCACGTCAGCGTCCATCTCGTAGTAAGCCATGCTGTAGTTAGGCCTGGTGACATCATTCTGCATCCTTGAGCGGAAGGCACGCTTGTTGCCGTCTATATACGCATACTCTATCGGCATATACTGATACTGGCGCGAAAGTTCGGAGAGCAGACGGAGGTCTTGCTCTGTGCCGATAAGGAACGGATGCTCCTTGGTGCCAGGATCGCTTGCGTAAGTGCGATAGTCATTGCTTGGTGCAACGTCGGCTGCCTGATTCTTTATGCGGAAACGTCCAAGAGGGATATAGGTGTTAGCCTGGGCAAGGATGTTGCCGCTACCGTCGAGAGCCACGACGCTGATGCCCAGACCTGTCTGCCAGCCACGATTGTTAACGAAGGACGCCTTTGCCGTATTGGTATATAACGAACCATCCTTTATCTCGCCGCCTACTATCCACTGGTATGATTTTACGTCAGCCTTGTCGTCGCCGTCCTTGGCTACCTCGAAAGTCTGGTCGCCAAAACCGCGCTGCTCCGCGCTTACATTACTTATATTAAGGGTGACGTTCTTGGTTGCCGTACCCATAGCCACCTCGATATTCTTCTTGATACCAGCAGTGAAACTGGTGGCAGCTGCCGAGGACATAGCCTGTGTACCCATGTTCACGCCTTGTGCGTAATACATGAAATAAGCGGGATAGGTAGAGAGGTCTTTATTGGTCTCCGGCCATGCGCTCTGCTCGCCCTTGGTCCAGTCGCTGAAGTCAGCACTTGCCGGTACCTGGGTAGCGTATGTGTCGGAGGTCGCAGACTCGTTGCGTGTCCACCACAGGACAGTCTTGCTGGCACGCGGCGTAGCAAGACGGCGGTTGTGGCGTATGAGGCGGGTTGCGTCGATAAAGCTCTTGCCGCCTATCACCTCTATGTCTCCGCTTTCGAAGTTCGGTGACTTCTTGGTGCCGGCGGTAAGAGAGGCGTCCTTGGTGTAGTCGATAGCCGACAGGAGTTCTGAGGACAAACCTATCTTGAAGTTGTTGTAATACCATGTGGCAGACTTACTTCTCTCCACCTGGTCGAGGCGTGCGCTCTCGCTGCGCACCACGCCAGCATAATGGTCGGTTACCATCTCCCATGAATCATTTATATACTCCAGTGCCATACATGGAGCCACGTAAGCGTAGGGGGCTGTAATCTTACCAGAGAAGAAGAGGTTTTCGCTGTAGCGATAAGGATTGTCGTGAATACCTATGACGCCACCTACGGCAAACTTGTTAAACCGCAGGTTGGTAAGGGTGGCTGGCTGGAAGCCAGTGAAATCGATGTCACCATCCGTTACGGCACAGTTCTTTAGATAAGAAGCATTGGCATAACTTTTACCATTGCTGGAAAGGAAGCCAACCACACCACCAAAGGCAAACTTCTGTCCCTTTGAGATGCTGTGTGTGCCAGCCGTCGCCACCACCGGATTCGCAACAAGTATGTTCTCGATAGGAGCTGTGTTAGTCTCAGCATAGCCTACCGCACCGCCTACATAGACAGGATTGTTGGTGAGGGTAGCGGTTTCATAAAAATATATCTTGGGGTCGGTAACCTTGATGTTCCTTATCTGTGCATTCGCCTGAGCCATTGCCACACCGGTACTGATGTAACAGGTCTTCTGAAGAGGGGCGCTGACATAGATGATAGGATTAATGACGTTGATGTTCTCAACAACAGATGGTGAACATACCTTACCGGCAATGATGCCATAATAGTGGTTATCGTTACTATTTGTGCCTGAAGACTCAATACGGAGATATGGTTTTACAAGGGTGAAATTCTTGATTGTTGCAGCAGAGTTCTCGCCCAAACTTCTGAAAAATCCGTAACGTCCACCATAGGATGCAGTGTCATAATTCGAACGAGCAAATGAAGAAACACCATAGATGTAGTGACCACCTCCATCAAATGTTCCCTTAAAATGCTTTGTGGTGTTGAACATAGAAAAGTCATGTGCGCTCATGTCCACATCCACCTCCAGGCGGAAGTTATCAGTGCGGTGACTACCTGCCAGGTAATAGAACATAGTCGCAAGATCCTTGGCGCTCCTTATGCGGTAATAGCCATCAGCAGTCCTCGCCAAACTACTAAGGTTCTGGTTGTAAGAACCGTCCCACACGTCATAGGTTACACCTGGGGTTACGTCATCGTGCGTAGTCGTATCCGCCTGCGCGTAAGAAAAAGCACCTACGGACAGGAGCAAAACTGCCACGAGGCGGCACAGTGAGTTATGCATCATGCAGTTTTCCGCATGACGCCTGATGCTGATGATTGACTGTCTGATAGTTTTTGAACCTAAATTGTACAAATTCTTCATAAGCTTGGTCATAGCTTTTATCTTGTTTTTGTTTCTTACGTTGTCTGTTGTGCTTCAACGCGGCACAGAAGTCCTCAGCCGGAGTGTTTTCAGGCTAAGGGGATATGTTAGAATGTCGAGGGCGGGTTTCGTAATTATAGCGAATGCTTTTTACTCGATAAATCCGTCGTTTTTTAACTGATTAGTAGAAGGGTCTGTAATCTGTGCTTATTATTTTTCGTTAACGGACTAACACCTTTTTGTCCGATTTGCATTGCAAAAATACACAAAATAATATATGTACGCAAGGAATTTAACAATCACCCCTCCTTATTTTAACGTAATTTCACACTCACAAGGTGCAGTGAGCCGTAAAATGACAGACTTACACTTTGCTAATACTTCCCTAATTATACCGTGCAAAGTGTCAGTACAAAAAAGGCGATGGAAAAATGAGAAATAGGGAACTTCCAAAAACAGAGGACTGGAAATCAGGGGCGAAAAATGGGCTTTTTTATGAAAAAAAAACCGATTATTCGGGGCTTTTGCATTGCTTTTATCCCCCTAAACGCTACCCTTCCAGCGACAGAGGCAGAGCCTCCAGAGCCAGAAGCATAGCTTCTGGCATGACATTTTGTCTGTTCTGGCTGACAAAATTGCCTATCTGTTTATTACCGCCTGATTATCAATAGTTTACAAAACTCGCGAGAATCGCGAATCCGAGGGCAACAAGGACTGGCGGTGGAAAAAATCGCAAGGAAAGCAAAGTACAAAAAATCACTTTGTAAGCAAAAGGGCATTTTTGCCTACAAAGTGACTTTTGAGGGGATATGAAAGTTCAAACCGTACTAAAGTACAAGTTCAAAGGTTCAAGGAGCTTCGCCAGTTACTTGACTTCCGCCGTAGCGGTGGTCAGGGCAGTGTTATCAGCAGATGCTACACAGTAGTAGAAGCCTGGCTTCTCTGCTGTGAGGGTTGCGCCAACGGCATCGCGAAGGAGTTTGAACTTACCCTTAGCGGCTGCCTTCTGGTTCTTGGCATAGAACCACTGATAGTGAGACTGAACGCCGTCATTGCCCATAGCGTTGATAGAGAGCTTCGCACCTACCTTATAACATGGAAGGAGGTCACGTGAGAGCATGATAGCCTTATCCTGCTGATACATACGCTCATACTCAGTGGCTGCAAGGATGAAGCCGCCAAGCACCTTGCCCTCAGTATAGGTGTTGCGCTGAGGAACGTCAGGACCCAGGAGGTAATACTCCTTTGAACCGTCACGCTCATCCTTAGCACCCAGTCCTGCTGAAGCACAGTTGTGGATGAGCTGTACTGTGCCATCCTGCTGCTGCATCATAAACTCATTTACTGCACCCTGATAAGCCTTCTTTGCCACTGGCTCATATTTTGCCTTGTCGAGGAGTCCGAGACGGATACCTTTTATATAAGCTGCAGTGAAGATTGAAGTACATGATGACTCAAGGTAGTTGAGGGTAGCTGGATAAGCCTTTCCTTTATACTGAGTGGCAACAAAATCATCGGTTTCATCGAGCAATTGATACCAGCAACCGCTCTTGGCATCCTGACGGGCTGCAAGTCCTGCTGCAAGCTCATTGAGGTAGTAGCGAAGGGTGCTGTAGTTCTGGGTATTCTGCAAACCTGCTATCTGCATCTGCTCGAGAATATCGTCGAGAGCAAGGAAATACCATCCGCATGCCCTGCCCCAGTAAGCTGCTGAGTGGAAGATGATGGTCTGAGTGCCATCGGGGAGTGTCTGCTGACCTATGCCAGCCCAAGCCTCTGACGCCTTGTTAGAAGGGTCGGCACTGAAAGCATGCCAGAGGAGTTTCTTGTCCTTATCCCAGAGGAACTTCCAAGAGACATCAAACTGACGAGCTATCAGATCCCAGTCTTTCTCAGCTGAACCAGTGACATAGCCTGCCTTCTGGTAGTTAATCATCTGGGCAAGAAGAGCGGCACCCATATAGAGTCCGTCACACCACATCTGATCAACATACTCACGCTTATGCCACCAGCCGCCAGCAGCACCTACGAGAGTGGTATCACTGATGACATAGGTCTTGTTGAGGTCCTTGAAAGCACGGCCGATGTTGCTGATAGCCCATTCGGCATTAGAAATGGTCTGGCTGTTGGCATACTTGCCGTAAGCCCCTTCAGCAAGGGCGCGGAGAGGGAAATACATCTTGGCAGCATTCATGTCGTCCTGACTCTTGCCCACAAACGGAGCTGCATCATAGCAACTGTTGGCATAGTTCTCAACTGAATAGAACCAAGGACGAGCCCACGACTGCTTGTCGTAATAGGCTGCTGCCTCGATGATAGCCTTTGCCACCAGACCAGGCACATAGTCGAAAGCACTGGCTCCCAGACTGTTCTTAATCTGTTTGCCATTCACGTCGAAGGCACAGAAACCACGCGGCTTGGCATTAGCACGGAAATCACTGATGCGTGAGTCGATAACCCACTGCGAATAACGCACACCATCATTATACTTCACTGCCTTCCAGTCAGAGGGCACCACAGTAGTGTCTTCTGCCATCGCCTTAGAGGCAAAGGAAGCAGAGAGTAACATGGCTGCTGCAAAAGCAAAAAATCTTGTTTTCATTGTCGTTAGTGAATTTATTGGTTTATATAAGCTATAGGTATAACACTACTGAGAAGCGGATACCGTTGTTGCGGGCATTGTGACGGTCACGATAGGTGAAGCGGTGAACGTAGTCGATGTTAAGTATCTGGAAGATGTTATGTATGCCTACCACACCCTCGATATAGGGTCTACCATTCTCGATGGTATGGAAATCCTTAGGGAAAGGTGAGAGAATGTCATCTCCCTTGTTCTGTGGCAGGTTGGGGTTGTTTTTATCGGTGAGTTCGCCAAAAAGTATGCGGAAACCGAAGTATTCCTTCAGGCGCACACGCCTTAACAGAGGTATAGTGCGCAGAAAGTTGCCGTTGGTCTCCCATGACAGCAATATCTGGGTATAGCGATCGTTGATAAGGTCAACATGAGAGATAAGGCTGAAGGACTCGTCATCGTTGACGTAAGACATATTGGCATTAGGAGAGAGGAGCAAAGGATATGGCACCTTGCTCCACACTGCTCCTGCCTTCAGCGATGCCTTGGCAAATCCCCAGTCGTTGAGGAACCATCGCTTCAGGATTTTCAGTTCGGTGAGGTGAAAATTATACTCGCCTCCAAGGAGACCCTTAATGCCCCAGGTGTGAGCAATGCCGATGCACGGAGCCTGAGCATTTACAGGCAACTGGGTGTTGGTTATGTAGTAATAGCCCTTGGTGGGGTTATACTCCACCTCTGCTCGCAGTTCGGAGGTTCGTATAGAACCAAAAGTCATATTGCCTGCTGCCTCGTCCTTCTCGTGGGAGATGCTGAATTTATAGGACATTCCATACTTCTCGTCACGCTGAAACGACAGCTTATGCATGCGGTAGAACATACGGTTAGTGTTGGTGCGCCATCGCAGAGAACGGAACAGGTTGTCATTGTCGCCCTTATTGTAGCGTTCACCTACGTCACACATATCGTAGCGCATCTCGAAGCTGATATTACGACGAGGAAATTCATTAGCCTGATACTTCTTCTCAACAAAGGAATATGTGGCGTTGGCACGATAATACGTTCTCTTAGACTTAAAGCCGTATGCTGCATAGCCGTCGAGAAAGAAGTGACGATTGAAGTAGCCTGTGGTGGTACCGCCAAAGCGCAGACGCAGACCGTCGATGTCATTAAAGGATATGAGTGCCTTGGTAGGTGCAATAACGAATTTGCTGGGCGAGCCTGTCTTGATATAGTTGTTGACATAGGCACGCACTATCCATATAGGTATGCGCATACCTCGCGCCTCAGAAGCATAATCGAGTATTTGATTAACTTTCAGTCGTGTGCCACTTGGATTATATGGGTCCGTAGGTATCAGTGTCTTGTTCATACCCATATAAGTGGTATCTATCTTAGTTGCGGAATTATACTTCACCCAGAAGGTATCTGGCTGGTATTCAGCCTTAGCGTCATACCTTATGGGACTATGTCCCTTAAGCACTTTTTCATCGATAGAATCGGTAGAAAAGTTGAAGAAACGTTGTTCTTTTACGTAGCTCAACTTACCCCAGTTGCCCCAAGGACGCAGTTCAGTCATCACGTCGTTTTTGCTCAATGCCCAGTTGCCATATTGCGTAACATTAAACTCCTGAGTAATGTATATCTTGTCAATAGAACGCATGTGCACATCATGGGGGAGCATCAAGCGAATATACTTAAGATGAGGGATGCTGTCATACCATATCATCATGTCGCCCACCAGTCCGTACTTTCTCTTCTCGTTTTTGGAATAAGCCACATGATAAACTGTCACCTCCTCATTGTACTTAATCGTATTGATAAGTGTGTAATTGTAGTTGTCAAGAGCCTCAGCACCCACAGGAGAGATAATAGTACGGTAATCCAACTTAAACTTATCATCGAATATATTGATGTCACTGTATTTCTCGCCTATTAGAACCTGAAGAATATCGCTGGAATCGAACATTTTGTTAAGTCCCTCGCGCTTAATGCCAGTGACCACAGCCACTTCACGCGAAGGGTCCTTACGCCAGTAATTTTCCTCCACACGCTCATTAACCATTAGGGGCAGAGAGAACTTATTGTCGAGGTCGAGGCCATCTACCATATTGCGGAACCACTTGTGACGCTTCATGAAGTCACTATTCACATTGAGTGGGTCGATATCGTTGAGGTCAATGTCACGACGCTCATATTTGGTGAAGTGATAGAAGTCGATTTCGTGGTAGTCATACCTCTTATGGCTGGTAATAAGTTCCTTTATCAAAAGTTCGACAGAATCGCGCATTTCCTGTGCTGACACCGTGGTGGCACAGCATAACATAAGAAGCAATATGTATGGATATAAACGATTCATGCTATAGTCTCTCGAAATTTGTCAAGCCCGTCTTGAGATAACGTTCGTATTTCTCTATGTCTTCGTCGTAGCCGTAAGAACAGGTGAGAGGTTTGCCGTCAGGAGTAAGTATGACAAAGAAAGGCTGAGAGATGCTGCCAAATTTATAACTCTCAAGATAGCTCCACATATCGCCCACGCTACGCAATACGCGTTCACGACCATTTACCCTGACGCGTTGTGGATTAGACAGTGGTGTGCGATCGTCAACATGGAGCATTATGACAAGAAACTCCTTATTTATTACATCGCGCACGCGAGGGGTGCCCCACACAGCCGACTCCATCTTACGGCAGTTAACACAGCCATAGCCCGTAAAGTCTATCAAGACGGGTTTGCCTGACATAGCCGCAGCAGCCATTCCCTCCTCATAACTGGTGTAATGGGCAGGAAGCGTTCCGCCTGCCGCAGCAAGAGACGATGACACCACAGGCGAAGCATCTTTAGCTGGTGGAGCGAAGGCTGAAACGAGGTGGCATGGAGCACCCCACAAGCCTGGTATGAGATAAACCACGAGCATCAACGACAAGGTAGCCACACTAAGACGTAGCCAGCCAGCCTTGCGCACATGTAGCCACTGGGTGTGATACAAACCCAGAAGGAGGAAAATGATAATCCAAAGAGAGAGGAACAGCCAACGAGGCAGTATGCCCCAGCCGTAAGCCATATCAGCCACGCTAAGGAACTTCAGCGAGAAGGCAAGCTCCAAGAAACCGAGAGTAACCTTTACATGGTCCATCCATGAACCAGAGTGAGGCAGTTTCTTCAGTACCGCAGGGAAGATAGCAAACAGGGTGAAAGGCAGGGCTATGGCGATGGAGAATGCCAACATACCCACAGCAGGGGCAAGTAGATCACCCTGAACGGCTATCTCAACAAGAAGATAACCCAGGATAGGCGCCGTGCATGAGAAACTCACCACCACAAGGGTGAGAGCCATGAATATCATACCGAGCAGTCCCCC
>Ga0326511_10001035_pt1 | contig 23668 bp, 13 predicted proteins | sample 0_2496_0518_D_FD_203701 | JGI IMG/M metagenome (GOLD analysis project Ga0326511, IMG submission 203701) | Bovine rumen microbial communities from UC Davis, California, United States - 0_2496_0518 | ecosystem: Host-associated > Mammals > Digestive system > Stomach > Rumen | place: USA...
AAGGACACTGATTATTGTAGGGTGCTCTTTGGTTCCAAGTAGTGGTCATCAATACACCAACATTACTCATAGAACGCCGTGGAGCGGCCTTGGTGGGCTGGTAGTTGATAGACTCCAGATACTTCATTTCGTCGATGTAGCCTTGCAGGAAGACACGCATGTTATCGGGCATGTTCTGCTCGTCGAAGTTACTGACGTCGCTATAGCCCAGCACGGCATTGAAGCGCTCGTCACCGCTGACAAGCACGAAACCGTCTTGCTGGGTAGAGGTGACGGCATAGACGTAGGGCTGGCCCGATGTGTCTGTGGCTTCAAATACAACATCTGTCTTCATAGTGCTGACTGCCGGAGCGTTGCGCTTGATGTTCCTTCGGGAGTAATTGGCCTTCAGGAACTTCGAGGCTATTTCCTTAGCCTGCTCCGGTGATACTTGCTGTGCCCAGCTGCCGATGCTCAGCAGGAAGAGCACGAAAAATACGAAATACTTTCTCATAATTATTTCACTACTTTTTTTCCGTTTACAATATAGATACCTCGCTGTGTGGGATTACCTTTCAGCTGGCGTCCCTGCAGGTCGTAAAATTTTCCTGCCGACTGCTCGGTGGTAACGGCAGAGATGCCTGATATCTGTTCTTTGATATTTCGGCCAGTTGTTGTTATCGATGTTCTTGATGGTCAGTTCGTAGCTAAAACTACCCCAATCAAAATCGTCACAGGGTTTGAAGGATGCGCCGGAGCCGCTCCAAGCGCTCACGTTCTGCGCAATACTGAGCAGAAACGTGAGGATATATATAAAAAGTTTTGTGTTCATTGTCTATATAGTTATTGATAACAAATCATTAAAAATGCACAGACTGCAAAGTTTTTTATTCATTTTCTAACAAATAATGTCGAAATAGTTTCTCTTTTCGTTTGCAAAAGTAAGAATATTAACACGAGAGTATGTTCTCACAACGCACAATTTTGTTCTCATGGCGCACAAACTGATTTTTTGTGAAAAAGAGTGATAAGGTCATCAAGAAAAAATCATATCTTTGCAAATAAAAAACTACGAATATGAAAAAACTCGTTTACTTTGCCGTCGCGTTGCTGGCACTTACTGCTTGTGGCGAAGGTCAGAAAAAAGCACCGTCAGCACTGCCGTCATCAGATGCCGATAGTATCTATACCTATAAATATATCAACAAGTATTTCGTCAAGGAACCTGAACGGTGCCTGGGACTTATCGATACTGCTGAGATAAAAGGCACGATGACTGTTGACAGTTGTAATATGATGCGAGGATACGTGTATAACACGGGTATGCAGGACCGTAAAAAGGGACGATACTATATGCGACAGGTGTTGGACCGCCAGGGACTGGACCATACCAGCGACGTCTATCTCTCTACTCTCGACGCATTCTGCACGCTCTGTATGTCGGAAGACAAGGCTGAAGAGGCTTTGGACGCAGCGCTGGAAGGCATCGAACTGGCACGACAGCGCGGCATCAAACGCATGGAGGCTTCTTTCTATGCCGTGGCCGGATCGGCTATGGAGACACAGCGGCCGGGTTCCGGGGAGACATATATGAGGAAAGCCATCGAAATCATCAAGGAACAGGATGACCAAAAGGCAAAACCAAAGGCTTCATACTACATGAGTCTGCTGGCACAGAGACTGAGCGAAAACAAAAAATATGCTGAAGGGGCAAAGGTGTGCCGCGAACGACTCGCCTATGTCGATGAGATGGAGAAGAATGGCATCGAAATGCCTGAGGGATACTACGACAAACAACGGGGTGGGGCATATTGTGTGCTGGCCTGCAGCGAGGCTGAACTGGGCAACATGGACGAGGCTCGACGTGCTGCAGAAAACTATGAGAAGAGTGCTTACTCACAAACTCCTCCCGGACAGTTCAACATCCTGCCATACTACGTGAAAACGGGCAACAAAGAGCGCGTTGAACAGCTCTGCAAACAACATGAGGAATATCTGCAGCAACAGGGCGACACCATAGGAACGTTCTATCGCACACTGTTCGTCAACAAGGCCAACCTGTATAAGAATCTGGGCGACTACCGACAGGCTTTCGAGGCTGCCACACGGGCTTCTGTCATTCAAGACAGTATCACGGCCCACGAACGCAACAACAGGGCTGAGGAGTTTGAAGTGAAATTCAAAACGCAGGAGGCTGAAATGGCGCTGCAGGAGAAGGAAAACACCAAACGTATCCAACTTGTCATCATCATTGCACTGGTTGTCATTCTCCTGTTAAGCGGACTTGCGCTCATGCGCATTATGATTGACAAACGAAGACTCAATGAGCGCAACCGCGACCTGTATGATACCATCCAGCAGATTCTGAAGAAAGAAAAGGAGGTTGAGCAGGCGTTGGAAGAGGCTCCCGATGCAGCCCTCTCAGCATCGCAGAAATTATACCAGCGTATTGTCAGCCTGATGAGGGAACAGAAGCCATATACCGACAGCAACATGAACCGTGACGGAATGGCGCAACTGTTGGGTACCAACTACAACCTGGTGGCCGATGCCATCCGTGAATGTGCCAACGGACAGTCTATCGGCGACTTCATTGACGACTGGCGACTGCGCCATGCAGCACAGTTGCTGACTGATACCAACGACACCATCGGTAACATCATGACAGATAGCGGATTCGTCAGCCGCAGCCACTTCAATACGCTCTTCCGCGAGCACTACAAACTGACTCCTACGGAATACCGTAATATTGCGAAAGAGCCAGAGGGGGTCTCCTAACCCTCCAACCAACTGTCGATGAGCTTTCGGGCAATAGAGAGCTTTTCGGGTATATGCGGCAGGTTGTCTTTCGTGAACCAGGCACCACCGGAGAGTTCTTCACGCTGCAGATGGATGTCGCCACTGACATAGTCAGCATGAAATCCCACCATCAGTCCACAAGGGTAGGGCCAAGGCTGACTGCCGAAATAACGGAGATTGTCGATAGTGATACCCGTTTCTTCCATCACCTCGCGATGGACGGCTTCTTCAAGCGTTTCGCCTGTTTCGACAAATCCGGCAACCAAACCATAGAAGTCACTACGGAAATTGCGAGCATGTACCAATAGCACCTGTTCCTGTTCGCCTGGATGTTGAGGTTTCTTATGAATCAACACGATGACGGCGGTAGCCAGTTGAGGCCACACTTCTTTCCCACAGTTGGTACAGCGTTTGGAGATATCGGTATGCAGTTTCATGGGTGCTCCGCAAACACCACAAAACTTTGTGTTGAAATCCCAATACAATATCTCCTGACATTTGCCGGCTTTCAGGTAAAGGTCGGTGGGGAGCTTATAATAGGATTGGCGAAGGCCGCACATTTCGTAGCTCTCTTTCAAGCGTTCGGTGGGCGGTTGGTCTAAGAGTACTGCTTTCACCTCGATGCCGCCTTCATCCAAGGGTGTGATATTGTGAACTGTGTGCCACTCCTTGAGGGGAACGGGCGGTGTTTCTCCCGATGGAATGGTATAGCTGCCATCAGGGAGCCTCTCCAATAATAGTTCTGTTTTGCAAAATAGATACCAGTGGGGCATTGGTTATTGGTTAATGTTTATTGGTTATAGGTTAATGTTTATTGCTTTTTTATTGAGGAAGGTTGTGAGTTGAGGGTTGAGGGTTGAAGGGTGCTATTTACCCCGAAAAGCAACAGGCGGTCTGCTTCGGCAGCAGGAACCGTCCACTCCTCTGGAACGAACCTCCAATTGTTGTTGGGTTTGGGGTCCAGGAACTGGGTCTTCTCAATCTCCTTCATCAAGTAATATCGCTGGTCGCGTTCGCTTTCCCAAACGATACGGCTCGTTAGCGAGTCCTTCGGAATGCCAGCACCTTTGGTCAGCAGTTCACCGCCACCATTACCGCGATAGCTGTTGATGGCCACACGATACCATTTCTTCTCGTCAAACGGCTGTCCGTTGCTCATCTGCAGGATGCGTACTTTCTGCCCGTCGGGTTTTGTCACATCTACCTCATAGTCGATGCCTGCAGCAGAATCGAAGTTAAACGAGAAATGCTTGAATCCCAGACGCTGCTGGTCGTTGAAGGTTTTCTCGCTGAGTTGCAGCAGATGGTCTTTGGGTGAAGTCATCGTATTCACCCACAGGTCGTACGACATCTCCAAGTGTTTGCGTATTTCTTCACCTGTCAGTTTCATCACATAGAGCTGATTCTCAAACTTATAGAGTTTGAACATATCGGCTACTGTGATAGGACCTTCTTTCAAACAGTCATCAAAAGCAAGTGGGGCATTGAAGGCGATGTCGGCTCCCGTGATGTCTAACTGCATATTGAGGATAAAGTCTGTGAAGGCACTGCTACCGAAATAGCAGTCGCGTGTATAGATGCTGTGTGCCAGATATCCAATAGGACGACTCACATACTGATTGACTTCATCGATGAAAGGTTTAAAATGGTTGACGAACTTCTCGTCAACAGGCTGCTCCTGCATATCAACCAAGGTTCCTTTCACCGTCTTGTCAACAACCTTTCCTTTTTCTTTTGTAATGGTAATGGTTGCGTCTGCCACTTGCTTTGCATTATTGGAAGGATCTAAACAGGCAACAGCTTTACCTTCTTTATTCATCACAATCCGATTGCCTGGAGTATGGTCGTGCCCATAGAGTATCAGGTCGAAGCCCGGCACCTGCTCAGCCACCAGCTTTGTCGCGTCTTCGCTGTATGCATCCGTGGTGATACCGCCATCCCAGCCGCTGTGGAACAGACCGATGACGACATCGGGTTGTTCATGCTGCTGTACATGTTGCATCCAGTATTTGGCAGAAGAAACCATTTCGTCGAATTTTAGTCCGCTCCATAGCGGTTCACGCAACCAGTTGGGGATTGCTGGTGTCACCATCCCGATGATTGCAATCTTTATGCCGTCTCGGTTGAGTATCGTGTAGGGGGGAACATAGGGCTTTCCTGTCGTTTTGTCAATGATGTTGGCACCCAACATCGGACATTGAACGTGGCTTATCCACTTGTCATAAACATCATGTCCTGTTTCCACATCATGATTGCCGAAGGTCTGTGCGTCATATTGCATATAGTTGATCACTTCCGCTGCAATATTTTTTTCCTCCGTCTTGATGTAGTTGGAATAGTAACATATTGGTTGTCCTTGCAGGATATCACCATTGTCGAGAAGAATGAGGTTCTTCCCGTATTTCTTGCGCAGACTGTTGACGTATGAAGATACACGCGCCAACGTACCTTTCAGTTTTCTTCCCTCTACAAAATCGTATGGGAAAAAACATCCATGAACATCGCTTGTTTCAATGATTCTGAGCGTTACGGTTTCCTTCTGTGCCATTATTTGAATGGGTATGAATGCCATCATGAGGCTGATGATAAGTAGTTTTTTCATAATCAGGCAGGTTTTGTGTCTGCAAATATACGCAAAATAATCAGTTCGGCATACAATTTGCAGGGAATTTTTTAGTATGACACATTAAAAATAAGGAGGACAAGATATGGCATTTATTGACTATTACAAGATTTTGGGAGTTGACAAGAACATTCCGCAGAAGGATGTTCGTGCAGCCTACAGGAAACGTGCCAAGCAGTTTCATCCAGACTTACATCCCAATGATCCGAAGGCAAAGGCAAAGTTTCAGGCTCTGTCGGAAGCTTACGAGGTGATTGGCGATCCGGAAAAGCGTGCGAAATACGATAAGTATGGCGAAAACTGGCAACAGGCAGATGCCTATGAGAAAAGTGGTGGCGGCGGATTCCATTGGGGTGGTGGTTCACCTTTTGAGGGTTTCGACTTTAGCGGCTTCAGTGGTGGCGGCTTTAGCAGTTTCTTCGAGGAACTGTTTGGTCATAAAGGTGCCTCACATCGTTCTGCTGGCGGCTTCAGCGGTCGCCAGAGTACGGGTGAGATGAACGCCAATGTGAACATTGACTTATATACAGCCTTGTTGGGTGGTGAAGTGATGATTCAATTGAACGGTGGACAGAAAGTCAAACTCAAGGTGAAACCAGAGACGCAAAACGGCACAAAGGTACGCCTGCGTGGAAAGGGGTATAATCGAGGTGATGGCACGTATGGTGATTTGATTATCACGTACAATGTTCAATTGCCTAGGAATCTGACAGAACGTCAGAAACAACTCCTACGTGAAATGCGAGAAAACTAAAAAGACCACGTTTGTGGTCTTTTTTTATTCTGCTTCGGAAAGTTTTACGAGGTTCAGGGCCGATACTTTCTGGTCTGGCGAAATGGTGGCATTGATGCGATAACGGGTTTCTGTTACTTCGTTACCGTGAGCTACACGCAGACGTGCTGGTACCTGAATCTTATATTGATATTCGCCGGTTCCAATCTCTTCTTTCTCAATAGCGTTGATGGGGTCGAGGTACCAGTTGAGGTTCGTGACATCTTCCTTATACATCTTATCCATAAACTCTACCACTTTGTCGGAACCGACACCCGTTTCGCCTAATAAAGACGACATCACGGGTGTTGTATTTTCGAGCAGACGCGTTTTGTCTTTTGAGTTCACTGCTTGAAAGAAATGTTTGATGACATTCTGTGCATTCTGCTTTTCCTCTGGTTCTATCAGTGTGAGGCGTAACTTCTTCATGGCACTTTCCGCATTGGTGACATATCGGCCTGACGGATGTTGCTCCAAATAGTTGTCGTATGCCTCCACATTGTCGAGTCCTTTTGCGTGTTCCCAATCCAATGAGTCTATTTTGTTGAGAATAAAAGCCTTATGAGGCGAGTCGGGATGAGTCTGCAGATATGTTTCGTATTGTGAACGTGAATTGGCAATCAGTGTATTTGTCCATTCTTCGCCTGCACTTCTCAACTGTTCCAATCGTGAACGGATGGCATCAAGGTGTTCGGTAGGAGCACTGTTACGATAGGTGTCGAGGTAACTTTGCAGGGTAAGTGTATTCTGCGATTTCAGTGCTATGAGATAGTCTTGCTGCTCGTTGTTGTCGGTTGCTTTTTGATAGAAATAGAGCATCAGACCACAAATAACAGCAGCTACTAAAAGTGAGATGAAAAGTGCAATGTGACTGTTCCTTTTTTTGTTTTCTGTTTTCTGATAGGGAACATTCGTTTTTACAGGCTCTTCTATCGGATAGCTGTTGACAACAGGAATTGCACTAACGGGGTCTTCGTCATTCGGCTCTTCCACAATGGGCTGTTTGACGATTACCTGTGGTTCCTCAACTACGGGTTGGGTGTCTTCATCAATCGTTTGGGAAGTGTTATCCTTTTTACCCGCCAACAGTTCAGGTGTAATCTCTATGCCGCATCCCGGGCATCGGGGGGCTTTATCACTGACCATGTGTCCACATTCCGGACACTTGAAAATTGCCATAGCTTAATTAAATTGAGAATGAAAACTTTGTTTTGAATGGAAAGCATTGCTACTTTCTGAATCGTATTTCGCGAAGGCTGTGACGCCCCATGAGTCGGCTTTTGTCCACATAGCCTACGACACCTTCCAGGGAACCTTTACCGGTATATTGCCATGCATAGATGTCTCGACCGTCTTTCAGAACAGGTTCCTTTGCGCTGTATCGGGCAATCATCAGTTTGTAGCCATCAAGTTCGCCCACCAAATAGCTGTTGTAGAAATTCTCTCCGGTATAAACCAGCGGTTTCTGTTTGTATTCTTTTTCCACTAAGATGAGAAATTTCTGCAGAGAATCTACAAATTCTCGTGTAGGCATACCGCTTTTGGTCTCTACGTCAATCATCGGAATCAGGTCTTGATCTTCCGGACGGCACTGGGCACGGAAATTTGTCAACTGTTCCTGTTGTGGGCGGCGTGGGCGATAGAAGTGGTAGGAACCGACTTTCAGTCCGTAGCGTTTCGCCAGATAGATATTCTCCTGATAGCGTTTGTCGATATTATCGCTTCCCTCTGATGCCTTCAAGTAGAGATAACTCATCTTGTGGTTGTCGCCAACAGATTCCCAGAACACTTTGCCTTGATAGTGACTCATGTCGATGCCGTGAATATGGCTGCACGTGTCCTCGCACTGTATTCTGTATTGTGCTGATGCGCAGATGGCAACCAGCGATATGATCATGGTAAGCAGTTGTCGTTTTGTATTCATATCCTGCAAAGATATAGTTTATTTGGCGATTTTATCGTATCCTTGCGTTTCTATTGGCCTTTTTTACAGTTTATTAACGCTCAAACATCTCTACTCCTCAATTTCAGACAGACTCCTGACAAAGTTGCTGACAAAGTTGCTGGTCGTTTCCAACGGGGCATAACCGGCATAACGGATGCTTCTGCGAAGGTTGCGTCGCAGGACAGCCGAATTGTTTTGAACAAATCCTGCGCTGCTCTGGCGGAAATGCCATTCTTTTGCGGTATCTTTAGCAAGATTGCTTACAGCACGCATCGTCAGTTTATAGGCCGACGGTTCTTTTTTTTCCACAAACGGCAACTCGTCTTGCTCGAATCCGAAGACTGCCATTAAAATGCTTCCTTGTAGTTGTGCCATACGCTGCATGTGTAATTGTTTGAGCCAAGTCTCCAACTTGATGAAGTCCACCCGATGACCTTTGTTCCGCAGATATACCCCCAACTGAATGATACCGCTCATGCTAAGTCCTTTGTTCAGCACACTGTTCACGTTGTCGATGATAATCGTCAACAATTCCAGTGTCTCAACCGATGTGTCGATGCTATGGCGCTCATTGTTATAGATTTTCTTGAGCTTGCGATTCAGGATGATGTTTCGCAGTTCAGGAGTCACCGCAAAGTACGACGCTGGGGGCATCAAGTTCTCATGGCTCTTGTCGCCAATGATTTTCAGTAAGTCGTCGGGTATATTGAGCGACTCGTCGTACCCGTTGTTGTAGGCACCGCGTGCAAAAGCGATTTCTACCCGTTGTCCTTCCACCATCTGATAGAGTCTGCGCCATTTGAATGCCGACATCGGCTCTAATGCTTCCTTTTCATTGAAAGCACCAGAACGCAACAACCTGAAAAAATTTCTTTTGATAATATCCACGATACGATTTGTATTTTACAATTTTACAATTTTACAATATTACGAATTCTATTCTCGCTCCCTCGCTCCCTTCTCCCTCGCTCCCTTCTCCCTCCCTTGGGGAAGGCTACGGGGGGGCGAGCTTTGCTCGGGATGGGGGGTGGGGGTAGGCTAACTATACCTTTTCGGATATCGTAGCAGGATGGCGAGTAGTGCACAAACGCCAATCAGCAGCGGATAATATAAATAAGGTATAATCTCGATGGGATTAATCTGTGACAGTCCTGCTGCCATCAGAATCTGGGCACCATAGGGTAACATTCCCTGTATGCAACAGGAGAATGTGTCCAGGATGCTTGCCATCTTCCGACTATCTACTCCGTATCGGTCGCCAATCTGTTTGGCAATTCCTCCAACGGTCAGGATAGCTACCGTGTTGTTGGCAGTGCATACATTCACCATACTCACAAGCGCCGCCACCGACAGTTCTGCTCCGCGTTTGCTCTTGACGTGGCGCGTCATCCTGCTAATCAGGAAGTCGATACCGCCATTCGCACGGATGATTTCCAACAGGCCGCCAGCCATCATGGTGATGATGATGAGTTCGCCCATATTGACGATACCAGTTCCCATACTGCCAAACCATCCATACAAATCATAGGTGCCGTCTATCATACCAATCACACCTGTCAGCAGGATGCCGATAACCAATACTGCCATCACATTCATGCCAAATATGGCACAGATGAGGACAACAATATAAGGAATCACTTTCACAGGGTTCACGGGGGGAATGTTTGTGGGTGATGTCAACTGTGCGCCCATGACCAGATAAAGGATGAGAATCATCAGGGCTGCTGGCAGCACGATGAATGAGTTTACGCGGAACTTGTCAATCATTCGACAACCTTGTGTACGGGTTGCCACAACTGTCGTATCGCTGATAAACGACAGGTTGTCGCCGAAAAACGCACCCCCCACAATCACAGCAACAATCAATGCCATGTTGATGTCTGCCGATTGCGCTACCCCCGTAGCAATAGGCGTCAACGCAACGATCGTGCCTACGCTGGTACCGATGGAGATGGATATAAAACAGGCAGCAACAAAGAGTCCGGCCAGCAACATAGAAGAGGGGAGAATAGACAGGGTGAGTCCAACGGTCGCATCCACACTCCCCATTTCTTTCGCAGAATTGGCAAATGCTCCAGCCAGCACGAATATCCACAACATAAGCATCATGTTTTCCGTGCTTGCTCCTTTAGAAAAAGTCTGGATGCGTTTCGTCAGCGACAGACCGCCAGAGATGGTGATGGCATAGATGCTTGAAAACATGAATGCCACCGTAATGGGCACCTTGTAGAAGTCGCCGGCGATGATGCTGGTGACGAGATACATCACGATGAAAACCATCAGTGGTGACAGCGCTATCAACCCCTTTTTCCTACTCATAGGCGACAAAGATAGTGCAAATCGAGAGAAATGCAAAATAATTTTAGAATTATTTTTATTTCCGAGATGCAGCCTATCTTCGAAGCGTAGCTTCAAAGATACGATTAAGTGAGGACAATGCAAAATAAAAATGGAACTTTTTTATTTTATTTCTTTCCCTCGCTTCGCGAACAGAGACCGTTGGTTGTCGAACGAGAGTACCTTTGAGGCAAGCCTCAAAGGTAGTGATTAAGTGAGCGAAAAAATAAACGAATTTTGTTTTTCGAATGTTATACCAGTTCCTTAACCAAGTGTGTCACTCACCTGTCCCTAGTGTCATTTTATTCATTCAACTTGATTTTTCATAATTAGACGAACAGAATTCAACCAACCTCCAGTTCGTTATCGTTAAGGTTCGTTCATCCGAGTCCTTTGGGTTGGGAAGGTTTTTTATTGATGAAACCGGTGGGTTTTGAGGTGTTTCGGCGGTTTTGTTACATTGAGACTGACAGGAACTTGGAATGGAATTATAGGAGTACACTTAAAAAAATTCTATTTTTTAGTTGTTTTTTCGAAGTATTTTCGTACTTTTGCTCCCAAATTATAATTTGGGACAATATTTTTTTATCAAAATGAAACGAATAACAACACAGAAAAAAATTACAACAAGGAAGCTCTTACTGCTCGCTCTCCTGCTCGCAGTCAGCTCCCTTCATGGGTTTGCGCAAGGCTCTTCCCAAGAGTCCACCGAATTGTTTTATTATGAAGACGACGGAAAAACGATAGTTGGGTTGACAGAAGCAGGTCAAGGTGCGAGCACGTTGATAATACCTGCGAATGTAACATCTGTAATCGAGAATGCTTTTTCTACTGCTACTGCTACATCGATTGATATTGATGATGCTAATGTGTCTTTTGATGTCAAAGCTTTCGAGGGAGTGTCTCAAACATTTTCTGATATCAATATGGGTAAGAAGATGTCTAACGCAAACATGCGAAATCTCTTGAAAGCTTTAGGGACAAACTTGGCAGAAGATGCCACAATAGAGATAGAAGGTTTAGATAATTGTACTAATGGGATAATTGTTTTAAGTGATTTATCTTCAAATAAGATTGTAAAATTGCCAGCGGCACTAGTTCGTGAAGATGACGAGGACACATTTAATTTTGGCAATGCCCAAGTTTATGGTCGCTTTGACGTCACAAGGGAGCTGATTACCTTCTGCGGCAATGTTACTTTCTTAGACGACGGCAACTCAAATATGCTGTTCTATGTAGCCGACAGCTTCGATAAGGAAAAAGGAAGCATCCACATTCAGCGCGTATTCTATATAAAAAATGGCGCGGGAGTACTTATCCATAGGGCAGATGACACTAGCTATTATGCTGAACTTAAGCGTGTCAGCGACGGTAGCATCACGTCCGCTGAAAAAACCCTCTACGGAAATAATATGCTGAAAGGCGTTGTTGTGCCAACAACCATCGGGGCGACAGAAGAGGAAGGCACATATACCAATATGGTGCTCTATAACGGCAGTTTTATTCGTACATCCGGTGGAACGCTGGGCGCCAATCGTGCTTATCTGCGCATTCTGACGGAGGATCTTACGGGTGTTGCTGCGAATGCCAAATTAGGATTGTCTTATGGAAATGACGAGGCAACGGGTATTGCTAACATTGACGTTAACGCTAACGATAACTTTGACGCAAATGCTCCGATGTACAATCTTGCAGGTCAGAAGGTAAGCAAGAGTTATAAAGGGATTGTTATTCAGAATGGTAAAAAATACGTAGCAAGATGAAAGAAAGAAAACAATATACAAAGCCTGAGAGTTATGTGGTGCGTATCGCGTCGCTGCTGAACAACGAGTATGGCGACGATCAAGGTCTGGTGAATACATCTGGTGATTCAACCCCGATTGATGCCTCCTTAGGCCAAGCCAGAGAGAATACCTTCGAACCTCATGTATTTGAAGAAGAGGAAAACTGATAAAATAACAAAAACTAAAAATAAATGATTATGAACAAGAACCATAAGCAATCTATTGTGAAATTCGGAACGATTCGACATTTCATGCTGCTGTGCCTCATGGTGCTGTTGCCGCAACTGGCACAGGCCAGTGACTGGATGCACAACTCCAGTAAGTTCTCCATGAGTTTCTCTTCGGACCATGTGACGTTCAAACCGTTCCTCTGCGACTTGGACAGAAGTGATACCTATGCCAAGAAAGGTGGTATCTATGCTAAGTGTGGCAACCGAACCGTATGGCTGATGGACATACACTACAAAAATGAAGGTGATAATGAAAATCCCTATGGTAAGGTGTATGCCCGCTACTGTGTTGGCGAGGCGCGTGCCTGGTTTACCAACGGCTACGGCAGCGCAGAGCAGAAGATAGAGTTTGACGGCAAGGACTTCCTCATTCAGAAATGGGGCAGCGACAACCATTATTGTACGCCCAACATCGACTTCTACTATCCGGCATCGATGGCAGGAAATACCTGGACGTTCTACTATGAGTATGAACACAACGACGGCGGCAAATACACGATGACCCTGGGTTCGGCCTATCTAAGAGGAGATCTCTACTCTAGCTTCACCCCAAAATATGAGTACGAGCGTAGCGGTCCCGACAAGATTAAGTTTACTGTACCGGCTCTGCCCGACGATGTACCCAGCAAACTGAGCGAGGTACACAAGCGTGTAGGTGAGTTTACGGTGACGGCATCATTTACCAGACAAGACAACTCTGTGGTAGATAAGACCGAGACCTTCGAATGTCAGAAGGGCAGCAAGAAAACCTACGAGATGGAAATCCCCAGCGATGTGGGCAATCCTAAGAAGATAGACTTGAAAGTGGTAGCGTTGCTTGGTTTGAAAGACGCGAGCGACTACTACTGGAAAGACGCCTATGTCTACAGCGGGACCAATGTGTTCCCTGTGGTGCCAGCACCCAACACGCTCACCACAGAGTTCCGACAGTTTGACAATGCTGCCGACCTGTCGTGGAATGCTTATCCGTCGGGCAGCAACTACTACTTGGAGTGCAAACCATACATCTACCGTATGGAGACCGACATGGATGGAAAGGCAAAGAATGGTTCGTGGAGCAAGCGCGGCACCGTTGACGATGCCGGCAGGAACCAGGCGCTGGGTTATCATGACAACAACGTCAGCGCCGCTACCTACTATAAATATATGGTACTCAACGTGCCGAAAGACTGGATAGGAAAAGGCATCAACGAGTCGCAGCTCAACAACCCTAACGACGATTTGCTGAAGAAACTGGGCTATGTAGAGTCGGGACTGATGAACACCCAACCCGAACTCAGCATCTACGACCTGAAGCAAGACACCACCGTCACCAACAAGGTGAAGCTCACGTGGCAATACACCCGTATTCCGACAACGGCATCGAGTGTTACCTTTAAGGTGATGCGCAAGACCAGCGATGACAGCGAATGGGCAGAATTTGGTACTGTCAATGGCGATGCCCAGCCCTCATCAGGCACGCTTCTGTCGTTCCTCGACGGCGACCTTCCCAATCCCAGTGTGCGCTATCAGTACAAGGTGCGCCTAACGCTCAATAGTACCGACTTCGAGAGCGACGCTATTACCGCAGGACTGCTCAATGGCTCCAGCGTAAAGAAATTCAGCGCCACCAAGGGTACCCACGAAGGTACCGTGCGCCTGTCGTGGGAGGCAAACCAAGTAGGTACCGACAATACCACCTTCGTCATCTCGCGCCGTTATGTGAACAGCGATGCCGACTATATACGCATCAATACCACCAGCGGTACCAATACGCAATATACCTACGAGGACAATACCGTGCAGCCGGGCTACTACTATGAATACAAGATAGAGGCCTACAACGGCAACCTGCTGCAGAACACGTTGACCGATGCCGGCTTCTGTCAGGCACGTGGCGTCATCAGTGGTCGTATCAGCTTCGGTAGTGGCGATGCAGTGGAAGACGTGCGGCTGACACTCCGTCCCTCTAATGCCGACGACGGCAATATAGTGAAAGGCTATTCGCAGCGCGTCGATGGTGCTTCGACAGGTATCGCATGGAGTGCCGATGACACAGAGATTGCCAAGATCTTTGGCAAAGACAAGGACTACACCGTGCAGATGTTCGTCCGTCCGGATGAAGGAATGCAAGAGGGAGCCGTCATCGGTGAGATACCGGGCGTAGGCCGTCTTCGCGTTGGCGCCCGCAGTGGCGACAGCTATCAATTACTCTTAGAACTCTTCTCCGACATCACTGTTTCCGAGAAAACCTTTACCGAATACTGGAGAGCAGAGGGCTGTATCATTGATACAAAAGCCAAAGAAGAAGGTCTTCCTGGTTACCAAAACGATACTTATGGCACATACATCTACACAACAGAGGATGATGTAAAGGATGCACGCAGCAATATAGCCACAAAGTTAGGTTTCAGATACTCTGACTATAGAGGCACATGGATTAGTGACATATATGGAGGTACTGACTACTTCTTGTCACTATACTATCTCGCTACCCAACTTCCTGAGCCGATTACTTTAAAGACGAGAACATGGACAGGAACCTTGCTGAAAACAGGACTTACCATTCCTGCAAACATCTATTCGTTAGTATCGGTACAGAACGCAGAGACTGTTCCTGTGATTACCGTCAATGACAAATCAGAACAGATTAACCCACTCAACTTCGTATCATCAAAGGAATATACAAAAGAAGAAAACGCACCATTGGATCCGAAATACAGAATCTTCGATAACAGGTGTCTCTACACTATCGACGGAATCAACAATGATGCTCTAATGGTATTCTATGAACGTGAAAAAGGATATGGCCGCGGATATGAGAATTATTATTTCACTACTTCATGCACTGCCACTGAAAGCACGGAAGAGAACAACCCGAGAGTATTTTCTGTAGGAGGTGCTGAAGACATTGCTGAGGAAGAAGCATTCAAAGGCAACATCGCCGAGGTGCGTGTATGGAATCACATTCTTACCGACAAGGAAAAGAACTATTATCAGGACCGTGTGCTGAATGGTCGCGAGACGGGTCTGGCACTCTACTGGCCAATGGACGAAGGCTTGGACCACTATGTGTTCGATGCTTCTTACGCCAACGACCTGCCTAACGGTCGCCATGCTACTGTAGGTAACAACATTGTGGCTTCAAATATCGTTCCGCTCGACAACCAACTCTCACGCTATGCCATAACCAGTGCAACAGGTGAATACATCATTCGCGGCATCCCGTTTGTAGGTTCCGGTTCTACCTATACCATTCTGCCTACACGCGGCATCCACGAATTCAACCCCGTATCACGCAATGGTTTCATCGGTAGTGGTTCTCTCACGCTCAATGGCTACGATTTCACCGATACATCGTCGTTCCCACTGAAGGGTAAGATTACCTACCTGAACACCAATATCCCTGTCGATAGTGTGCAGTTCATGATCGACGGCAATATGGTACAGTCGAAAGAGGGTATTCGCAGCGACTCCAACGGTGAATATGAGATCTCGGTACCTATCGGCAAGCATCTCATTGAGTGCTACAAGAACGGGCACCGCTTTACTTCGTTCCCACTCGACGGTTCAACATATGATTTCAAGAAAGCAGAGATTGCCAACTTCGTCGATTCCACGCTGGTCAACGTCACCGGTCGTGTGAACGGCGGCTTCTCTGATATGGATGCTCCCGTCGGCTTCCACAAGAGTGTAAACCGACTGGGCAAGGCTACAATCAAACTCAGTCTGGGCAAGGAGAGCCAGTGTTCGTTCAACTACGTCACCGACGATCACGGTGATGGCAACTACGGAACGGTGAACTTGCCTGTGGAGAGTGCTACCGACAGCATTCACAGTACGGCTTACCGTGCAGCCCTGAATGCAACAAAGCCAAGTGATACCGATACTCATTACATCTATATAACGACCGACGATAAGACCGGTGAGTTCTCGGCTCTGCTGCCACCGCTGAAGTACAAGGTGGAGAGCATCACGTTTGTGAACGATAAGAATGGGGATATCTACAACGATAAGCCTATTTTCACACAGAACCTGCCAGTCATCGATGCGACGAATGCCATCAAGGAGAAGATGCAAGCCGACTCTGTTACCGTTGAAAACGGTTCAACACTGAAATACCAGTATAGCGCTAAGATGATCAGGCAGTATCGTACCAATCCAACGCTGTCAGTAGTACAGACGAGTCCGCTGTTGTCGAAGACCATCAAGAATGTCTTCGGTGAACGGAAGATAGGTGTGACCAATGTTGATTTCACAGTTGATTCCGTAACCGTTGCCAATATCACTGACAATAATTATAAATACACCTTCGACCATCCTATCTTCGTACAGGATAAGGCCTACACATACGACATCTCCGTAGCCGAAAGCTATAAGAACCTCGACACCGACGAGACCTTTATCGAGGTGCCGCAAGATGCCGTGATACACATTGCCAACGATGCCAGCTCAACCACCGTCATCTATGGTGAAGACGGTAAGGTCAATGGTGAAGATGTGAAGATGGGTGAGGCTTATAAGACTGCCAATATCGAAATAACACCCGATGAAACGGGACACGTACAATACCAGTTTGTGGCGGGTGCTCCAAACTTCGCCACAGGATACATCCACAATATGTCTGTCGGTGTTGCCGTTGATGGGCGTACCACCATGTGGCAGGCTCCTGACTCCAAGACCGAAGCGCTCGACCTGATCGTACTGGGTAGCATTGGTTCGGGTACCAACTTCGTGACCCGTGGTCCTGATGCGGTGGATATGATTCTACGCCGTCCGCCAGGTTCTACCTCTGTCGCTTCGCTCGCCAATAAAACAATCCGATCCTTTTCACATACTACCGTTGAAAGCAGCACTTCGGGATGGACGGGTGGAGGCTATATCAGCGAAACTCCAACATGGGAAGTGAGTATGGGACCTACCTTGGGTATTGCTACACTCGCCAAGTCGAAGTTCAAGATTGTCGTGAACCAGACGCTAAAGAAAACAAAAAATTACTCCGACCAAGATGTCGCTGTCAATGATACCACCTACACCGTAACTGAACAGATGGTAACACCGAGTTCGATGATTATCGATAAAAAGACGATGTCATATTATCCAGAAGGTGGCGACACCTATATTGGTCGTTCCACCAACCTGCTGTTCAGCAAGGGACGCATGCTGGGTATCTACAAGCAAGACAACGGCACCTATAAGCTCGACGTGAAGGACGGTGTCACCGTAGGACAAGAGTTCGACACGGAGTTCGTATTCCCGCAGGCATATATCGAGAACACGCTGATACCTAACTGGGAGGCTATCATCAAGAGCAAACTGGAAGAAGGCTACATCAACGCCGACCACTGGGATAAGAATAAGGCGGTGGTTGTACCAGGTAAGGTGGTGTATTATACCAAGTACAAACCTGGCGACCCGGAGTTTGGTAGAGCCAATGGCGACAAAGCATGGACCAAAGAACAGCTTGTCGCAACACAAGGTTACCCAAGCTATATGGCTGTAAACGGTACCAATGATCCGAATGTGCCTGATGAAGTAGAGGATGCCATCAACCAAATAAAGGTATGGCGCGCGCGCATAGCCGATAACGAAGCAGATAAACTCGATGCTTTCAATAATGAGAGCAGTCTGATTCAGAACTATTCTATCGCCAGTGGCACAAAGGTGACACAGACAACGGAGACAACCATCAAGAACGGCAAGACGCATAAGCATGAATTCACAAAGTCGTTTAGCGTGGTTGGTCAGCTTGGTGAGACCTTCAACGATGCTGGTGTCATTGCCAACCTGGGCTATTCTAGCGGCTCAGGCAACACGAACACCGATGATAGCAGTACATCTGTTTCGAACACGGTGGCATGGACAATGAGCGACGGCGACGCACGCACAGCGCTGTCTGTAGATGTTTATAAGTCGCCAACAGGATGGGGACCTATCTTCCGCACCCGTGGCGGACAAACCGTCAACCCGTATGAGGCAGGTAGCGTGACGATGTACTACCAGCCAGGAACAAAGCTCAACGAGGCCACCATGAAAGTGGAGAACCCGAAACTCAAGGTGCTTGGTTCAACGGAGATTACCGATGTGCCTACAGGCGGACAGGCTAAGTTCATCCTGCAACTATCCAACGAGAGCGAAACCAACGATATCTGCAACTACGTGCTGCAGGTGAATGAGAAAAGCAATCCTAATGGTGCCGTGCTGGTTGTCGATGGCAATATACTGAGTAACGGAAAGGATGGCCGACTCATCAAAATGAAAGGCGGCGATACAGTGGAGAAAACCCTCATCGTTACACAGAGCGACCGCAGCATCATCGAATACAACGACATCGTACTCCAGCTGAAGTCAGAGAAAGACCCAAGCATCGAGAGCGATCCGGTAAAACTGCGTGTACACTTCGTGCCATCATCGGCTCTCGTCGACCTGAGTGTGAACCACACGGTACTGAACAAGGCTGATAAAGACCTGTACGGAGGTGTCACAGCCACCATGTCGAACCTCGACCGTCAGGATGCTGGCTTGCAGGGCATTCGTCTGCGCTACCGCCGCAAGGGTACCAACTCGTGGACTGTGCATAAGCAGTGGAGCGACCTAGCAGAACTGCAGGCGCAAGGCTACCAGCCAATGCCCGATGGCAGCCAGTTTGCGGAGAAGGTAGTCTTCTTGGATGATGGTCTCTACGAACTGCAGGCACAGACCTTCGGTAAGTATGGTGCCGACGATGTCACCTACGAAAGCAACATCATTGAGATTACGCAGGACACTCACGGTCCGAAGATTCTCGGAATGGTTAGTCCGGAGAACGGACAACTCACCTACATCACCCGCAACAACATGCACCTGCGCTTCAACGAGGTACTCAACGGCAACGCCCTGTCGAAGAGTGGCAACTTCCGCATCGAAGGCGGCATGAACAATGTGGTGGCCGGCGGTGCTTATCCGGATGTGGCAGCACAACTCAATGAGAACACCATAGAGACTGATGCGCTGTACAATCTGACAAACTCCGACTATGCCTTCGATATGTGGTTCTACCGTCAGAGCGACGGCACCATCATTAGTCTGGGTACCGACAACAATCTGCTGTCATTGTCAACCCACGATGACGGTATGCTCTGTGCCCGTATCGGTACAGAAACCGATGTCTTTGAGACCGGTACTCAACTGCCGAAGAACCAGTGGATGTACATGGCATTGAACTACAAGCGCAAGACGGCTGACGACCCGAAGAACCGCATCACTATGCTCTACGTCACTGCCGACGACAAGTCACCTAACTATATCGGACAGGACATGGAGGCAATCGACCTCAATGGTAATGGTAAGCTGAGTGTCGGCGGCAACGGTATGCAGGGAATGGTATCGAAGGTGTCTATTTGGAACTCCGACATCACTGCTACGGAACTCTACCAAACCCGTAATAGCGTTAGGGCATCCTATACGCCCGGACTCGTAGGCTATTGGGAAATGAACGAGGGTCATGGTACCATATTGACCGACCGCGCCCGCTCACGCAACATGCACATGGAGAGCGAAAGCTGGTATATCAACAACGAGAACCGTGCGGCAAACCTCAATGGCACAAAGCCTATACGTGTAGATATAGCAACGTTCAATCCTGCAAAGACCGACAACTACGCCATAGAGTTCTGGTTCCGCGGTAACAAGCCATGCGAGACATCCAACCAGACACTCCTGTCGGTACTCAACGGTATCACCATCGACTTCGAGAAATCTGCACAGGGAAATGATGTGCTCACGCTGAAGAAGATAACACACAGCCATGACGAAACTGGTGCAGAGGAACAGCAGGTTGAGGAAGAGATACAGCTGAGCAACAAGGACTACAAGGACGGTAGCTGGCACCACTTCGCCCTGAACGTGCGTCGCGGTACAAGTGCTATCGCCTATATCGACGGCGAAGCTGTGAAGGTGATTCCAGAAGAGAAAATCCCAGGCATCTCCAGCAAATGGATGCTCTTCGGTGGCGAGGAACTGATGGATACCAATGGCAACGAATACGCGATGACCTACAACCATTTCACTGGCGACATCGACGAGATACGTATTTGGAGTGCAGCTCTCGACGGACAGCTCATTAAGGGCCGTATGTACGAGCGTATGGACAACAACTATCCGGGACTGGTGGGCTACTTCCCGATGGAGGACATCCACCGCAACTCGCAGGGAACGGTGACCACCGATTTCTCAACGGCTAACTTCGGCGAGAAAGACTACCAAGAACGTATCGTCATTGCTGATGCTACAAACCTGACACAAAGCGTTAACGCACCGGCACTGAAACCTGGTTCTACGGATATGCGAATGGATGATTCAGAATTCGACTTCACAGCTTCCTCCGATGAGATATACTTCACCTTCTACGACAGCTCGCTGCCGTTGATGGACAACAACGACTTCGTGGCTACTGTCAGCTACATCAAAGACGAGCACGGCAACAACTCGGAGACCGTACAATGGATGTTCCATGCAGACTTTGCTGCCATCAGCTGGGATACATCGGAAGGCAAATCTGTCACTGACTTTGAAAAGAACAGGGACGAGACTTCAATCCTCTATCTTGGCCTGGTCAACAAGACGGGAACGTCACAGCCGTACGAAATCACCGGTCTGCCCACATGGCTCACGGTGGATGAAGCGGTAGGTACTGTCAGCGGAGAAGTCAAGAACCTGAAGTTTACCATTGCGCCTTCGGTATCTGTCGGCACTCATACGGAGTATCTCTATGTAACTGACCGACTGGGCATTCAGCGCGTACTGCAGCTGAACCTGAAGGTGAAGGGCGATGAACCCAGCTGGACCGTTGACCCGAACCTCTATGAGAGCAATATGACGCTGACAGGACAAATCTACATCAACGACAAGATATGCGAAAACAGCGACACGAAGATCGCTGCCTTCGACGATATGGGCCTCTGTCGCGGTGTCGGCAGTCCGGTATACGTCGCTACACGCGATGCCTACTATGTGGATATGATTATCTATGGTGCTTCGGCTACAGAACTGAGCACGGGCGTACGCGAACTGATGTTCAAGATGTATGATGCCTCAACAGGCAATATCCATCCGTTTGTAATAGTTAAGCTACCGGGTAAAAACGAAAATCTGACATTGCGCTATGTACCCGATGTCAACTACGGCTCCTATAACGAGCCGGTAGAACTGCGTGCCGCCAACATCTATGAAGAATCAGTATCGCTGGTAAAGGGATGGTCGTGGATGTCTGTCTATGTGGATCCTGTTTTAACCGAAATCGCTCAAGTACTTCCTAAGGATCCTACCATCTTGAAGCGCTTCAAGAACATCAAGAGCAAGACAGCCTTCGCATCAGTAAACTCCAGCGGACAGATTCTCGGAGAACTGACTAACATCGAACCGGGTAAGATGTACAAGATGCAACTGTCAACGAAGACCGACTTCGACGTATATGGTTTGCAAATCGATGTGGCAAGCACACCACAGACCATCAATCCAGGATACAACTGGATTGGATCGCTGTCAAGCTATGTGATGTCACCGGAGGAAGCTTTCGCCGACCTTGCTCCAACTACCGGCGACCGTGTGAAGAACCGCACCAGCTTTGCTGAATATAGCAAGAACGGTATCTGGGAAGGAACACTGCAGAGCATCGTACCAGGCGAGGGATATATATACCGCTCAATGGCTACCGAGGCAAAGACGTTCCACTATCCGCAGCATGTCAGCTCAAGCGGCAATGGAGCCCGTTCTCTCGCTCCTACGCTCTCCCGCTCCTATGCTCCGTCGCACTACACGCCGATGGATGATAACCTCTTCCCCGACAACATGAGCATACTTGCTGTCGTGAAGAAGAATGGTGAAAACGTAGAGAACGCTGAGTTGGCAGGCTTCATCAACGGTGAATGTCGCGGAGCGGTAAGCTGCAAGAGCGGCTACTACTTCCTCACCGTCATGGGATCATCAGAAGACGATGCCAATCGCAAACTCTCCATCAAGGTATGGATGGATGGCGAGGAGTATGTTATCGACAACATTCTGCCGTTCATCAGCGATGCCTTCTATGGCTCGCTGGAAGAACCCTACGTGCTCGACATCGATGCAACCGCCATCCGTACGGTGGAAATCGACGATGAAGATGATGACGACTGGTACACGCTGCAAGGCCTCAAGATCGGTCGCCGGCCCACCCAGCAAGGTATCTACATCCACAAGGGTAAGACCGTGGCCATCAAATTTAAGAAGTAACACAAAGTGACCCTTTGTTTGAATGCAGCAGGTAACTTAATGTCACAGGGACAGGTGAGTGACATATAAAATCTGGCCATACCATGCAGGGCTTCTACAAAGGAACGTTTAAGCCGGTTGAGTATAAATGATAGCAAGAACCCTCACTTTACGAAATCCAAACTTTCCAAAGTGACCTTATAATAAAAGGCGAGTCGTTTGACCCGCCTTTTTCTTACGCCATACAGCTGGTAACGCCCAGCGTAGTTCCTATTGCCGTCAAAATGGCAATCACTGTCTGAATGACAAATTTCCAAACGTCTTTCTTGCTATTCATAACTTCTAGATTTTAATGGTTAATAATTCCGTTTTTGAACACGAATCTCACAAATCTCTCGAATATTTTAAACAAAAACCTTAAAAACCCTCACTTCTGTATGTGTCGGGCTTGCAGCCCTAACAAGATCCAAGGCTTCTATTTTTCCTTGTATGCAAGCATCCAGATAAAAATAGCTCCCTTTCATCTTTGCCTCTTTACAGAGCCATCACATACTTCGTGAGAAAAACCTCGATTGTTATCACAATCTAAATACCAAATGACTGCAACGATTTTTTAGGTTCGAAGAACCGGTGTTTTTCTTTCTGAGGGATTGTTACCACGTAGTGGTTGTGGAAAGTGGTGTGGCTGTGGCTAAAGCTTGCTTTAAGACAAAGCCATAACGCTTAACACAAGAAGCCTTGAGCTTCAATCCCGCTGAAAGGGTTTTTAAGGTTTTCTTTTATTCGTCCGATTAGTGCGATTAGTGTTCGTTGAGAGCTAATTAAGCATTATGCATTACGCATTGTTAAAGAGGGGAGCGAGGGATCGAGGGGTTTTTTAAGGGAGCGAGAGAGCGTGGAAGCGTGGGGAGCGAGGTTAGTTTCCTCGTTTGAGATATCTTTAGGGCCGTTTGAGAATCTATTCTCTTTCCCTCTTTCCCTTCGTTCCCTCCG
>Ga0326511_10001036_pt1 | contig 23664 bp, 24 predicted proteins | sample 0_2496_0518_D_FD_203701 | JGI IMG/M metagenome (GOLD analysis project Ga0326511, IMG submission 203701) | Bovine rumen microbial communities from UC Davis, California, United States - 0_2496_0518 | ecosystem: Host-associated > Mammals > Digestive system > Stomach > Rumen | place: USA...
AGGGGTCGAAGAGGTACATAATTCGGCATTTCTTATATTGTATTTATATCGTTCTTATATCGTTCTCATATACTTCTCATATACTTCTTATATTACCTATATAAGAACTATATGAGAACTATATAGGAACGATATAAGAAGGGCCGAATTATGTAGGTCGGAGGTGGGAGGCAGGGGGGAGGAGGGAGATGAGAAAAAAAGACGGAGTGTGGCAAATTTTTTGTATCTTTGCAGCATGGAACAGGGGTGCTTGGTAACCCCCTTTATCAAAACAAGAATATGGCAGACAATGACTTATCGGTTTCTGGAGGACGGAAAGACTCGGTGATAATCTATTCCGGTGGGCTCGACTCCACGACCCTGCTCTACGAGGAGCGGGAGCGTATAGCCGTGGCCGTTACCTTCGACTACGGCAGCAACCATGGCGCCCGCGAGCAGGCCTGTGCCCGTTGGCACTGCCAGCGGCTGGGCATCGAGCATGTGGTGATCGACCTGGCTTTCATGGGACGCTACTTCCAGTCGTCGCTGCTCAGCGGCGCCGACGACATTCCCGAGGGCAGCTACGACGAGACGAACATGAAGAGCACCGTGGTGCCTTTCCGCAACGGCATCATGCTCAGCGTGGCCTGCGGGCTGGCCGAGAGCCGGGGCCTAAAGCGGGTGCTGATGGCCAACCACGGGGGCGACCACGCCATCTATCCGGACTGCCGTCCGGAGTTTGTCGAGGCCATGGACGCCGCCATGCGTGCCGGCACCTATGTCGGGGTGTCCATCGCCGCGCCCTACACGAACCTGTCGAAGGCCGACCTGGTGCGCCGCGGGGCGGAGCTGGGCATCGACTACGGCCACACCTATTCCTGCTACCGCGGCGGCGAGCGCCACTGCGGCCGTTGCGGTACCTGCACCGAACGCCGCGAGGCCTTCCGCCTGGCGGGCGTCGAGGACCCCACGGTGTATGAGGAGTTATGAGTTATGAGTTAAGAGTTATGAGTTAAGAGTTAAGGTTGTTTCAATTTTCAATTTTATTTTTAAATTCGCGAAATGTATTACGTTAGAAAACAGATAGAAGTGTCCGGAGCCCACCGCCTCGAGCTGGACTACCCCAGCAAGTGCACGCAGCTGCACGGGCACAACTGGATGATTACCATCTTTTGCAAGGCCAAGGAGCTGGACCATAACGGCATGGTGGTGGATTTCTCCAAAATCAAGAGCCACATCGTCGACCGCTTGGACCACCATGTGGTCAACGATGTCATCGGCTGCAACCCCACGGCGGAGAACATCGCCCGCTGGTGCCAGCAGCAGGTGCCCAACTGCTACCGCGTCGAGGTGCAGGAGAGTTCGGGCAACCTGGCCATTTATGAACTGGACGAGATATGAAAGTAAACGAAATATTCTATTCCCTGCAGGGCGAAGGCTACCACGTGGGCACGGCGGCGGTCTTTGTGCGCCTCAGCGGCTGCAACCTGCATTGCCCTTTCTGCGACACGCAGCATGAGGAGGGCACCGAGATGACGGACGAGGAGATTGTGGAGCAGGTGAGGCAGTATCCGGCGCGCCTGGTGGTCGTCACCGGTGGCGAACCGTCGCTGCAGCTCACCAAGAGCCTTGTCAACGCCCTCCACGACGCCGACAAGATGGTGGCCGTGGAGACCAACGGCACCCACCGCCTGCCGGGCAATGTGGACTGGATCACCCTCTCGCCCAAGGACAAATACCTCGGCGGCGAGGCCAAGGTGGTGCTCACCATCGTCGACGAGCTGAAGGTGGTCTTCGACGGTGTCCATGTGCCGGACATGTACAACGGCATCCTGTGCACCCACGGCCGTTTCCTGCAGCCCTGCGACACCGGCGACCCCGTGCGCAATGCCGACATTGTGGCCAAGGCCATCGAATACATCAAGGAAGACCCTCGCTGGAAGCTCTCGCTCCAGATACACAAAATGTTGAACATTAGATAATAAAGCTGTGAGCTGTAAGCTGTAAACGGTGAGTGGCATTCGAGTAATTCGCTCGTAATTAACCTGCGTAGCATTCGTATAATTCGAGTAATTCGCCGTTAGAAAAAAATAATAAGCAGTATATGAACCGAGAACAAGACCATCTGCAATCCCTTGGCCACAAGGCCGAGATACCGACCGACTACAACCCCGCCGTGCTCGAGGCCTTCGAGAACCGCCATCAGGAGCGCGACTACTGGGTGCAGTTCAACTGCCCGGAGTTCACCACGCTCTGTCCCATCACCGGGCAGCCCGACTTCGCCGAGCTGAAGATTATGTACATCCCCGACAAGATGATGGTGGAGAGCAAGAGCCTGAAGCTCTATCTGTTCTCCTTCCGCAACCACGGCGACTTCCATGAGGACTGCGTCAATATCATCATGAACGACCTTATCCGTTTGATGGACCCGCGCTACATCGAGGTCATAGGCCTCTTTGTCCCCCGCGGAGGCATCAGCATCCACCCCTACGCCAACTACGGCCGTCCCGGCACGCGCTACGAGGAGCTGGCCGAGCACCGATTGAGAAATTACCTTTTGTAGCTGTGAGCTGTAAGCTGTGAGTTTTAAGTGCTGGCGCAAGATACTTTCAACTTAAAACTTACAGTTTAAAACTTAAAACTCAAAACTCTTGAAACAGATACTACTGATCAACGACGTTGTAGGCCACAGCCATGTGGGCATGGTGGCCATGTTGCCCATCCTGACTTATCAGGGCCACTCCGTGTACAACCTGCCCACGGCCTTGGTGTCCAACACCCTCGACTATGGCCGTTTCAACGTTATGGAGACCACCGACTACATGCGCGGCACGCTGCCGGTGTGGCAACGGCTGGGGTTCCGTTTCGACGCTGTGTGCACAGGGCTGATGTTCAGCGAGGAGCAGGCGCAGTTGGTGTCGGCCTACTGCAAGCATCTCCATGCCGACGGCACGACGGTCTTTGTGGACCCCATCATGGGCGACGGCGGACGCCTCTACAACGGCATGGGGCAGCGCCAGGTGGAGCTGATGCGCGAGATGGTCTCCGTGGCCGACCTCACCTTCCCCAACTACACCGAGGCCTGCTACCTGGCCGATGTCCCTTTCCAAGCCGACGGCATGACGTGGGACGAGGCCTGCCAGCTGCTCGACGCCATCGCCGGCCTCGGTGCCCGCTCGGTGGTGATTACCAGTGCCTGTGTCGACGGGCAGAAGTGCGTCATTGGGCGCCGCAGCGAGGAATCAATCAGGGGCTTCCGCCAGAAGATTGACGAGGGGCCGTATTTCCGCCTTGACTACGAGGAAATTCCCCTGGCTTTCCACGGCACGGGCGATATCTTTTCCGCCGTGCTCATCGGCCACCTGATGAACGGCGACCCCTTGCGGACCAGCACCCAGACGGCCATGAGCGTCGTCAGTCGCCTCATCGACCGCAACCGCGACCAGAAGGACCTCTGCCTGGGCATCCCGATTGAGAAGTGTCTGGATCTGCTATAGCTCCACCTGTACGCCGAAGCTGAAGCGGTTGTTGAGGTCTAGGCTCCAGTCGGGGTCGATGAGGCGGTTGTAGGTGCGGCCGAAATAGAAGCTGCCTAAGTCGAAGCTGGCTGAAAGGGCCACGTGGCGCGAGAGGCTGTAGGTGTACCGCACTCCGCCCCAGAAGTTGTCGGCCTCGGCCTCGCCGAAGTCGAAGCCCAGGCGCAGCGTCATGTCGATGCCCATTTCGTGGCGGAAGCGGTAGGGGATGATGTGGAACTGTGCCGTGACGCCCCAGCCCACTTCGTATCCGTTGGTGACAAATATCCATTGCAGGCTCTGCCCGTTCCCGATGTCCTGTCCGCCGCTGCTCATGGCGTTGGAACCCACCAGGTTGGCGTAGAGGCCCACTTCCCAATGTTGCCATAGGCGGTAGTTCACTGCCAGGCTCACGCTGCGGTTGGGACGGTTGGCCAGCACGCCGGAGCCGAGCTGCAGCACGCTGGTGGCGGTAAGCTGGGTCGAGGCGTCGACCGCAATGTTGATGCGGTGCCAGTCGAACCCTTGGGCCATGGACATATTGCCCATCAATACTATCATTACTGTTAGAAATATCTTTTTCATATACTTAAACTGTTTGAATCAATAATTGAGACTTATGCCCAGGCAGAGGGGGTAAACCTTGGTGTCGAGGGTGGGGAGGTCGTCCTTGCGGGCGGTGCGGAAGAGGGGCGTCAGCGACCCTTGGACGAAGAACGACAGGTGGCTCCAGCCGATGTCCAGCCTCAGGTCGAGGCGGAAGCGGTTCCAGATGTCGCCGATGGTGTCGTTCAGGATGTCTATGCGTCCGTTCTCGGCCTCGGGGCCTTCGGTCCAGGTGCACTGGCTGCGCATGAAGGCACCATCGGTGGAGAGCTGTATGGCGGGTCTGAGCTCGGCGCTGATGCGCAGGCCGCGGTAGTCGAGGCGGCGGTGCCACTCCACCCGCAGGGGCAGGCTGATGGAAATGGTCTGCAGGGTGCTGCGCCACACGCGCTTCTGTCCGGCATAGAAGGGCTTGTTGTAGTAGGCGGGCTCGTCGACGGGGCCGAAGTGGGTGAGGCCCGTGGCGGGGTCGACGGTGGTGCCCATCAGGCGGGGAAAGATGTAGACCTCAGTGGAAAAACCTATACCCACGCCGAAGTCCCAATGCTTCAGCCGGAGGAAGTTCCATCCGAGACGAAGGTCGTAGCAGCCCAGGGAGGCCGTGGGGTTCATCTGGTAGTCGTCCATGGGCACCGCCGTGCCGCCGAGGGGACGCTGCGACCATCCGCTGATGCCGATGCCCACGCCGCCGAACAGACGGTGGATGGTTGGCGAGAGGTTGAGTTGGAAGGCTTCCTCCTGATCCTCCACGCCCATCTGCTCCGTGCGGCTCTCGCCTTTGACGGTGCGGGTGAGGTCGGCGCTCTCGATGCCTCTGTGGCGCAGGGTGGCGAAGTCGTTGCTCTGCACCCATGCCTGCTGGGCCTCGACGGGTTGCAGCAACAGCAGGGTGCTGTGGCCGCGGGCTTCGAGGACGAGCATCTCCAGGTGCAGGGTGTCGCGGCTGGGATTGGAGAGCCACAGGCGGCTGTCGTCGTAGCTGTGCAGGTAGAGGCGCTGCGAGGTGGTGTGGATGTCGATGCCGTTCAGGTAGGGGAAGCTGGCGGGAATGTCGAGCACACCGCCGCTGACGGTCATGCTTTTCAACGGCTGCCGCAACGAGTCGGCCTGCGACAGGCTGCCGTTGACGGTGGTCTGGATGTAGTCCGTGGTGTCGGGTATGACGTTGACGTTGTGCAGGCCGTAGACGTTGACGGTGTTGATGCTTTGGAGGAGGTCTTGGCGCAACACCAGGGTTTGCTGCCCTTGCGCCGCTGCTCCGAAGGCAAGACCAAAGAGCATCGCAAAGAGGCCAATGGCTGCCAGTAGGGGTTTCTTATCGTGTTTCATGTTGCATGGGTTTTTCGGGTTCATGTTCAGTTGTTGCTTGCCGTGAGGGCTTCGAGCCAAGGATTGGTGGCCAGACGTGCATCGTTGATCACTGGTGGGACGGTCACCGTTGGCTCGGGGCGTGAAGGTTTGGGAATCTCCTCCAGCGTGTCCTGAGGGGGGATGGGGCTGGCTTGCGGAGCGACTTCCTCGGCCAGCAGAGGGACTTCGGCAGGGAGTTCTTGGGGGCGGTAGGGTTTATGGGCTTTATGGGTTTTATGGGTTTTATAGGGCTCATAGGGCTTATTGTTCTTATAAGTCTTATGGGTTGTATCGGTCTCCTGCGGCTCTGCTGCATTGGCGGGTTCCGGTTGGGCCTGGGCCACCATCGGGCCAGCCTCGTTGGGCTTGCGGTTCAGTACCAGCAGGGTGGTGCCGGCCAGCGCCATCAGCGCCACGGCCGCCGCCACGCGCCACCAGGCGAAGCCCTCGTGCTCTTTCTTCAGCAGACGTTCCTTGCCGGGCAGGGTGGCCACCACGGGCGTTACCTTCACTCCGGCCACCTCCTCCATCTCCTCCCGCAGTTCGGGGTGCTGCTCCAGGAAGGCCTCCACGGCCTCGCGCTCCTCGTGCGTCAGTGCGCCGTCGGCATAGCGCATCAGCCATCCTTCGTAGTTTTCCATTGTTATCATCGGTAATCCTCCAGTTGTTTCTTTAATTGTTTGCGTGCGCGGAACAGGTAGACGCTCACCTGCTGCTCGCTGAGGCCTGTCATCTGGGCCATCTCCGCGTATTCGTACCCCTCCAGGTCGCGCAGCAGCACCAGCATGCGCTGCTGTTCCGGCAGGGTGGCCAGGGCGTGGGCCAGGGCGTCTTTCAGTTCGAAGTTCTCGTGCTGGCGGTATTCGTTTTCCTGCGCCACTTGCGCGTTCCTCACCACCTCGTCGTGGCGGTGCATGTCCACCAGCCGCCGGTAGAGCGCTCGGATGAGCCATCCCCTGGCTCCCTCGGCCTCCACCTCGCTGCGTCGCTCCCAGAGGTCGGCGAAGACATCCTGCACGGCATCCTCGGCAGCGGCGCTGAGGTTGGCGTAGCGCAGCGCGAAGCGGTAGAGGTCGTCGCCCAGGTGGCGTACACAGTGGTTATATTCCTTGGTGGTCATTCTGCACAATATACGTTCACCCCTGCCCGTTTATTACACCCCTGCCGAAAAAAAAACTTTTCATACAACAAGGAACACCTTTCGTACACCCAGCCTGCGTCGGCCTCGGCGGCATTGTTTTTTTATGTAATTTTGCAGCCGAAAAGATAAAAGAAACATGAAACGTACAGTCCTTTTTGTGCTTGCAGCCATGGCCCTGGCGTCCTGCTCCGGCGGCGACGAACCTGTCCGCGCCATCTACCATTGGAAGACCATCTTCAACCCCACACAGTACGAGCTGCAGTGGCTCCGCGACCATCGCGTGCAGCGGCTCTACCTGCGCCTGTTCGACGTCGACGCCTGCGGCTACAGCCGCGAAGACGGCAACGCCGTCCCCATCGCCACCACGCGCTTTCTCCAGCCCCTGCCCGACGACATGGAGGTCATCCCCGTGGTCTACATCACCAACGAGGCCATGGACCGGATGAACATCCACCTCGTGGCCAGCCTCCTGGCCGAGAGAGTGGAGAAGATGGCCGAGTGCAACGGCTTCGAGCTGACGGAACTGCAGGTGGACTGCGACTGGACCGGTCGCACCAAGCAGGCATACTACCGCTTCTGCGACGTCCTGCGCTCCATCCTCCACGAGAAGGGCGTCCGCCTCAGCTCCACCGTGCGCCTCCACCAGGTGGACACCACCTTGGCCGACCTCCCCGTCGACGGCCGCGTGCTGATGGTCTACAATACCGGCGACCTGCGTTCCCCCAAGACCGCCAACTCCATCCTCGACTACTCCGACGTCAAGCCCTACCTGCGCCGCATCGATGCCTCCATGCTCGACAGCATGGACTTCGCCTGGCCCGTCTTCGGATGGGGCGTGGCCTTCGATGCCGACGGGCGGTTCCAGCGCCTGGTGCCCTCCTCGGCCTTGGGCGCCGACACCTCCGCCAGCCTCCGCGAGGAGTGGGGACGCGTGGACGACATCCAGCGCGTGCAACGCCGTCTCCCTGCCCGCGGCCGCCACACCACCATCCTCTATCACCTCGATTCCCTCAACCTTTCAAAATACACCTACGATGAAATCGAAACCATCTATTCCCGCTAGGATTTTGTCTCGTGGCCGGGGGCTTGCCCTCGGCATGGCAGTCCTCCTCCTGCTGACTGCCCCCCGCGCCGCTGCCTGCGGCCCCGGCCCCTTGGTGGCCCCCGACGACTTCGACCTCTACCGCCTGCTGCCCTACTACGCCGAGCTGCAGGAGCCCGCCGACGGCCGCCGTGAGGCCAACTGCCGGGCCTGGCAGCGCTCCCTGGGCGGTACGTTGCCCCTGGAGGCCATTCGCCAAGCCGTCTACGACCTCTCCCTGCGCGACTGGCTCCTCGTGCAACAGGGCGACGACCGCGGCAACGCCTTCTGCCAAAAGCTGCTCGCCACCCGCGACACCGCCGCCATCCAACTCCTGCTCTGGAGCAAATACTACGAGGCCTGGAGCCTCCAGATGCGCTCGCCGTGGTACTACGGCTGCGGTCTCGACGACTGCTCCTTCGACCTCGACAGCGTCCTCGCGGCCTCCACTCATTATATAGAAAAGAAAAACCGCAAATACCGCGACCGCTACCTCCTCCTGGCCCTGAAGTGCCTCTACCGCTCCGGGCGGGGCGAGGAGGGCATAGCCCTGTGGCGCAAGCACAAGGGGCTGCTCCGCGGCAGCCACCTGCGCGACCAGGCCGAGGGCTACTATGCCGCCTGCCTCAACCGTGCGGGCCACCGTCGCGAAGCCCTCGACGTCTATTCGCGCCTGGGCGACGCCGCCTCGCTGCAGCTGTTGTTGGACGACAAAGTGGAGGTCTTCGAGCGCGTGCTGCGCCATCGCCCCAACTCGCCCTTCTTCCCCATGGCCCTGCAACGGGTGCTCTTCGTGGCGGAGAATTACACCACCGGCTCCGACTTCACCCCCTATTCCCTCGACAGCCTCCAGCTGCGCCGCCTGGCAAACCTCTGCCGCCTGGCCGGCAGCGACGTCAGGGTGAAGAACAAGCCCATGTGGCGCTATGCCGCCGCCTGCCTCCTCGACCGCCAGGGGCGTCGCCGCGAGGCCTTGGCGCTGGTGGAGAACCTGCGCTCCGGCGACGACTTCCTCAGCACCTCCATCCGCGTGCTGCGCCTCCACCTCCACGCCCGGCTGGACCCCGTCGACGACGCCTACGAGCAACGCCTGCTGCGCGACCTGCGTTGGCTCGACGCCCGCATGCAGCGCGAATGGGCCTCCGCCGACAGCGCCACGCGCTTCCGTCTGAGCCACATCGACGGTTTCGGCTATAATTACGACATCTACCGTACCCTCTATGCCAACGACGCCCTGCGCCGCATCGTCCTCGCCAAGGGTGGCCTCTACGAACGCTTCCGCTCCGCCGGACGCACCACGCGCGCCCTCCAGTTGGCCAACATGGCCGACAACCGCTTCCTGCAAATCACGCAGAATCCCATCGTGGCCCTCTGCCGCGCTGGCGAAAGCAAGCAGGAACTCTATGGCACCGAGCTTGACGACGCCCCCTCCTACAACTACTACTACAATTGGTTCTCCGTCTACCTTACCGACACCACGGGTTTCGACAACACTTTCCAACGCATAGACCACTACAATCCCATCCGCGACTTTGACGGCGAAGACAACCGTCGTGACAGCTACTTCAACGCTCACGATTTCAGTAATATCTTCTTCATTCGCGCCGACCGTCTTGGGGCCGATGTCCTGGCCGAATACTACCACCATGTGGAAAAGCCAGCCGATGCCACGGACCGTTGGCTCAACGAACGTGGCTACACCGATGCCGACTACTGGCGCGACATCGTCGGCACGCACTACCTGCGCGAGATGCGCTTCGCCGAGGCTTACGACTGGCTCCGCCAGGTGAGCGACGGCTATGCCAACCGCCTCAACACCACGCCTTGGATACAGTACGACCCGCTGGAATACGACGGAGTGGCCCTCCGTCCCGCCGACCGCACGGGATACAAGTTGCGCTTCGCCATGGCAATGGGTCATCAGGAAACCTATATGAAAGAGAAACCCGACCCCAACGACCGTGCCGACGCCATGCTGCAGCTCTCCATCGGTCTGCGCAACGCCTTCAGCTACCGCGCCTGGCCTTTGGTGGCCTACGGCTACGGCTGCTTCTACAGCTGGGACGAGAAACTCTCCTACTACGACTACCCCCTCCACGACTTCCCCTACTACCGTCCTTACATGCTGGCCGACTATGCGGCGGCGCCCTACGCCGAACGTGCCGAAAAACAGGCTTCGCAACTGCGCAAAAAAGCCTTCGCCACCTACACCGACCCCGAACGCAAAGCGCAGGCACTAAAACGGGTACACGAATACACCTACCTCATGCGTCACTTCGCCCACACCCCCACTGGTCAGGACATCGCCCGCCACTGCGACCAATGGAGGGATTACCTGGAGCCAAAGGCCAACGAACTTTCATAAAAGATGTTAAAATACCGTTTCAACACCTGTTCATCGACCTATCAAATCCTACCGTGGTGGGAGTTGGTAGGGAGTTGGTAAGGAGTTGGTAGGGGGTTAACTAGGAGTTTGCACCCCTCGGACTCGGGGTAAAGGGGAGTTGAAAAATGGTGGGTTGGCGATGCAATAATTGTTGAACGGCTGCGTTATTGGTAACATGAACGAATGGCTCACACTCAGTACCTCCGGCGACCTGCTGCGCGTTGCAGCGGACGAGCTGGTCTATGCCGAGGCCGACGGCAACTACACCACCCTGGTGCTCGCCGACGGCGACCGGCGGTTGGTGACGCTGCAGCTGGGCCAGCTCGAACGGATGATAGCGCAGCAGATGCCCCAGGCGTCGCAGGGCTATGTCCGTATCGGCAAGAGCTTGATTGTGAGGTTGGAGAGTGTGCGCTATGTCCACCCGGGAAAGGGTCTGCTGGAGCTGCGCAATCCAGCCGGATCCAAATACGAACTCACGGCCTCGCGCGAAGCGTTGAAGGCCCTGAAGGAAATGTTGGAAAGGAACTTGAAATGAAAGAGATAGACGATAATGAAATTCGCATCATAGGAGCATCCGACGGTGGCCGACGCCACCGCTGGCCGTGGTACGGCTGGTTGGCCGTGGGCCTGGTGCTGGCGGCGCTGGTGGCCGTGGCCGTTGCGGTACTGTTGTTGCAGACGCCGAGAGAGGAGGAGAATATCGGCCTCACCCCAGCCCCTCTCCAAAGGAGAGGGGATTTGCCCGCCTCGGACCGCGTCGGTTTCCCCTCTCCCTCGGAGAGGGGCAGGGGTGAGGCCTCTTCGCTCAGGGTCTTCGACACCATGATCAACGACGTGCCGCTGACGATATACAGTCTGGACTGCGAGCTTCCCGCCTGTCCGCGGGCGTCGCTCCAGGTGGGCATGCCCGAGCGGGAGGACACCTCGCTGCTGCTGGCCGTGATGGCTGCCGACGTGCGGGCCGACAACAGGGGCATCGTGGGCGACTTTGTCGTGGACGGGCGGCAGCTGGCCCGTGGCGAGAAGAAGGATGGCTACTGCGCCATCCTCGACGGGGTGCCCGTTGTGGGACGTGGCGGCGAGTCCGATCTGAAGCGCGCCGTGGACGGGAAGGGCAGTTTCTTCCGCCAGTATGTGCTGGTGAGCGAGGGCGTTGCCATGCCGCCCAAGCCCAAGGGCAAGAACCATCGCCGGGCGTTGTGCGTGATGGGACATCGGATGTTCGTGGTGGCGTCGGGCGACCGCGAGTCGTACCACGACTTCGCCACCGCCCTGGCCGACCTCGGTGTCGACGACGCCATTGCCCTGGTGGGGTCGGAGTCGCTGCTGATGTACCGCGCCGAAGGGGGCCTGCTGCACACCATCGGCACCTCGTACGAGGGCGATAATGTCAATTTCCTGGTTTGGCGGCGGTAGGTAGAGGTGTCTTTATGTTGACCAATCTCGCGCCTGTAGAGACGCAGCGTGCTGCGTCTCTGGGATGGTTTTTGTCTACTGTAGAGACGCAGCGTGCTGCGTCTCGGGGGATGTTTTTGTCTACCGGGAGACGGGGCATGCCCCGTCTCTACGGTTGGGGTTCTTGACGGTGTAGAGACGCAGCACGCTGCGTCTCTACAGAGGGGGGATTGTTTATCCGTAGCAGGTGGGGGTTATACCTGGCGAATCTTGCCGTCGCTGCCGCGGCGGTATAGGGTGAAATGTTTCTTGACCTTCTCCAGGAAGGGACTGAGGGCGTGGGTGCTGCGGCCGTAGTATTCGTCGTAGAGGATGCAGAGCCGTTTGCGCGACCGCGAGAGGGCCACGAAGAGGCGGCGGGCGTCTTCCTGTATCTGCTTTTCGGTCCAACTGCGCGTGCCGGGATAGACGCCGTCGATGGCGCGGTAGACGATGACGGTGTCGAACTCCAGACCCTTGGCTTTGTGGACGGTGGAGATGATGTAGCGCTCCTCGAGCGAGGTGCCGCAGAGGTCGGCCTCCTTGAGGGTGTTGAGGTCGGTGGCGTAGCGTTCCAGCTGCTGGCGCAGGGTGGGGTAGAGGTCGGTGCGGATGAGGTCGGTGTCGAGGAAGTGCAGCAGGTGGCGCCATTTGTCGATGGGGTCGATGAGGCCGCCGGCCAGCATGCGCGTGTAGACGAACTGCAGCTCGTCTGTGAGTGGAGAGTGGTGCGAGTGGAGAGTGGAGAGTGGAGAGTGGAGAGCAGGCTGACGCGTCATGGTGTTCTCCGCACCCTGTTCTCCGTTCTCCGTTCTCCACTCTCCACTCATGATTCCGTGGCGGTAGATGTCGGCGTATTTGGCGTGGAACTTGTCGACCTGCTTCTGGTGGTCGGCGATGAAGAGGCGCTGGTCGGCGAGCATCTGTGTGGCGTTGAGGTGGCAGAAGTTGAGGAGCGAAAGGGTGGCAAGAATGTCGTCGTCGGCCTGGTGGCTGTTCTGCCCTTCGAGGTGCAGCACCTCGAGGAGGTGGCCCAGCTTGTACTGCCGCAGGCGTGGTCGCACGAGGCGGATGTACTTCAGGGTGTCGAAATAGCGTGGGCAGAGCCGTTCGAGGTCCAGCTCGGGGCAGCTGCGGCGCAGGTTGTGGAGGAGGATCTGGTAGTCGTAGCCCACGTTGTGGCCCACGAGGGTGTGCCCCTGGCAGTAGTCCATGAAGAGGCGCAGCCCCTCGGCGCGGGAGTGGCGGCGGCTGTTGCGGTAGACCTCCAGCATGGGGTTGGGATGGCCGCCGACGGTCTCGGGTAGCTCCTTGTCGGTCTCCAGGATGATGTTGAAAGGCTTGCCGGTCACCTTGCCGTTGCGGACCTTGACGGCGGCAATCTGGATGATGTCGTCGGTGTAGGGGTCGAGGCCGGTGGTCTCGGTGTCGTAGATGACGAGTTCCTCGGTGTCGTAGGCGCGGACAAACTCCTGGAGGTAGCTGCTGTCGGGGTAGAGCAGGAAGTCGGTGGGCAGGAGGGCCACGCGCCGCATGTCGCGCATGAAGTTGCGGGCGGCGGTGTAGGTGGGCATGACCTTGAGGCCCCACAGCAGGCGTGCCCAGGCGATGAAGACCATCTCGTCGGTGAGGACGCTGATGTGGGAGAGGATAATCCTCATGGCGGGCAGCGAGAAGAGGTCGGTGCCGCTGATTTTGAAGTGGCTGATGCCCATGCCGCTCATCACCTCGCCAATGTCGTCGGCCTCGCGGTTGGTGCTGACGAGGATGGCCACGCGGCTTGGAGCGCCGGCATCTTGCCGGCAATCGCTCGTTTGGCCGTTCTTTGGAGCGCTGGCATCTTGCCGGCAGTCGTCCATTTCGCCGTAGCGTTTGGCGAAGCGGGCGGCGTAGTAGCTCTCCATCTGGGCGTCGCCGACGTTGAGCAGACAGAGGTCCTCGGGGGCGTGGGAAGGGTTGAGGTCGGTGGTGGGCAACATATTGCGGCCGATGCCGAGGTTGGCCACGGCGAAGTCGTTCTGCAGGTCGAGGAGGTAGCGCGGCGAGCGGTAGTTGGTGTGGAGGTGGTGGATGTTCTTGCCGCAGCGGCGCTTGAGGTTCTCGAGGGTCTCCAGCTTGGCGCCGATGAAGGAGAAGATGGCCTGCTGCTCGTCGCCGAGATAGACGATGGTGGCATCGGGCGCGGCGAAGAGGTCGACCAGGGCGAACTGCAGCGGGTTGAGGTCCTGCACCTCGTCCACCTCGATCCAGCGGTAGGGCCTCACCCCGGCCTCTCTCCCGAGGAGAGGGAAGTTGCCTGCCCCGTTCTGCGTCAGCCTCCCCTCGCCCTGGGAGAAGGGCAGGGGTGAGGCCTGCTCGCTCAAGTACTGGTACGCCAGCACCAGCAGGTCGTCGTAGTCCAGGAGGTCGTTGTCGGCCTTGTAGCGCTCGTAGGCTTTGGCCAGGAGCATCATGTTGGCGGCGGGTTGCTCGGCGAGGGAAGGGTAGCGCTGCATGAGGTCCTCGATGCCGCAGTAGATTTGGGCTATGTGCTCCTCGTCGAAGGGCATCTGGAGCACGTCGCAGAGCTTGGCTACGGCTCCGGCATGGAAGAGTTCGTTGTGCAGCACCAGCTCGCCGCGCATGCCGAGGACCATCTGCTGCAGACCGTGCTGGAAGCGCATCAGCTCGGTGGTGCGGCTGGTGATGTTGAGGCGTTTGCAGAGCTCCTCCTGGATGATGTTCTCCACGTCGCCCTCGTCGATGATGGCACTGTTGTGGTTCACCACGCCGTTGTTGAAGAGCAGCTGCGAGCAGAAACGGTGGATATTGCCCACGAAGAGGTCGCCGGGCACGGGGTTGCCGGTGCGGTCGGCGATGCGCTGGGCCATGCCCTTGGCGGCGCGGTTGGTGAAGGTGAGGCAGAGCATGTCGGCGTAGTCCACGCCGCAGTTGTGGGCATGCACCACGCGCTCGGTCAGTATGTCGGTCTTGCCGCAGCCCGGAGGCGCCAGCACCAAGTGGCGTCCGCCGCTGATGGCGATGGCCTCCTGCTGCCACGGGTCGAAGGTTCGTTCCATATTGTTCTATAATTTAACGACAACTCGTGTATTACGTAAATACCGTTACGTAAAATCCGCAATGCAAAGATACGACTTTTTTTTGAAAACGGAGGTCGTGGATGCAAAAAAAAGCTGCGGCCAGGCGCTTTTGCGCCTGGCCGCAGCTATGTATAATTGAAGAAAGTTTTTTACTCGGAGAGGAGTGTACTGTCAGTTGAAGTTGGCAAAGAATTGGCCGTTTCGGTGACAACGGCTTCGGTTGCGGAAGGGCCTGCGGAAGGCTTGCTGACGGTGAGAAGCACAGTGTTGAATCCGAAGGTTCGGAAGAGCGTTTCGAGACGTTTCAGACCGCTTTCCTCGGCTTTCTGTAAAATGCCGAATTCGAGGGCGTTGTTCTCCAGCTGCACTTTGGCGCGCTCTTTGAGGGGTTTGGTAAGTTCGTGGCTCCAAGTGCCGCTCTCGTATTCGGTGGTGAAATCGGATGGGTTCATCATGATGTCGAACATCTCCACCTGCGGGAGAACCATTTCCAGCGTGTCCCCGTGGACGTTGATGTCGTCAGCCTGGAGTTTAGACAGGTCGAAGCCTGCGCGTACACGTCCTTTCCCGACAATGACAATTTCGTTCTCCTTGAATGATTTTCCGGCACCGATGCCGAAGATGCCGCTACGTTCGACTGTGTCGATGCGAAAGTCGCGCAAGGGTACTTCTTCGTAGTAGCACGAAGTGGTGAACTGACCGATTTTCTTCACCTCTTCGACCACATTGGCAGTCTTGTCGATTGTGAGGTCTTTGTGGAACCAGTCGAGTTTGAACCCAGCGAAGAGTCCGCCTCCTACAATGACGACGGCAGCGACGATGAGTATGGGTGTCATGAGGGATCTGAGACCCGTTTTTGCTGCTCCTGCAGCGGCTTTTCCAGTGGCTTTGGCAGCTCCCGCGGCTGCTTTGCCAGCCATGCGGGCACCGTCTTTGGCGAGGTCTTTCAGCTTGTCTTCAACGTTGTTGACGTTGGATGACTCGTTGGTACTGGGGGTGATATTGTTGTTCTCTTCCATGGTTTATTCCTCCTCAAAGTTAATATTGATATTTTTGAATCCCATTTGGCTGAGCATCGCTGTGAATACGTCGGAGACGTTCTGCTCTGCATCCTCCAGTATACCCAGATTGGGCAAATCCTCACGGATATCTTTCTCTCCGAGTTCGAGGATATGGTTCTGCTCGTCGGCTGTGAAGCGGCTGCGGAAGAATCCGTAGTTCTCGAAGACGGTCTGCGTCTCCTCGGCGGGCATGTTGAACGAAAGCAGTTCGGCGTGGGGGAGGGTGACGGTGACGTCGTTGCCGTTGATTTGTACTTTGTCGGCCGTGAAGTTTTCAAGCTTCACGCCGGCCTTGAGGTAGGCGGTACTTTGGAAGAGAATTTTGCGGTCGCCAAGACTGTACCACTGGTTGTCGTTGGTCTTGACAATCTTTTTGACTTTGTACTCAACGGTGCCCAGCTCGGCGCTTTCAGCCATGCTCCGCACCCTTTGTTGCAGCATCTCCTCCTTGGAGGTACACCCCACCAGCATCAGCAACGCCAATGTAATGGCGGAAAGAGGCAGTAATTTGATTTTCATTGTTTTGTGTATTTAATTAAACATCAGTTTTTCTTCTTGTCATATATCCCACTCGGCGTTGCCCGACGTGAGCGCCTGCTTCACTTGACCTATGTCAGCCAGGCTTTTGAATGGGCTTTGCGCAGCTAACGCATTGATGCTTTGTAGGCTCAGAGCCAACATCTCGGTATTGCCGGTACGCAATGCCTCATCGACAGCTTCGAACTGTTTGTTGAAGATGGCGCTGCGTTCGTCGAAGGTCTTTTCCAGATACGCTTTGATGCACTCAGTGGTGGCGTTAATTTCGGCAATGGCCACGTCGCGCTTCGCCCTTATCTCTTCTTGCTTGGTTTCTTGGTCGGTTACATACTTGATGGTGTCGTTCGCCACTTCGCCGAGGGCTGTTATTGCGGCCACGACGGCTTCTGGGTCTTGGAATCCACTTCCGGCAGCGTCCTTAATGACTCCAGTAAGCTTCGAGGTATTGCCTTCGAAGAAGGTGTCTTCCTCTTCGTCGTTTTCGGTGGGAATTTCTTCCGCCTCGACGGTTTCGTATTCGTCTGCCGGTATGTCGTAATCTGTCTCCTCCATCGGGTTGACTTTGTCTACCACTTGCGATACCATCCCCAGTGTTTTGTCGTATTTTCCATCCGTGGCCGAGTTGATGGTGTCGATTAGGGTGTTGCCATACAACCCCAGAATTTCTTTGCCTGTATCGATGGCCGATTTGGGCTCTTCTCCGTTTTCTTTGCGCTCTTTCGACTCTTCGATTTGTCGTTTCACCTTATTGGCTACATCAGTTACGGTGTCACCGTATTTGTTCCACAAATCTGCACCGGTTTTTGCTATTTTCTTGATGTTGATTTTCATAAACTTTTATTAAGCACTTTCTCGGTTTTTGATATAACGATGTTGGCGGCCTGGTTGATGTTCCCCTCCTCGTCGAGTATGGGTGTCTGCGCCAGTTCGCTCATTGATTTTACTGCGATAGCGGTTTGTTGGAATGTCTCCAGCATCTGCTTGTTCTGTGGGTCAAAGCAATCGACGAATGGCTCCATTCGTCCAAGTAGCATGATGGCGCGTGTTTCGAGTTCCTCGGTTAGGTTCTGCATCTCGAGTACGCGGGCTTTTATGGCGTTCAGGGCCACCCAGCTTTGCTCTGTCTCGGCAGCCCATTTCTTGATGTCGGATAGATATTGTTCACTCTCTGTGTTCTTTCTGGCATAGAATGCCGATGCCAGTGTTCCGACGGCTACGATGGCAAGGCTAGCTGTTGCGGTGGCTGTTATGGTGGCCATTACCGCCGCCCCTGCCGCCATTCCACCTCCTCCTGCCGCTATTGCTCCACCACCGAGCCAGGCTAACACGGCGTTGGAGGCTGCGGCACCGGAGAGCGCGCTGATGGCGGTGCCCGTGCTGGCAGCACCTACGGCCGTGACCGCCGCTGTTACCGCTGCAGGTGTGCCGATAAGTCCGACGGCAGCGAATCCGCCGCCTACGGCCAATACTTTGGCAGCTTGGGATGCCTGCATATCTATCTGCTTCATCTCTCCGAGATTCTCCTGCTTGATGTCAATCTCGCTCAAGAAGTCGTATTCCTTCGTTTTGAAGCGCTGGTTCATCCGCTCCAAATATCCTAGAAATGTGCCAATGGTGCGCTTCAATGCCCTGAGGCGTTGCTTCCCGAATACATCCAGTGTCTCGTTCAGGTCGTCGCGCAGAGCTTCGTTTGTGGCTTCAATTTCTGCCTTCAACTGGTCGGCTTCCTCCTTGTTGGTAATAGATTTCTTGCGGTCTTGTACGGCTTGCACGCCTGAAACGACTTTCAGACCTTTGACGGTGATTTTGCCTGTTTTTTGTGCAGCGTCTATCGTGGCACTGAGCACTTTTCTCTGCGTCTCTTCATCGGTGGCCAGCAGAGTCGCGGTTTCTTTCACATCAACTACGGCCTGCTTTGTCCAATCGGTGGCATCGAGGAATGCCTGCTGCGACCAATCAGACGCATTTCTTACTGCTTGAGAAGTCCAATCGGAGGCATCCTTGGCGGCTTTGGAAGTCCAGTCGGAGGCATCTTTGGCTGCCTGCGTACTCCATTCTGAGGCATCCTTTGTCGCTTGTTCGGTCCATTCAGAGACATCTTTGGCTGTCTGCGAAGTCCATTCCGCAGCCTCTTTGGCAGCCTTAGAAGTCCAATCGGAGGCATCTTTGAGGGCTTTGCCTGCGCTTTCTTTCAGTTTGTTGATGTTAATGAGAGCCATATTTTTTTTCTCTAACCGAAGTATCCAATTATGCCAATGACGGCGGCGGGGATGAAGAAGAACTGGATGGCGTATCCGATGGCCGTCATAAAGCGGCTGCCGGCAAGGTCCATGCTGCTCTTAATCCAGAACCAACGCGGAGGCACAGTATCACCCCAGCCGACTATGCCCACCACAAGGCCGAGCACAGCGGCAATGCCGCCAAGTATGAGCGCCAACGGCTCTGGGTCTTCGAGCAAATACAAGCCTCCGAGGATAAATGTTATGGGGCTGATGTATTGGAATAACCAAAGAAATATTGCCATGTTCTTTTACTGGTTGAATCGCTTGTAGATTGTAGAGTTGACGAATCGCTTGTAGGGTAACCAGAAGTAGTGGTAGTGTTGCGATGTGTAGTGGTTGACAAAGCCTACGCTTTTTAGAAACCTATATGAACGTGTGTTGCTTAAAGAGCATTGTGAGCGTATGGAATAGCCGGCTGCAAATAGATTTTCTAACAGTTCAATCAACGCTGAATAACTGTCCCATGCCACTTTTCCCCAGCATCCACCGTGTACCTGTATTCTGTTGCCGCGTCCTGCCATCTCAATAAGCAGGGCAAACGCTACGGGCTCGTTTGCCCTGTTGTATGCAACCATTCCATGAATGTATTCAAATTGCAACATTACGCGGAGCTCTTTGTCTGAGGAAATGTCGTATAAGATATTGTGCCAGTCTTTTTCAGAAAATCGGGTCACAATATCCTCGTCTTTCAATTCCCTCCATTTAATCATTTCTGGTTGAAGCCTTTTTATTTTTTATTGGCTGCCCTGAGGCGTGCAATCTCCGCACGTAGACGTTTTATTTCATCTTGATCACGTTTTATATCGCGTCTCCAGCCTTCTTTAGAACTTTTGTCCCTTGCGAGTTGCAGATTTCTTCTGGAGTGCTCGATGCTACGTTGTAAACTTTCGATTCTTTTTTTGTGACTTTCAATCATACCTTGGTCAAAACTACTACTCATAAATATTGTGGCCAGTTATATCCCATTGGCCCCGTCGGTTTTTAATTAGTAAATATGTAAAGGATATACTTCTTGCAGCAGGAAACAGTGTTTGCAGTCGTCGTAGGTGTCCCAGTGGAGTTGGTAACAGCCGGCGAGGGTGACGGTGCGGTTGTTGCTTTCGCGGGTTCCGGTCACGGGCGTTTCGTTGCCGATCTCTACTCCCGAACGGGTGTCGGTCAGGTAGTTTTTGTTGGTGGTGTAGAGGATGAAATAGCCAAGGTCGGCCATGCCGAGTCTCAGGTAGGCTTCAAGGTTTTCGATGTCGCCCAGCATGGCGAAACGGTTGTCGGTCACCGTCTCGCCTTCGGATTTCGGGAAATACTTCAGCTCGATGGCTGCCGAGCATGTCTCTTTTCCACTTCTTAGCGTTAGAAGGATGTCGATGCGTGCCTTTCCTTTGCTTTTCCATGTATTGAGCTCCTCATGTCTTACTACGTGTTCAAGAACGATGGAGAAGCGGTCTTCTGGCGAGAACTCGTACATCTGTCCCAAAGTCTTCATGATGGTGCCAATCTGCATCTGCATAGAGGCTTCATTGTCCACAATTACGGCCCCTCCTACAATCTTTTTGCAAAGCAGGTCATAGGAACTTTGCACGATGCTGTTCATCCGGTCTTTTAGTGTGTCCATATCTTTATTACACAGTTACACATTTTTTACTATGCAAAGTTGCAAAAAAAAACGGCATGCTTTAAATCCGTTTTGGTCCGTTTTGTAATATGTTATAACTCAACACAACAAAAACAGGGCTTCCTGTCGGGAAGCCCTGTGATAATGTGTCAAAAGGGTTGCTGTTTACACGTTTTTATGCCTGCCGATGTCTTTTTGTGCGTGATAATCACTCACCTTGCGAGGGCAGCCGCCGCACCATGGTGAGGCCGCCGAGTTGTCCTATCTCGTACAGCGGCCAGCTGGAATCTCCATGGATCACGTTGGCCAGCATCGCAGGGTGCCCCAGGGCGAAGAATGCCGCCTGGAAGGTGTCGTCGGCCCTCAGCTTGCTGCCCTCACTCATAACGACCCTGAAGGTGCTGTTGCCCAGATATTCCACCACCACCTCGCGCCCGGGGCTCCAGCGCAGCTGCAGGTACTCGCCCGGCAGCAGGTCGGCCACCTTGATGCCCTGCCCGAGAACGGGGTCGCTCGAGGGCGTGTCGTCGCCGTGGTGCTCGCAGAAATCGTCATAGTTGCGGTAGCCTATCGAACGCGCCAGCAGGTTCAGCGTCCCCCGGCGCGGGACAGAACTCATGCCGCCATACTGCCAAAAGCGCTTCACCGTAGTGAGCCCAATCGGCTCGCGCGTGCGCCCTTCTACAAATGCCGTCAGGGTGTAGAAGTCGCCAGGCGTGCGCGCCTCGCAACCCGCCGCCTCGCAGACAAGGCGGCGCAGGGTCTCCAGATGGGTGTCGTTGTTGTCCATATTTTCGGCTGCAAAATTACACTTTTTTCTTCAATCGCACAATATCCATTTTGGTCCGCATTGTTTTTTTCCCTTGCTCTTGCTTTTTTTTCGTATCTTTGCATCCTCAATAAGTGACCTCACAATGTCCTTGTCCGAAGTGTAGCGCAATGAATATCAACTCAAATACTGCCAATTCTGCCAATCACCCCTCGTCACTCGTCGATGGCCCGTCGGGTCTCGTCTCTGGCGGCAGCGGCATCACCGAGCCTTTCTTCTCCAACTATGAGGAGATCGCCCGTGGCTCCACGCACGTGCTCTTCCGCGCCCGCCGCTACGGCCGTTGGTATGTGCTCAAGGGCATCCGCGACGAGCTGCGCGGCAACCCCCTCTACGACGAGTGGCTCTACAAGGAATACAGCGTGGGGGTCTCTCTCGACCATCCCGCTATCGTCCGCGTGGAAAGCCTCGAGGACGACAACGTGGTGGGCCGATGCATCGTGATGGAATGGGTGGAGGGTCAAACCCTCGACCAATGGAGGCAGGGAAAGTCTGCCGCCGACGTCCGCGCGATGTTCTCCCAGTTGCTCGATGCCGTCGATTATCTTCACCACCACGGCATCTACCACCACGACATCAAGCCTTCGAATATCATCATCGCCCACGACGGCCGCCTCAAGCTCATCGATTTCGGCCTCAGCGACGGCCCACAGTACGCCGCCTTCAAGCACAGCGCCGGCAGCGACGGCTTCGCCGCTCCCGAACAGAAAGCCGGCACCACAGCCGACCACCGCGCCGACATCTACGCCCTGGGATGCATCCTTCTCTCCCTCTTCGGCCGCCGCTACCGCCATGCGGCACGTTGCGCCATGCGCGAGGACCCGCAAAAGCGGCCCCAGTCGGTGGCCGCGTTGCGCCGTCTGATGCGCCCCCGATGGTGGATCTCGCTACTGGTGCTCCTGCTGCTGGCAGCAGCGGTCTTCCCCGTACTCTTCCCGCTCCCCATCGTCCACAGCTTCGTCCTGCCCTCCGGCCAGACGGTCTACTACCGTGTCCTGCAGCATGTGCCGCAGCGTCAGGTGGCGTTGGTATATACAGGCGCTGATAATCAAGAATGCCCTGGCGGCCTCGAGATGCTGCAGGGCCACCTCGACATTCCATCCACCATACGCCATCTGGGGGTGGATTACGACCTCGTCGAAATCGGCGAACACTCTTTCCATAACCAGAGCTTCATCACTGGTGTGACCCTTCCCGAAGGGCTGCTGCGCATCGGCACCGGCGCCTTCGCCGGCTGCCCGGCCATGAAAGACACACTCGTCATCCCAAGTTCGCTGTGTTTGATTGGCGGCGACGCCTTCACCGACTGTAGCGGTATACCAGTGGTACAATGGCTGGCCGACAGCTGCGTTGCCGCGGAAAAGGATATGCAATGTTATTACCGCTGTCTATCCATGCGAAAAGTTGAAATTGGCCCCGGTGTCACGGTGGCACCTTCGTGGACGTTCAACAACATCCGTGTGCTGGAGTCGGTATACTTCGCCGACGGCGTCGTCACCATCGGCCGCGATGCTTTCGCTATGGACAGCAACCTCTCCAATGTACGTTGGCCCTCGACGCTGCGTGTCATCGAGCACGCTGCCTTCTACGAATGCGACCTGCACGAGATCGTGCTCCCCGACTCCCTGCAGGTCGTCGGCACCTATGCCTTCGCCTACAACAACCACGTGCGCCGCATCGCACTCGGATCTGCTGTCAGCTTCGTGGGCACCTATGCCTTCGCCGACTGCTATGAGCTCGAGGAAGTCACCGTCAAAGCCTCCGTGCCGCCACAGGTGGTGGTAACCTCCTTCGACGGCATGCCCGACGGCGTTCGCCTCCGCGTCCCCAAGGCCTCCGTCGACGCCTATCGCCGCGACCCCGTCTGGAACCGCTTCACTATTGTTGGCTATTGACCAGGGGCAGAAAATACATTGCCGATGCCAGCAAAATAAGTGTATGTTTAAAATATTATTTTGATTATAATGTCTTTCCGTCGAGGGTGGCGCTGGTCATCTCGTCGTTCTCGTAGACGAGCTTGAGAGAGAAGAACGGTGTGCCCTCGTCGAGCAGCAGGCGGAGGAATATCTTGTCGCCCTCCCAGAGGTTTATGCTTTGGTCGCCAACACCATCTGTGACCGGCAGGTCGTCCTTCTTTATCCATGCCAGCTCGCCCTCGGCGTCGATGCTCATGTCAGGCTCGCCGCGCCAGGCCGTGGCGGTGAAGAGGTGCATGTATTCGTTGGGCCAAGTGTCTGAGATGAAGGTTACTATGCCGCGATAGCGCCAATGCGTAATCTCTAGGCCCGTTTCCTCGCGCACTTCGCGCAGCATGCACTCGTCGGGGGCCTCGTCGGCCTCGCATTTGCCGCCCACGCCGATCCATTTGCCGTGGCTGGCGTCGTTCTTTTTCTTCACGCGGTGCAGCATCAGGTAGCGCTCGCCGTCGTCTATGTAGCAGAGTGTGGTCTGTTTCATGGCAGTTAAGAGTTATAAGTTAAGAGTTATGAGTTGAGAGTCCTGTGGTGTATAAAAAAAATCAAGAGTCAAGAGTCGGGTTGATTCCCCATAACTCTTAACTCTTAATTCTTAACTCTTAATTGAGTTTTAGTCCTCGGCGTTGATGATGGCTTTGTGCACAGCATTCCAGCCAGCGGCGGTAATACCCCAGTTGTTGGTGGAGTTCTTGTTGCCGTTGATGCGGACTTTTCTTCTCTTCACTTTTTTGTTAGCATTGATACCCATGGTGTATAATTTTTTATTGTTTATATACTTGATTGTCAGTTTGT
>Ga0326511_10001037_pt1 | contig 23641 bp, 32 predicted proteins | sample 0_2496_0518_D_FD_203701 | JGI IMG/M metagenome (GOLD analysis project Ga0326511, IMG submission 203701) | Bovine rumen microbial communities from UC Davis, California, United States - 0_2496_0518 | ecosystem: Host-associated > Mammals > Digestive system > Stomach > Rumen | place: USA...
GGTGAAAAAAGCGCGCCGAGTTGCGCACGACGGGCGGCCACGGGCGCGCGCGCCATGATGAAGAAAGCCATTCTGGCGGTCGGAATCGGCCGCTTTTTTCGATGGTTTTTGGCCGGATTTTTAGGAGACTTGTCCGGAGGTGATCGGATGGAAAATGAACTTGAACCGACATCCGTCAGGGAAAAGGCGGTCAGCGGACGGGAGAAGCTGACGCCGGCAGCGCTGTATAAAAAAATGCTCAAGTTCGGCAGGGTCTACCAGATCGAGAAGGAGCAGGACTTCCTGGAAGCGGCGAGGATCTACAGTGAAGAGGCCGGGCTGATCGACCAGATGCGGGACCGGATCGCAGAAGACGGTCTGACGGTCGAAAAGACCTACAAGACCGGCAGCCAGGAAGTTGCGCATCCTCTGCTGAGCGAGCTGCCGCGGCATGTGGAGAGCGCAAACAAGTGCCTGACCACCATCGGCTCCATGGTCGCGGAACGCGGAGCCAGGAAGGAAAAAGCCGCCCGCGATCTGGACGCCTTCCGGCTGCACTGATCCGGAGCGACGGCATGAGGAAGACGGCAAGAGAACCGCTGATGGACCGATACGAGGAGAACGCGATCCTCACCTACTGGGAGGCGATCCGGAGCGGCGAGGCAATCGTAGGCCAGTGGATCCGGATGCTGTACGAGGTGATCATGCAGGGGATCAGCGACAAGCGCTGGTTCTATGATCATCAGCGGGCGGCCGGGGCCATGGGATTCATCGAGCGGTTCTGCCATCACTACAAGGGCAAGCTGGCGCCGGGACGGATCCGGCTGAGCCTCTGGGAGCGGTCCAGCATCAGTCTGATGTTCGGCATCGTGGACGCATCCGGGCGGAGGCAGTTCACGGAGGTGTTTTGGCTGGTTGGCAGGAAGATGGGCAAGAGCCTGATGGCCGGATCGATCGGCAACTACATGGCATACGCCGCGGGGGAATACGGCAGCGAGATTTATTATCTCGCCCCGAAACTGGATCAGGCGGATCTGTGCTACAGCGCGTTCGAGTTCAACGTGCACGCGGAGCCGGAGCTGGACGAGATGACACGGAGCACGAAGTTCCGGGGCCTGGTGATCAAAGAGCGGAACACCATCGTCAAGAAGCTGGCGTTCACGGCGAAAAAGAGCGACGGTTACAACCCGATGTTCTGGTGCGCCGACGAGGTGGCCGCCTGGCCGGGGCTGGCCGGCCTCCGCCAGTGGGAGGTCATGGTCTCCGGCACGGGCGCCAGAGAGGAGCCGCTGGGGCTGGCGATCAGCTCCGGAGGATATGAAGATGGCGGCATCTTCGACGAGCTGATGGCCCGCGGGACTTCGTTCCTCAAGGGGAACAGCCGGGAGGAGCACCTGCTGCCGATCCTCTACATGATCGATGATCCGGCAAAATGGGACCGGCTGGACGAGCTGAAAAAGGCGCTGCCGGGCATGGGAGAGAGCGTCGGAGAGGATTTCATCCGGAAGGAAATCCTGATCGCCGAGGGATCCATCTCCAAGCGTACTGAGTTCATGACGAAGTACGCGAACCTCAAGCAGAACAGCACGACGGCATGGTTTGACGCGCAGCTGGTGAACCGGGTGTTCCTGCGGGATCCGGGAAACGGCACCGGGGAATCCTGGGGCTACACGCTGGAGGATTTCCGGGACACATACGCATTATGCGGGGTTGACCTGAGCCAGACCACGGACCTGACCAGCGCCTGCGTGATGATCGAGCGCGAGGGCGTCCTGTGGGTCTTCTCCCACTTCTGGCTGCCGAAGGAACGGATCAAAGTGGCGACGGAGCGGGACGGGATCCCGTACGAGATCATGGCGGAGCGCGGATTCATCTCATTCAGCGAGGGCCACATGGTCGACTATCGGGACACGGTGGCCTGGTTTAAGCGGCTGATCGAGGAATACAAGATCTATCCGCTCATGGTCGGATACGACCGATGGAGCGCCCAGCCGCTGGTGCAGGACTTGCAGGCCTACGGATTCCACACGGACAGCGTCCACCAGGGATTCAATCTCAGCGGCATCATCGACACGATGGAAGCGCTGATGCGGAACGGACAGCTGCGGTCGGCGGACGGAAACGAGCTGCTGAAAATTCACTTTATGGACAGCGCACTGCAGAACGAGAGTGGGCTGGCAGCCCACACGCGGCACAAGCTGGCCAAGGTCAGCAACAAGGCCCACGTGGACGGAGTGGCCGCGATCCTGGACGCGCTGTGTATGCGTCAGGTCTACTGGGGAGAGCTTGGGGAGCGGCTGCAGAATACTGACGATTGAATTACTCAAGTTTTTCTTGTGAAAACCGGAACGATAAAGCGGGGTGAGGATGGAAGATGGGATTTTTTGACAAACTTTTCGCGAAGAGGAAACCAGACCGGGAGGCCCAGCAGACTTTCCAGTTCGCGACCGGTTACTCCCCTGTTTTCCGGACGTTCGAAGGATCCATCTACGAAAGCGACATGATCAGGGCCAGCCTGGACGCCCACGGCCGGCACTGCTCGAAACTGCAGATTGAATTTCACGGATCGGCGCAGGAACGGCTGCAGAACCAGCTGAAGCACGCGCCGAACAGCTGGCAGACCTGGCCGAAGTTCCTTTACCAGGGCGCCTCGATCCTCTACGGGAAGAACAATCTTTTCATCGGTCCGGTGCTGGACGAGTTCGGCCGGAAGATCGGCATCCAGAACATTGTGCCGGTGCGGTTCGAACTGGTGACCAGCGGCGGGAAACTGTGGGTCCGTTTCTTCCTGGAGGACGGGACGCGGGCGGCATGCGAACTGGATCAGCTGGGGATCATGACCCGGTTCCAGTCCGCGGATCAGCTGTTCGGGGAGGACAACCGGGCGCTGAAGGATGTGCTGGACCTGCAGGCGATCCAGAAGCAGGGCATCGAGGAGGCTATCAAGAACAGCGCCAGCTACCGGTTCTACGGAAAGAGCAGCAACTTCGCCAAGGATTCCGATCTGGCAAAGGAGCGGAAACGGTTCAACGAGCTGAACTTCTCCGGAGGAAACGGCGGAGGGCTGCTGCTGTTCCCGAACACGGTCGACGACATCCACCAGGCGGTGAGCCGGCCTTACACGGTCGACGCTGCGCAGCAGAACGTGATCCGGGACAAGGTCTTCGACTACTTCGGCACGAACGAGGACATCCTGCAGAACAAGGCCAAGGGCGACGCATGGGCGGCGTTCTACGAGGGCGGGCCGGAATGGTTCGCGGTGAACCTGGGCGACGCGCTGACCATGATGCTGTTCAGCGAACGGGAGCGGGCTGCCGGGAACCAGGTGCTTTTCAGCAGCAACCGCCTGCAGTACATGACGACGGCGGAAAAGCTGAACTACGTCAACAGCATGGGCGACCGGGGCCTGATCACAAGGAACGAGGCCAGGGCGGTGTTCAATTTGGCACCGCTGCCAGAGCCATACGGCAGCCAGATCATGGCCAGGGGCGAGTATTACAACATCACGGATCCGAAGGATGACGATCCGGATGAGGGAAAGAGCGACGAGTGAGGTGATACCGATGCCGATGAAGAACGGCGAACGGGAATACAGGATGATCAGCCTGACCGGCAATATTGAGACTCGGAAGGCCGGGGACGGCGGGATGTATGTCGAGGGCTACGCCACAACCTTCAACCAGCCGTACACGCTGTATGACGACAGCGAGCTCCGGATCGATGAGCAGGTGGATCCGCACGCCTTCGACGAAACGGATATGAACGACGTGATCATGCAGTATGATCACCAGGGCCGGGTTTTTGCCAGGCGGAAGAACGGGACGCTGGAGATTGGGACCGACGATCACGGGCTGAAGATCCGGGGCCGGCTGGACGGTACAGACATCGGCCGGCAGCTGTACCAGGAAATCGAGGGCGGATACACCGACAAGATGTCCATAGGATTCACGGTGAAGGAAGACCAGCGGGTGCGGACCATGGACCACGACACCGGGAAGGTTTTCGTGATGCGTACCATCACGAAGATCAAAAAACTTTACGACGTTTCTGCCGTGTCGTTGCCAGCCAATGACGCGACTGAAATCAGCGCACGCAGTCTCAGCGAGGGAGTCATCAAAGAGATCATGGAGGAGCGCCATGCCGAGGAGGAGCGCCAGCGCGAAATAGAAATTGCCAAGACATTGATGATGATGGGAGGAAATTGAGAATGAAAACTTTACAGGAAATCCAGGAACGCCTGGCGCAGATCGACGAGGAGCTGCGGAAGGAAGGAATCACCATTGAGGAAGTGCGGAAGCTGCAGGCGGAGATCAAGGAACTGAACGCAGCGAAGGAAGAGATCCGGAAGGCTGCCGAACAGGCCGCCGAGACCAGGCGCATGATCGCGGACGGCACTGTCCCCGTGACCGTGCTGCAGAGCCGGGACAACGGCCAGGGAGCGCAGCAGCGCACCTTCGCCGTGGACAGCGTTGAATATCGGGATGCCTATCTGAAAAACCTGATGGGCAAGCCCCTGGACGCGGAAGAGCGGGCCGCGCTGACCAGCGCGAATGCCGTGATCCCGACCGAAATGCAGAACAAGATCTGGGATAAACTCCGCGAGAATCCCCTGATCGCTGAAATCGACATGCTGCACGTGCCGGGCTACGTCGTCCTGCCGAAGGCCACTACGGTCAATGATGCCAACTGGGTGGCGATGGGTACCGCTGCCACTGATTCCGGGGATGTCGTCGGCAGCGTCAGCCTGGGCGCCAAGAAACTGATCAAGACCATCGAGATCGAAGCCGATATCAAGGCGATGAGCATTCCCGCGTTCCAGACCTGGCTGGTGAACAAGCTGGTCGAGAAGATGGAAACGGCGATCTGCGCGGCGGTCATCAACGGCGCCGGCAGCGCGACTGTGCCCCAGGGCGTTATGGCTGCCGCCGCCGGCGCGACCGCCAAGACCGTGGCCTTCACCGTTGCGGGCCTGGGCGAGGCTATGGGCGCTCTGCCTTCCGCGTATCATCGGAACGCGGTGTGGGTCATGAGCGCCGCGACCTTCTACGGGACCATCATGCCGCTGGCCACTGACAGCAACGGCCTGCTGGTGATGAACGGCATCGAGCAGCGTCTGCTGGGCCACAAGGTGGTGCTGGATGAGAACGTAGCCGCCAAGATCATCTTCGGCGATTTCCACAACGGCTACGCCTTCAACTTCGGCGATGACATCAGGGTCGAAAGCGACACCTCCGTCGAGTTCCGCAAGGGCTCCACGGTATATCGCGCCATGGCCCTGGCCGACGGCGCGGTTGTGCAGGGCGAGGCCTTCGTGGTCGCTACCAAGAGCGCCTGATCTGAGGTGATGGCAGGATGAAACTGGTTATCACGGAAGAGTTCCACGACAGAGTGGCGGATGTCATCCGGGAGGCCGGAGACATCCTGACGGTGTCCGAGGAGCGCGGAAAGGAACTGCTGACGGCGCGGGTGTGCAGAGTCGTACCCGAGGAGACGGAAGCGCGGACTGCAGAACCGGAAACGACTGAAACGCCGAATGCGGAGCCGGAAGCGGAGCCGAAGACGGCGGGAAAACGGAAAAAAACTTAACCGGAAGCCCGGCGGGAGCGATCCTGCCGGGCTTTGCATCGAACGGAGGATGAGGAATGTTCGCGGAAGTGAAACGGATGCTGCCGATCAGCGGGAACGATTATGACGCGGAGATCGTGACACAGATCAAAGCCGCGGCGCTGGATCTGACACGGACAGCGGATATCATCCTGCCGGGAGAAATCGAAATCAGCATCGACGACACAACCGGCGCGGTGACTGACGAGAGCACCATGGACGATGAGCTGATTATCACGGCGATCGGCACCTGGTGCGCGATGCGGATCGGGAATCCGCCGAACTACGACAACCTGCTGAAGGCCTACGAGAGCATGAAGGGAAACCTTCGGGTTTCCGGGGACTACACGGACTACGGGGAGTGATGGGATGGAGAAGCTGAGCAGCTGTGTGCTGATCGCCTTCAGCCCGGACGCCCACGAAGCCGGGAGCGGTCCGGAGGAGATCAGACGGACGGTCAAATGCACGGAGAAGGATGTCGGGCTGACGGAACATTACCAGGCAACCGGCCAGGGGCTGCTGCCGGAAATGCGGCTGCTGATCCCATATGAGCGGGACTACCGCGGGGAACGCGACCTGGAATATGACGGCAAGCGGTACCGGGTGATCCGGAAAACCGGCGGAGAGTACAACGGCGTGCTGCTGACGTGCCAGCCGTGGGACGGCAACGCGGCGGAGGTGACGGACGATGCCTGAGGATTATCTGGCGCTTGAAACGGCGCTTAAGGCCATCGGGATCCCATGCGCGGAGAACGGATGGACCACCAGACCGAAGAGCGACTACATCACCTACGCGCTGGAGTTTGAGGCGGACGCCGATCACGGCGACAACCGGAAAGTGGCGCGGGCCTGGGAAGGAAGCGTCGACCTTTACAGCAGCGACAAGCGCGGCGGAGGATATCCGAGCCAGATCGAGGCCGTGCTGGCAGAGCACTGCGACGGATGCTGGCAGATGGAAACGTGCGGCAGATGGGAACGCGAAACGGGCCTGTTTCACTATGAATGGAGCTTCGAGGTTCTGGGGTGAGGCTGAATGGCATACAAATGCGTTACCGAGGGGATGAGCGAGCTGGTCAGCGCGATGGACCAGCTCGGAGCAGCCGGGCGAGGAGCCGCGGCAGGCGGGCTTTATGAAGCCGCCGGAGTATACGCTGACGCGGTCAGCGGGGCAGTCAACGGGATTGCCGTGGAACCGTTCAAGTACGCAGCGGGCGGACGAAAACGGAGACCATCCCCGGAGGAGAAGGCAGCGCTGCAGGGCGCCGGAGCGGCCGGCATCGCAAAATTCAAAAACAACGGCCTGAGCGTCAACACCAGCATCGGATTCAACAATTCCGGATACGCGCTGGTGGACGGGCGGCGGAGCATCAAAGCCAGGACGAATTACCGGTACGACGAGACGACCGGGAAAGTCATGCACGCCAGCAAGGCGGGCAAGGGATCAAAGAACGCAAAGCCGATTCCGCTGATCGCCAATTCCATTAACAGCGGAACCTCATTCATGGACAAACAGCCGTTTTTCCGGAAAGCCACACGGCAGGCTGCCGGAAAAGCGCAAAGCGCATTTGATGCAAAGGCCACAGAGATTCTGAACCAGGCCGCGGCGGTCGTCGGGAAAAACAGCGGCCGGACTTACAGAAGCTGGCTGGACCTGGCCGAGAATGGATGGAAATACGGAGATTAACAACAGGAGGGATAGAACATGGCAGCAGGAAATCCGAAACAGCGGGTTGGAATGATGTACCCGATTTGGGCTCCGCTTACGAGCCACACGGAGGGCAGCATGCCGACCTACGGTACAGGCGTCCGGCTGATGGAGGCACGGACCGCTACCGTGACATTCGAGCGCAACGGCGGATCTGACTACGGCGACAACCGCGTCGTAGCGGAGGACAACGGCGCGACGGGCATGACCATCGACTTCGAAAGCACTGGCCTGCGGAATGACGCGCGGATCGCGGTGCTGGGCGAAGTGGCCGGCAGCCAGGAAATGGGCGGCCAGTGGATCACGGACGCGCCGAGCCCCTACGGCGGATTCGGCTACATCGAGAAGATGCTGGACGAGGACGCCCAGAGCTTCAGCTATGAAGTCTGGATCACCGTCAAGATCCATTTCAACGAGAACACGCACAACAGCCAGACCAGAGAAGGACAGACCACATGGGGGCATCCGACGCTGAATGGCCGGGCGGTTCCGCTGGACATCGACGGAAGCGGAAAACTGAAATACCAGTGGCACGGGAACTTCAACACGCTGGCGGACGCCAAGGCGAAGATCAACTCCGTGCTCAACTATACGCCGTGATCAGAGGGCGGCTGAACACATACGGGGGATCCAGCGATGGGTTCCCCGTTTTTGTGGATTGAAATGTTGAAGTTTTCATGATCGATCAGGAAGTTTTCAGGAAGTTTTACGGATTGATTATGAAGTGTCGATGATTTGAATAAGGAGATCTGGGAAAATGACTGAAATCACGATGGGCGGGCGGACGATCCCGCTGTATTTCACGAGCTGGGAAATGATCGCGATCCAGGAGCGGATCGGATGCACGGCGGCACAGCTGCGGGACGAGGTTTTCGGACTGCATCTGGCGGACGAGGAGGACCCGGAGAGCTGGGCCATGAGCGTGGCGACGGATCCGGAGAAGCTGAAAAAATTCGGAACGCTGATCGAGATCCTGGGCAACGCCGGGCTGGAAGAGCAGGGACAGGAACCGGATCTGACGGAGAAGTGGGTGCTGCGGCACATGCGGCCGGCGGAGATCGTCGGATATGCCATCCTGGCTACGCTGGAAGTCAACAAGGGCATGCGCAGCGAGGCTGCGGAAGAGGAACAGAAAGAGCAGGCGGGACAGAAGATCGACGTCATGGTCGCGGATGAAGAGAGAAAAAAAGCGCCCGCGAAATGACGTACCGGCGGATCGTTTCGTGCGGACTGATCGCCGGGCTGAAGAAAGACGAAGTGAACCGGATGAGGCCGGGCGAAGTGCTCGACTACTATTACTACCGGATGAGATATGACAGCATGTTTTCGATTGGGGGCTAAGAGATGGCAGGGGTGAACTTTAAAATCGGCGCGGACGCAAGCGCCTTTAAGCAGGGCGTAAGCGAAGCCCAGGCCAGCCTTAAAACCCTGGACGCCGCGCTGAAGGTCAACGAGGCCAGCTTTAAAGCCGGCGGGGACGCGGAAACCTACATGTCCCAAAAGCTGGAGATTCTGAACTCGAAGATGACCCAGCAGAAGAACCTGGCCAATCAGCTGCAGGCTGGGCTGCAGAAGATGCGCCAGGCCGGCGTTTCACCGACGTCGGTGGAATACCAGAAGCTTGAGCGGGATCTGTACAACACCCAGGCGGCCATGAACGAGACGAAGGTCGCGATCGACAACCTGGACGGCAGCCAGGAAAAGGCCACGGAGAGCGCGGGAAACCTGACAACCGCGGTCAACGGGATCAGCAAGAAGATCAGCCTGGATCAGGTGATCGGCGGGATCGACCGGATTACCGGTGCAATGCAGACGGCAGCTGGAGCCGCGGTCAACCTGGGCGAGAAGATCTGGGATAATGTCATGAACGCGGCCAAATGGGCGGACGATTCATCGACCATGGCGCTGATGTACGGCATCGACCCGGAAAGGTTCATGCGGATGCAGAAGCTGGTCACGAACGGCATGGACACGTCTGTGGATGCCATGCTGAAAAGCCAGACAAAACTGAACAAGAATATCGGCGACGGGAACAAGGACACGCTGAAGTATTTCCGGGAACTGGGCGTCGCGATCGCAACAGTCACCGGCGAGTCCATGGACATCGTGCAGCGGAAGGATCCGGCGGATCTGTTCTGGGAGATCGGCGACGCTCTGATGCACATGGGCGATGCATACGACAAGGAGGCGGCATCGCAGGCGATTTTCGGCAGGGGCTGGAAAGAGCTGGTGCCGCTGTTCGATAAATACGACAGCAGGGCTGAATATGAGAAAGCGCTGGGCAGAGTCAAAGTCAACACTGAGCAGGAAGTCAATGACCTGGCGGAGCTGAACGACAAGGTAGCGGAGCTTCAGGGGAACGTTGAAACGCTGACCAACAAGGGATGGGCCGCGCTTGCACCTTCCCTAACCGGTGCGGCGGAAGCGCTGAACGGACTGCTGGGCAGTGTGCTCGAATACCTGGACACTCCGGAAGGGAAAGAAGCCCTGCAGCAGATGAGCGAGAGCGTTTCGACGCTGTTCGAGGATCTGGGAAAGATTGATCCGAAGGAAGTGGTCAAAAATTTCACCTCCGTTTTCAACGGCATGGTGGACAGCTTCAAATGGCTGGCGGAGAACAAAGACGGCGTGATCAGGGCGCTAAAGGACATCGTCGGAGGCTGGGCCGGACTGAAGCTGACCGGCGGAGCGCTGCAGGTGTATCAGCTGTTGCAGAACATCAGGACACTGCGGGGAGGCGACGCAGCGCAGGCGGGAAAAGACGCCGCGACCACGGTCCTCGGAACTAATGCGGCAACGGCAACGGCCAAGACAGCCACACAGGCGCTTAGCCAGAACGGCGGGTTTTCGGCTGCTGTCGCCAACTTCCTGACGGGGAAATGGGCCACGGGATTCACGACGATGCTCCTGGGCATCCCGATGCTGGATACCATCATGAACACCAACTGGATCGACGTTTTCCGGCAGATGGGAAACGACGCCGACAATTTTCCGAGCGCCGTGAAAGAAGTGGCGAGCAATCCGGAACAGAGCAAACGCAGTTTTCAAAAATTGATTGGAGAGGCCTTCGGACTGGATGTAGATGGAGGCGGAGGCGGCAGCCATGGGTTTGACATCCCGGTCGAGCCGAAAACGTCCGAAAACGCGGCGGCGATCGTTTCTGAGCAGATCGGCATTGTGCCGGTACAGGTGCAGCCGGTTTTCTCCGGGGCCGGATATGGCGGGCGGACAGGCGGAGGCACGATGAGTTTGCTGAGCGACTTTGGGAACGGGCTGGCGAACCTGTTCGGCCTCCATGCCAATGGCCTGTGGTCGGTGCCGTTTGATAATTACCCCGCATTGCTACACCGCGGCGAGCGCGTGGTGCCGGCACGGGAGGTTTCGAGCCGGAGTTATAATTCGAACCTTTATGTTGAAAAAATGTACATGAACAACGGGACGGACGTCCAGGGCATGGCTGACGCGATGGCTGCAGCCAACCGGCGGACGGTAAACAGCTATGGCGGAGGTTGAGTGCATGGATCCTGCAGACGTCATGCTGACAATTAACATCGCGGGGATCATCCTGATCCTCCTGGCGGTTTGGTGGAGGTAATGGCATGGGCCAGAGCTATTTCATTTTTAACGGCAGGGATTGCCGGGAGATGGGCGTTCGGCTGGTCAGCCCGATCGGACTGGTCCGGCCGGAGGAGCGGGTTGAACATGTCCAGATCCCGGGCCGGGCGGGAGACCTGACGCGGCTGGAGGGCGACGACATCTATAATTCGTACATCCAGACGGCGGAGATCTCCGTGCAGGGTGCGCTCAATGTGCGGAACGTGCTCTCGTGGCTGCGGGGCGCCGGCTACCTGACGACATCCAGCGAGCCGGACCGACGGCAGATGGCGAGGGTGATCGGTGCGATCACGCTGGACCGGGTCAGCAAATACCTGGACGCGTGGCGCGGCCAGGTTCAGTTTTACTGTCAGCCCTTCAAGGAATTGCTATGGGAACGTCCGGAGACGATCAGCGCAGCCGGCAGCATCGTGAACAACGGCGACGTGGTCTGCAAACCGCTCTGGAAGCTCACAACAAGCGACGCGGCGGTGACGCTGACAGTCAGCCACAGCGACGGCAGCACAACCAGCATGGAGAGCATGACGGTCACAAATGTGGGCCCGGCGCTTTATATCGACAGTGACGGGATGGAAATCCTGAGCAGCGACATGCGCGTCAGCATGGCGCCGTGGGCAAGCGGAGATTTCCCTGTCCTGCGACCAGGCACCGGGAATTACGTCAGCGGATCAGGATGGAGCTCCATTGAGATCACAAAGAGGGAGAGATTTCTGTGATCAGTGTTTTTGACGGGATGGCCAGCCGGAACTACACCCGAATCGGCGACTGTGTGCTGACGCCGGAGAGCTGCCGGCTGCATCAGGTGGCAGCCGGGGCTTATGATCTGACGATGGTGCACACGGTGGATCCCGGCGGGAAGTGGCGTTGGCTGATCGAGGGGAATCTTATCAAAGCGCCGGTTCAATGGGAAACACTGGAGAACGCATACAGCGGATCGGAGCTGTGGATTTATGAAACCATCGCGAACGCGAAGCTTCGGGATGATCCGAGCGAGCCGAGATCGATCAGCTATCAGGAATGGAACGCGAGCACCATCTACGCCATCGGCGATAAGGTGACATTCTCAAACCGGAACTGGAAGTGCATCTATTTCGACGACAGCAGCGGCCAGCGGTTCATCCCACCATACGACAGCCCCTGGTGGCAGCAGATTTCCAGCACAACCGGCGGAGGCACGGTCATCGCAACGCTGAACGCCGGCACGAAGGTAATCTGGATCGAGGGCGCATATGCCGATACATGGTGGAAGGTGGCGACCTATACCGGCGGGCTTGAAGGATACATTAAGCAGAGCGAGCTGACAAACGAGCAGCACCAGACGCCGGAGGAGGTTCAGCCGGTCACGATCACAGAGCAGCTGTTCCGGATCCGCAAGGTGTCAAAGGACACAGGCGGGATGACGCTGACGGTCGAGGCGGAACACGTCAGCTACGACATGAGCGCTTCACTGATAAAGAAGGCGGAAATCTCCAACGCATCGCCGGCGCGGGCGATTGAATTGTGCATGGAGGGGATGTTCACGCCGTACACGGCCGGAAATGTGTACACCAACCTGACAAATGCTTCAGACGGGACGTACACGAAGACGATCAAGGGAAAGAATCTGACCTACGCGCTGCTGGATCCGGATTCGGGTATTGTAGCCACGTTCGACGCTGAGCTGAGACGGAATAACTGGGATCTGTACATCATGCGCCGGACGGACACGGACCGCGGATACCGGCTGACATACGGGAAAAACATCAAAGGCGTCAACTGGACGCGGCATGATCTGGATCTGATCACCCGCATTGTGCCGGTGGCCAAGAATGAAGCCGGCGAAGAGCTTTATCTGGATGATGTTTATGTAGACAGTCAATATATCAGCAACTATCCGGTGATCCGGATGCAGCAGCTGACCGTCCAGGGCCAGGTCGGCAAGGACGACGGAACCGGCACGGATACAGCCTGGACAGAAACGACGCTGAAGGCGGAGATGGCCAGGAAGGCCCAGGAACGGTACGACGTGGATCGGTGCGACATCCCGACGGCGGAGGTCACAGTCGACTTCGAGACACTGGGAGACACGGCCGAGTTTGCGAGATACAGAGCGCTGGAGCGTGCGCTGTTGTATGACATTGTACGGGTCAAGGATGAGCGGATCGGGCTGGACATGGAGCTGAGAGTGGTTGAAACCGAATGGGATGCTGTCAGGCAGCGGCTGATAGGGCTGAAGCTGAGCAACGCGGTCAGGGCCAACACGAGCACAGTCGCCGGGTACGCAGTGCGGAACGCGACATTGACAACGGGAAAAATTGACAACCAGGCGCTGACGGAGATCATCGACGCGGCGGCTGATCGGGCAGTACAGATTTTGAGCTGATGGAGGGATGACAGATGGCAGTGATGGAGCTGTGGAGACGGCGGGACCTGGAAGGGACCGTCAAACCTGAGTATATCGACGGGAACTTTTTCACGCAGGATTCGGTCGGTAACCTGGTCGGCGTGAAGTGCTACAAGGACGGGGCGGAGGTCGCTCTGACCGGCTCCGTGACGGGCTACTGCGTCCTGCCCAGCGGAGAGACTGTCAGCGTCGCCGGCACCCGCAGCGGGAACCAGGCGAGTATCCTGGTGCCGCAGAGCGCCCTGGCCTACACGGGGCCGCTGGGCATCACGCTGAAATTGGTGGACGGCAACACGATCACCACGTTGCTGTCCATCATCGTCGTGGTGTACCGGTCCAAGACCGATACCGTCATCACGCCGTCGTCCCAGATCATCACCGACTGGGCCAACCAGATCAGCGCGGCCCTGCAGGAAGTGGAGGACGCCAGCGCCGCCCAGGACGTCAAGATCGCTGATTTAAAGAGCGCTTTTGGTGGAGGAACAACCGGACAGCTTCTCAGAAAACACAGCAATGAAGATTTGGATATTGAGTGGTCGAACTTCGGTCAACCTACAGACGCACAGACTGCCATTGCCGTTTCAGCATGGCTTGATGCACATCCAGAAGCTACCACAACAGTACAAGACAAAAGCCTTTCCATTAACAAATTTGAAAATGGCACACTTGGGTATGTGACACCAGAAATGTATGGAGCCGTTGGAGATGGTGTAACAGATGACAGTGATGCTGTGCAAGCCGCATTTGATAGTGGATTTAATGTTATACTTACATATAAATATTATTGTAGCAAAACAATCACAATCCCGAATGCGGCAGAGTTAACTATTAACGGAATAAATTATAATAATAGTCAGCTATTATTCGGGGATAATGCTCAACTTATTATTGGTGGAAATTCAAATGTTAACGAATTGCGGATGAATAATCTGTCCGTTGTTGGGAATAGAACGCAATCATCTGTGCTTAAAATCCAATATGTAACAAACGTTACTCTCAATCAGGTTAATATTGCGGAAGGAGGGACATACCTTGTTGAGTTAGATCATGCCGATATTGTTTTTATTGATGGTTGCACATTTGCCGGCTCTAATGTAATGGGCGTTTGGTGGCCATGCGCAGGAATCAAAATGACAAGTGCAAACCCTGTCTATATTACTAATTGCAATGTATGGAATGTAACTAATGCGTTTGAAATCATTGGCGTAACACGAACTGTTAATCTGACCCGCAACTGGATAGAATTTGTAAATCATGTTGTACATGCAAGCGGCATTACAATGCAAAATTGCAATATAGAAATTAGGGAAAACAATATCGTTTTCAGTCCGCATGGTTCTTCGCCGTCATTTGTGGATTCACGTATTGTATATCTTAATAATATTACTCCGGGTTTTGATATCTTGATTGATGTTATTGGCAACTATATCAATTATTATACTGCCTATCCTACACAGGCACTTGTTGAATTGATTAACGTACCAAGTTATGTACTTGTAAATGTGCTGAAAAATAATATGTTTACAAGGCTACAGCAAATGTCAGCGTATGCGCTGAAAGTTGACGCAAAGCGATCTACCAAACTTAATTACGAATCAACAACAAACGCTGATAGGCCGTATGGATGTGCAACTGCTGGAATAACAGACACAATCAAATCGCCAACGAGCAACAATATAATGAACCTCAATATTGTATCAGATCAGAAAGATGTTGTGGCTAATCGTTCGGAGGGCGATATCTGGTGGGAAGACGGTTGGCTCTATGTACAAGACGGCTCTGAAGTCAGGTCTGTAGCAATATCTCAGTCCGAAACGATTACAAATATAACTGACCCGGATACTGTGGTAGTGGCTGATGTGGCAAAAAAATTAAATGCCCTGATGAATCTGCTGAGACGAACAAGGATAGTTCGTTAAAGTACGTTTTAAATCAATTACTCCCTGCCCCGTTCGAAGGCTCACGCTCGGCGCTCGGGCGGCTGATGTAGGACGGGACGGGGAAAAATCAAGAGGAGGTGGAGAGATGTACCAGGGAACAACACCAACACTCCCATTCAGGGTTCCGGGACGTGATCTGACGGAGGCAACCGTTTTTGTCACGATCAAGGACTACAAACGATTCAACGAGATCACAAAAAGCGGATCGGAGCTGATCGTGACCTATAATGATGAGGTGGAAGGCGAGGAATACAGCCTTGTTTTGTGCCCGCTGACGCAGGATGAGACGCTGCGGCTGTCTCAAGGTGAGGCGGTGTGCCAGATCCGGTTTATTGACAGCCAGGGCCAGGCATACGCGACAAAGAAAGCCACAATCAATGTGTCCGATGTGCTGTACAAAGAGGTGATCAAACATGAGTGACAGCATCACCCTGACCGTGGAGGACACAGAACAAGTTGACCTGACCGTGGAAGGCACAGAACAGGTTGACATGACCGTGGAGGACACGGAACGGATTATCGAGGGCATCAGCCCAACTGTGACCATGGAACGGGTTGATGGCGGCATCAGGATCACGATCACAGACCGGGAGGGCGAACACAGCGCCATCGTCAATGACGGCGAGACCGGGCAAACCGGACCTCAGGGCCCGCAGGGGATCGAGGGCAAACAGGGCGAACAGGGTCCGCAGGGCATCGAGGGCAAGCAGGGGCCGCAGGGGGCGCCTGGACAGGATGGGTCAGATTATGTCCTGACGGCGGCAGACAAGACAGATATTGCTGAAATCACGGACAGCCTGCCGGAACGGGTCACAAGTCTGACAGGCGTTCCACTCAACCGTCGAACCTATGAGGCCGTGGGGATCCCGGTATATGTCGAAAATGTGGCGGAATACAGCGCATACGGCCTAACAGAAACAGGATGGTATGTGTTTGCGCGGATTGCGGCGAAGTCCAGGACGCTGGTGACCGCCCAGACGGTTGTTACGGGCGCGGCGGGATACATCGCAACGGTCGGTAACGATCATGTGGATGTCGCTGTCCGTTTTGAAGTTGCATCCTTATCGCAGGAGATTACGGTATCCTGGGGAGAGCAAACAGAGACGTTTGTGTTCAGGGCAACCGATCTTGCCGTGAGGAATCTGGACTATCGGACAACATTCTATGTCTACGATTTGGGTCCTTTTGTCACATGGACCTACGCGCTGACAGCCGATGCGACATTCACGGCCGGAAAACGATATTTTACGCTGGTTGATGGCGCGTATGTCGAGGCGGAGGTGACCGCTGGGGCCAGCGTACCGGCGGACACCTATTATAATCACAGCAAGCTGCATCTCGCTGGCATGGTCCGCAATGTGACGTATCGTCTCAATGAGATGGTGGACGCTCCGATTGAGATTGTGCTGCCGACTGTTCCTGACGATGGCTATGGTGCATGGTTTGAGATCCAGATGCAATTCAGCAGCAGCTACAGCGTCACCCTGCTGCCGGAGGACAGCACGGTCAAGGTTGGAACCACCAACACACAGGCGCAGACCGCTGGAATTAACGTGATCGATCTGCAGTATGCTGACGTGAACGGTGTGAAGATGTGGACACTGCTGAATACTCACACCAACCTGCCGACCGCGTAATGAGGGAGTGAAAGAGAATGGATGAAAAATGGGACTATGAAAAACTGGATGAGAATAACAAAATCAAGTACCTCCCGCTGAATGATTATGACGGTAAGATCACGGGACATATCGTTTTCGGCGTGAAAGCCTGGTTTGACGAGAATCCGGAGGAGCAGAGGCGCCTGGGATGGGTCAAGCATATCCACCATGACACGAAGAATATCGAGTACAACAAGCGGACGCAGTACCTGAAAAGGTCCACGAAGCAGATCGACGATTTTACTGTCGAGGATGTTTACCATGTGATGGATAAATCCGAGGAAATGATGCGGCTGGAGGAACTAACGCGCGGCGGTTTCTGGGGCGACGATGATGTGATAACCTGGGGAGGTGCTGAAGCATGAGCATGGATCTGAATACGATGGAAATCATCCAGGGCGAAAAGGCCAAGGAAATCGAAGCCGGTCAGCATGAGCTGGATCCGGAAGGAACGAAGATGGCAGAAGAAAAACGGAAGACTTTTGACCTGCCGACAAACGCAGTCAAAGTTGACCCGTTAAGATAAGGGGTGAGTCCATGTATGATGTTAAACTGATCACGTCCAAAGCGGATGTAGACTGCGGACCAGCTTCGCTGGCGATGTTGCTGGGTTATTATGGGACGGACATCCCGCTGGATGACCTGATTGACGAATGCCATACCCGTATCGGGGGATGCAGTGCGAAAGACTTGATGCAGGTCGGCAGGGTTCATGGACTGGATATGACAGCGTTCAAGATGGATTGGGACGAACTGATCCGCCAGGACAGGCCGGGGATTGTCTGGTGGACCTATGATCATTGGCTCGTAATGTGCGGCCAGAATGATAAAGGCGATGTGGTGATCGCTAACCCAAGCAGAGGCCGGTATGCCATCGATCCAGAAAGCTTCAGCAAACTGTACACAGGAGTTTGCATTTTTAATGGGGAACCGGAGACGATGCCGGAGTCAGAAATCGCAACGGCTGCGGATTATGAGCATGCGCTTGAGCAGCTGGGGGTGAATCTGTGATGCGTAAAGATGATCTGATGGAGGCTGTGAATGCCAGGCTTGAGCAGATCGATTCGGCGCTGGCAGTGATTCCGGATGAAGACGCGCCGGATGCCATGACGCTGTTCCGGACGTGGGCGCCGGGGATGGATCTGGTGCTTAATCAGCGGCTGCAGCATGAGGGAAAGCTGTATAAGGTTGTGCAGCCACACACGTCCCAGGCGGGCTGGGAGCCGGACAAGACGCCTGCGCTGTTCACCGAGATCGCGAAACCGGGAGAGATTCCGGAATGGAGGCAACCGACCGGCGCCCAGGATGTCTATAACAAGGGCGACAAGGTGCGGCACGGCGGCCAGATCTGGGAGAGCAACGTGGACGCTAACGTCTGGGAGCCTGGCGTTTACGGATGGTTTGTTGTCGGATGATCAGAGATTATTGACACATCCGGATGTCGAGTGTCTATGAATGAGCCGGGCCGGTCGGAAATACTCCGGCCGGCCTTTTTGAGATTGGAGGCGACCATAATGATCTGGTATCTGGGGACATGCATTGCGCTTGCTATCGTGATTGGACTGATCGCGATGCCGGACAAGTGGCGGAGGTGATCGGATGAAACCGGAGGCAGCGGCGCTGATCGAGGCGGGATATCAGCGGATCGGAATTTCATACAAGGTCATGGACTGCCAGGCATTCATCGAGGCGTGTCTCAAAGAGATCGGCGTTAAGAAGGATCTGGCGGGGAGCAACGCATGGTATCGGGCGATGGGCTGGGTCGGGTCTCCGGAAGAATGCGCGCGGGTATTCGGGCGGATCCCTGACGGAGCTTTCTTGTTCATCTGGAAGGATGACGGCGGAGAGGTCAAGCGTGGTTATACGGATGGCATCGGGAACGCGAGTCACATCGGGATTTACACAGGAAGGCGTGGAAAAGGGGCAGTCCATAGCAGTGAGTCCAATGGTATGGTATGTGAGAGCGTATTCAAAGGCCGGACTATCAAAGGTGGATGGAATCGGGTCGGGCTGTGGCTCGATATGTTGGACTATGGGATCACTGATTCGGGAGGGGGTGATACGGTGACAAAGATGGTGACCTGGGCGGACAACAGCAGCCCGATTAATTTGCGGGTGCGTAAAAGCACCAGCGCACAGCTGGCTGGCGAAATCCCGCAGGGAGAAACCGTCGAGGCGGAGGACAACGGAGACGGTTGGAGCTGGGTGCACTGGAATGGGAAAGCTGGTTATGTGCTGACCCGGTTTCTGAAAGCCGCGGATGCCGGTGGAGGGATTGACAGAGAAAGAATTGTGGAAATTTATCACCAACTGGGCAAAATTTTAGGGCTGGAGGCGTAAAAAATGCGGAAAATTACTGAGATCCTTGCGGCGATCGGCGGGGCCATCGCATCGTTTTTTGTGGGACTGCCGCCGATCATTTGGATCTTGCTGGCAGTGATGACGATTGATTATGTGACCGGGATCATCTGCGGGTTCATGGGCGTAAGCCCCAAGACGGAAACCGGCGGACTGTCAAGCGGCGCAGCGTTCAAAGGATTGCTGAAAAAGGCGGTGATCATCCTGGTTGTGCTCCTCGCGGCGCTCCTGGACAAAGCTGTCAGTATCGGAGCCGGCGTCACATTCGAAGCGGTGGCTGGCGCCACTTGTTTGTGGTTTATTGCATCAGAGGGCTTCAGCATACTGGAAAACGTGACGGCCATGGGCGTGCCTATCCCGAAGATTCTGCTGCAGGCGCTTGAAATCATGCGCAGCAAGGGCGAAGGGACAGCAACAGCGCAGAATAAAACGCCGGCAGCGGAAGCGGCCAGCGAGAATCAAACAGACGATGATGAGAAACCTCCCGCGGAGGAATGAAAAAGGCCTGGGGCAAATGCCTCAGGCTCTTTTTTTATCCGGCTCCAACGGGATCACGTAGATTGTGATTCGGTGGTTCGGATATGTTGTGTTTGGTGGGCCAAACGATTCACTATCCGAACCATCAGGAAGGGCGTCGAGAGGATAACGGAGATTGCCGTCGACGTTGTTGATCACAAGTTTGAAGTGGTCGTCAAAGAGATAAACCGCATTGACAAAAGTATTGATGATATATTTCCGGAAGCCGGGGTCATGGCGGTCACCCTTGGTCGCGTGGTGAAGGAAAAAGATCACGCGGTCGTGATCGATCAGCTGGGATTCGGAGAAGGAAACGAAGTCGATGGACTTCTGGATGTCAGCGGCTTCGGCTTCCAGGTCGCGGAGCATGTCGAGCGTACTGGACGTATAAATGCCCTGCGCGATGGCGCCGTTGACGTTGGCGATCTTCTTTTTCACGTCCGCAAGATCTGATTTCAGCGCGGCCAGGGGGGACGATTTGGCAGCCTCCGCCTGCGCTTTGGTGACAGCGTCAGCGATCCGGTTGATCTCCGGCTCCTGGAGAACGTGATCCAGGATGAAGTTAATCACAGCATCCTCCAGATATTGCTTGCCGACGGATTTTTTACCGCAGCCCTTCCGGGCTTTATGAGCCTGACAGGAATAATAATAATGGCGGCTGCCGGTGCGAGAGGTGCCGGAATCTCCGATCATGGCTGCGCCGCAATGGCCGCAGAACGCCTTACCGGTCAGGAGATAATCGACTGCGCCCTGCTCGATGTGACGGGCTGTTTTCGTTTTCATGCGCTGAGCCTCCTCAAACTGTTGGTTGCTGATGATGGCGGGCATGCCGTCCGGGATCCGGACATCACCCCAGTGGTAAATCCCGATATACCGCTCATTATTGATGGTCCACAGAATATTGGTGGTTGTGAACGGCCTGCCGTTGATATTGGTCAGGGACTGGCCGTTGAGCTCGCGGGCGATCATAGCGGCAGAATATCCGGCAACGTACCGATCAAAGATCCGGCGGACAATGGCGGCACCTTCGGGATCGATAACATAATGGCCATCGTCGCCGAAGGAATAGCCGAGGACGCGAACGCCATTATGGAGACAACGCCTGGCATTGTCATACATGCCGCGGGAGACGTTTTCGGAAAGAGTCTGCGAATACCATTCAGCCGTCGCCTCCAGCATGGACTCCAGGAGGATCCCCGCGGAGCCCTCCGGGATTGGCTCCATGGCGGCGATGGTCCTGATGCCGAGACGCTTCAGCTGGCCTTTGTAGCGGGCAGAATCTTCTCTGTTGCGGGAGAACCTGTCCGTTTTCCAGATCAGGACCGTGTCGAAGGTGCCGGTTTTCGCGGCGCGGATCATCGCCTGGAACGCATCGCGGGTAGTGGCGGACTTGAATCCGGATCGCGCATGATCCGCATATTCATGCACGATATTGTAGCCTTCCCGCTGGGCAAACGCGCGGATGTCCTGCAGCTGCTGCTCGATAGAGACATCCCGCTGGCCGGCGGAGGAATATCGGGCGTAGGCCACAGCGGTCTTCGGATTGCACGCTGGGGCAGTCGGCTTTTTCATGAGACCTCCTACAATCAGGCGAGATAGACAGTAATAATGTCACGATCTTTTTCGACATCATAATCAACGGAGGCAATAACGGCATCGAGCATATCTGGATCAGACTCAATAGTCGAAGCGTATGTGACAGCGGAAGCAGGAAGTCTGCCGATGACTGAGCCATCAACAAGCACATTATATTTCCCGGTTTCTGGATCTTGCTCAATCTCGCACTTTTGGCCGACGGAGTAAAAAGCAAGATCTTCCGGCCTGCCGGCAAGCTTAAATTTTTTCGCTTCTGGATTCCGAGAGAGGAACTTCTTAAGCACATCATCATAGAAACCAAGGAAGATAATAGGCTGCGGAGCGGAAGCATCCAGCAGATAAGCGCGGATCGGCTTTTTGTCCCGCTGCCAATCGCGAACCATGCCAGAAAGACGGTTGTTCGGGAGATACCCAATATGAATAGCGCCAACAAGAACGCGAACGCGGGTACCGTCATCCTCCAATGTGAGCATTGATCCGTCCGAAACGTTATGAATCATGGCTGTTGGATCTTCAAGCTTTACATCGCCATAATGATAAGCCATAGTCATTCCATCGACTTCAGATGGGATATTAATTGTTTTACTCTGAGATTGCTGTACCGGAGCAGCGACTGGGGCGGGTGCGGCAGAAGATCGCGAAGCAGCCGCTTTCACAAGAGCAGATTGCGCAGCCTTGGCCTTGGCACGTTCTTGTGCTTCTCGTTTGGCCTTTTTCTCCACCTTGGAATCGCGAGTAATATAGCAATAAACCAGGAAAACAAGCACTGCAAGGATAATGACTGTTTCAACCTTGTGATTGAGGATCCAGACAACGACGGTCACAGTTGCAAGAGCGGAAAACATAGCGCACCTCCTATATTTATTTCTTGGATTCACGAGAATGACGCAAGAGCGTTTTCAGGGCATCGTCTCTGGCCCGATCGTCAGCAGCACGCCAGGCATCGAGTAGATGACGTTCTTCGGGAGTGAGAGGGTCAGGGACTTGAACGGGTTCAGAAAGAGAAGGTTCAGACTCGTCCCATCCCATCAGATAAGCTTGAGAAACACAAAGAAAATCAGCGAGATGTTTTAGGGTTACAGCGGGCATCTTCTCAATATCGCCCTTTTCGTATCTATAAACTGTGGCAGGAGAAATCTTTAAATACGCGGCCACCTGCTCAGCGGAATAGCCTAAAGCAAGACGCGCTGCCTTCATTTTTTCGCCAAACATCAGATCACCTCCGGACTTCATTGTAATTGAAGTTTCGCAAATTTGCAACACCAAAAAGCGAAAAGGGACAAATTTGTCGCATAAATGATAAATTAGCTGTTGACGAGATGAATCGGTTGTGATACATTATTAAGGGACTTGCATAAATGCGAGAAAGGAGAAATGAAAATGAACGTGCGAAAAGTGAAGGGAAGAATGACGGAAATGGGCATCAGCGGAGAAATGCTGGCTAAAGAGATGAATATTAACCCATCTACATTTTACCGCAAAATGAAGAAGGAAGGAGAAACTTTTACTATTGGCGAAATTCGCGCGATGAAACAGATCCTCGAATTTAACGACCAGCAGGCGGCTGAAATTCTTTTAGCCTAAAACTCGCAAAAATGCGAGTTTAATAGAAAGGAGACCTGACTATGTCAAGGCATCAGAATCCGGAAAAGATTTGGAAAAGCATCAAACAGGGCTACGTGATCGAAATGGCAGACCGCCGGTTCGTCTGGAACATTATGGCAAACGGCCATCCGGAGGATCCGGTTCTCTACTTCACCGACTACGCCTGGGAAGCCAAAAGCTGGAAATCCGTAAGGAGCGCCCTGGCTGCGGCGAGCCGTGTCCGGGAGAAGGCTGGGGAATGCCGGGTGCGGGATTTCTACTACGACGAAGAGAAGCAGAAGCGGGTCCTCGTTGGCTACGTCGAAGCTCCGGATGACGCGAAAGGAGCCTGAGACATGGCTTCAGAGCTGATCTATTACTGCGATCCGGAGAAGAACACGAAATGCAAGAAGCGCTCATGCTTCTCCGGATCCGCGCGATGGCAGAGCTGCAGGTTTACACGGGATATCGAAAGCGCACAGACAGACCAGAACGGGATCCCAATGATCTACGGGCTGAAATTCGAAGGAGGTGTAGAGAGTGAACGACAAGCAGATGGACCTGATCAGGGAGATAATCAGCGAACAGCTGAATGATTACCTGGCGGAGAGGCTGGCGAACGATCTGACGGCCAGCATCATGGAAGGTATCAATGACAATCTGCCGCTGTTCGAGGACATGGGCCGGGAAGGCTGAGAAGAAA
>Ga0326511_10001038_pt1 | contig 23635 bp, 41 predicted proteins | sample 0_2496_0518_D_FD_203701 | JGI IMG/M metagenome (GOLD analysis project Ga0326511, IMG submission 203701) | Bovine rumen microbial communities from UC Davis, California, United States - 0_2496_0518 | ecosystem: Host-associated > Mammals > Digestive system > Stomach > Rumen | place: USA...
AAAATTAGAAATAAATAAAACCTAAAAGTCTAAAAGTTTGCTATGGCGGCGCAAAGTAAGAAGGAAAATAAAGAGGAGGGGTTAATTAAAGAGAGGGGAGGGAGTTAATTAAAAGGAAAAGGAAAGAAGTTAAATTGAAAAGAAGTATGGAGTCGCGGCGTAAAATAAGAAAAAGAATAAAGGGGAGGGATAGTTAATAAAAAAGGGGAAAGAATTAATTAGTATAAGAATAATGAGATCGCGGTGCATTATAAAAAGAAAAACAAAAAGGGGAGGAGCTAGTTTAAAGGGGAGGAGAATTAATTTAAGGGGAGGGTTAGTTTAAAAAAGGAAAGGTCTTAAGTTAGTACTAAGGAAGAACAATTCTAAGCTTATAATAAGGGGAGGACATTTCAAGTTTACAATAAGGGAGTAGAGCTTAAGCCGACAATGCCAAGACCTATACTACCCACAGGCTCAAAGCAAATCAAAGTAAATCTAAAACTTTGGATAGGGGATTGGAGCTTTTGGTTAAAGAAAAATTTTAGACAAGATTTATTCGGGCTAAAAAGAGAAATAGTGCTTTTGCAATAGAAAACGTGTTTTTGCAATAGAAAGTGTGTTATAATAGCAAAAAACGTGTTATAATAGCAAAAATCATGTCAGCCCCACCTCGCATAATTAACTTCATAAATAGCAAAGTCAAATATTGCAAAGCGTCGGCGTATTATTCAAATCAAGGGGTTGATAAAATTCAACGATACGGCGACGCAACATAGAGGAGAAGAAAAAAATTAAAGGGGTCAATTCTTTTTAAAGGGGTCACTTCTTTTCAAAGGGGTCAATTCTTTTCAAAGGGGTTGCTTCTTTTTAATAGGGGTCAGTTCTTTCCCTTTTGATTTCCTCTTAAAGAGGGGTTAAAAAATTTTTTGATGCGCCGCCGGGCGCAGTCGCTTTTTGATTACTTTTTGCCGACAAGGAAAAAGTAATACTATATAATATTACAAATTTTGAGGGACGGTATTACAAATTTTGAAAAACGGTATTACAAATTTTGAAAAACGGTATTACAAATTTTGAGAACGGTATTACAAATTTTGAATTTTTCAAATATTTGAGAAAAATTTAACTTTTTAGACTATTTTTTTCAAAATTCTACTTAAATGTAGAACAAAAAGTTCTTAATATTATAAAAAGGAGTTGATTTTACTGTGGATAAGATAAAAAAGACTAAAAATTGTGCACCAATGCCACGAAATAAAGAAACAATTGTTGATAATCCAATGAAATTATATACTTATTTAGTTTGTATAGGGGGGTTAGCAGAATATCCAGAAAATGCACGTATGTTCAGGCACAAAGATTTAAGCTTTACCAAAATATAGAGGGCTACTGGAATTACGAATGATACTGCTAAGCTGTATATGTTCTATCTTGAATAGAGGGGTCTAATCGAATATAAGGGGGAGCATAAATTTGACATTTATAAAATTACAAAAAGGGGGTATGAAGAAACAAAGGGCTATCGCGCCGCGGCAATGAAAAATGCAAAAGAAATATGGAAATTAAGAAACAAAGAAAAGTCAAGTGCTTATATTATACCTCGACCTAATCCTTGGACACCTGTTCCAGAAATGACTTTAGAAAAATTGAATTAGGACTTTGAAGTAAGCGAGATAGAGTTAAAAATTTATTTAATTTGTTGCAATATTAGAGATATATGTATTTAGAAAGATTAGGATTATAAAACTATAACGCTTGAAGATTTCAGGGATATTTTAGGATTAGACTTATAGATGGCTAATAATGCAAAAATACGTCATGCCTTGTATTTTTATAAAGGAATTGGACTATTAGAATTTGATGAGTGCTATAAGTCCAATTCTCATGGTGCAAAGATTCCTATTTTTAAGATTACTGAAGCTCATTATTATATTGATAATAGGATAGAAATGTTAGATTAGGATTTGAATGACTTGGCTGATAATGAGAAATAGGAAGTTAAATCAAGAATTGAAAAAGGCTTTGAAAAGGAGGAAGTTATATGAATTTAAAAACTATTTTATTGGAAGGAATAAAAGAGATAGATAATATATATCATATTATATGTGAGGACATTACAAGTTCACTATGTGAAGAAATCGCTGAGGAAATTACCTGTATAGATTCTATACTATGGGATTATATATGTTATTATACTAAAGAAGATATTGAGATTAATGAGATAGAAGGTTTAGAAATAATGCCTGAGTATAAGGATGAGGAGCAAAAACTAATTTAGGAATTACTTTATTAGATATATCTATATGCTTATTTTATTCGTCAAAGAAAAGATAGGATAATTAAATAGTATAGTTATTTAGCTTACAACCTCTTTTGGAAAATATGGTATATGATTTATTATAATGAGAGTTTTGATGAAAGATTCTATGATACTACTTTGTGGTTAAGTGGTTGTGACTATCTTTTTGATACGTATGCTCCTTTTGGACCCAATGAATTAAAATACTTAATGTTTACTAAAGAAGGACACAGTAAAATTGAAGCTCAATATAGAAGATTTAGATTTTAAATTTCGCCGCGCCTTGTCAAGAATTTGACTTTAAGTTAAACCTTTAAGTTAAAGTTTTTAACTAAGGCGCTCTTTTTATAACTTAACTCCTATACTGCGCCGGCGCAGCTCCCTAGGGGAAAAGAATCGAACATTTGTTCGTGCTTTCTATATGGTTCCCTCGGGGAAAAGATCGAACATTTGTTCGGTGCCGCGGCGCAGCTCACATAGGAAACCTCAAACCCAGCTCGCCGGCGCACCAACTATTTCAAATATTTGCAATTCCTAGCTCGCGGAAGTTCTATCGAACAAATGTTCGATCCTTCCCAAGCCCAGCTCGCACGGCGCAAACCCAGCTCGCAGCTCGCATGGACGCAGCTCGCACGGCGTAAACCCAGCTCGCATGGCGTTTCTTAGCTAGTTGTTGCTGTTGTAATGTTGTCAAGTGGTTGAAATGGTTAGCGAAGGGAGATACGAGGTTAAATGTTACGAGATTATGAACTGGTGCGTGTTCTCCCACGCATTGGTTAATAGATACTTCATAATTACCTTGCGTCGCGGTGTCATAATTTGTTTACATATTTTTTAAAGAATTTTATTGAATTAAGTTTTAAGATGTGGTATAATATAATTACAGTAAAAAAACTAAAAAAAGAGGTAATATTATGAGTAAAAAAATAAGAAATGATATTAATAAATTAGTTGGAAGTAAAATTTTAAAAGTTATTAGAAAAAATTGGGGTCTTGAAATCCCTATTAAATATAAAAATAATAATTATTCTATTGGTATTATGACAGAAGGAAGTTATTTAGATTGGTGGGAAATTGATTATTATTACAAACCTGACGAAATCGTAAATTATATAAACGTATCTGAAAATGAAAATAATATTATTATTCGTTTTTATAATTCAGAAAGAAAAGCAATTTTAGTTATAAAAGGTATTTTTCATGATGATAGTGATTGGGATTATGGCTGTTATTTATGTTTATCTTGCGAAGATTTAAAAATACATGAATTATATTATATTTAATTTTTAAGCGGTTCATTTGAACCGCTTTAATTTTTGAATTAGTATGAACTAATGCGTGGGAGAACACGCACTACTTAATAGTTACTTCATATTTATGATGCGCCGGCGCATCAATAATTTGTTTACATATTTTTTAAATTAAAAAAAATAAGGGCGGTTCAACCGCCCTTTATAATTAAAGAATTGAATTTATAAATTCATCACACTTTTTAATAATTTCTTCATTGTCATTATACCATTGATTATTAACTAACCTATGTTCAACAGTTTCTTTTTCTGCTATATTATAACGACAAGTTACGAACGAGTGTTCGGGATTAGACTTTTTACGGATAAAGTAAACTAAATTTCTTCCAACAGCAATACTATCATGATAGTAATAACCAACACAATTATTTTGTTGTTTTCCTTCGTTTGTAAAATCTTCCATAACTGACGGCACTTTTATAATATAATTATCAAATTTAAGGTTTTCAAGTGAACGAATTTTATTCTCTCTTTCTAAAATTTTTTTATTACGTTCCTTGTTTTTATAATTATCTATTATTTCAACATTCTTATTAAATGTTTTATTTGTGTCTATTATCTTCAAAAATTCTGTCTTACTTTTTGAATTAGTATAAACTTCGGTAAATTTTTCGATAAAAATACGCATTGTAGACCATAAATTAAAAATCTCTTTATATTCTTTTGATTTAAGAGTTGTATTATAAATTTTATATAAGTAAGAATATAATTCAGTTATATTATTATTTATTAAATGAAATTCTTTAAATACATATTCACAAAATTCTTTTTCTTTTGGACTGTAATTTTTAAATTTCTGAATTGCCATAAAATTTGTATAAGTCTTATCGCAAATTTTATAATTGTTTTCTTTACAGTAATTAACATAACCTTTGGGAATTTCGGGAATTGAATAAAGATTATCTATTAAATCCAAATTTTCCCACAAAATTTCAATAAGTTTACATTTTCTCTGTGCTTCTTTGTATTCATTTAAATCATCTAACTCTGTTAAAATTCTATATTTTGCCAAATTATCAGGAAAGTCAAGAAAGGGAACATTTTTAACTTTTCTTTTTGTGACGCTTGTTATAGTATTCTCAATACAATCTATAACAATTGTTCTACCATCATTAACAGTAATAGTAATGATACCTCTATTTTTTTCTACCTTAATAACATCATAAGATTTTGCCATAATAAATTACCTCTTTCAATATTTAATTTTCGGTTTAGGTTTGTCCTTACCTTACAATACTATTATAGCATATATTCAACTATTTGTCAATAGAAAAATGAAATTTTAATTGTAAAAGATTTGTTAATTGGTTAAATGAGTTAATTATTAACATAATATTAACCCATGCGTGTTCTCCCACGCACTACTTAATATTTATTTAATATTTACAATGCGCCGGTGCGTTCATAATTTGTTTACAAATTCTTTTAAAAATATTATTGATTTGAATTTTAGAATGTGGTATAATATAATTACAGTAAAGATAACAATAACAAAAACGAAAGGAATTGATTTTATGACTACAATGGTTAGAACAATTTATGTTGCATTTGATGGTAAGATGTTTATTACCGAAAAGGAGTGCAAGGAATACGAAAACGAACATAAATGGGAAAGGTGGGTTGACCTTTATTATAAGAGATTTCTTAATCAGATGCAAGTTTGGGAGAGTAAGAAGATTGATAGTATTAGTAATGAAGTAGACGATATTTTATTATATAATAATACTATCGCTATATATACAAATTCTAAAGAAGGAGTTATAACTATAACTAATTTGAAAACTGGCAGAATAGGAAAATCTCTTTGTACTAATAACAAATATTTTTCTCATAAAGTCGGTTATGCTGTTGCATTTGCGAGATATTTAGGTGAGGAAGTTCCCAAGTAATATTTAAAGAGGGTTTTAAACCCTCTTTTATATTATAAATAAATTGTAACCTAATGCGTGTGCTTCCACGCACTACTTAACAATTACTTCATATTTATGACGCGCCGCGGCGTCATAGTTTGTTTACAAAATTTTTAAAAAATATTATTGATTTAAATTCTAAGATATGATATAATATAATTACAGTAAAGGACATGAGTTCTAATAAAAGAAATGAGGTATTATTTATGAAAAAAGTAATGGTTTATATTGCAAAAGACGGTACACAGTTTGAAGATGAAAAGTCCTGTCTTTCTTATGAAGAAACTCTTCCAAAGTATTATGGTTTTGAGTTTGCGGAAGGCGTTGGATTTTTTAATATAAATGAAAAGATTCCACTTTTTCGTCCGGTAGAAGAACGTAATATTGAGGATAGTGATATAATATATACTGACGAAAAAGGAATTGAAAAACTATCTTGTATAATGAGAGTTGGAGGACTGGAAGCTAATAGTATTTGTGTATATGATTATCGTGAAGAATGGTGGTATCGTTTAGAAGATATTATTAAGATATATGAAGAAAAATTATCGGAATTAAATAAGTTATTAAATGATGTTGGTAGACTAATTAAGACATAATATGACATGAGCGGTTTAAATGAACCGCTTTAATTTTTTTAAATTAGTATGAACTAATGCGTGTTTCCCCACGCACTACTTAATAGTTACTTCATAATTACTTTGTGCCGGCGCATCATAATTTGTTTACAAATTCTTTTAAAAATATTATTGATTTTCTTTTTAAAATCTGTTATACTATATATAGTAAGAAACTTAATCAATACTAATAAAGAAGGGTTGTAATAATATGAAAAAGATTGTAATTTATGAATCATGTAATGGTGCTCAATTTCAGACGGAAGAGGAATGTTTAAAATATGATTTACTTAATCTCTCTATAGGACATATCATAAAAATATGCTCTGAAAACGGAGAAAATTGTTCAAATTGTCCTCTCTTTTCATCAAAAGAGCATTGTGCTATTATGACTTTAATTCAGAAAAACAAGGATTACCCACCTTGTAGTTGGTCGCTTTAATACTTTAGCGGTTCATTTGAACCGCTTTATTTTTTTTAATTAACTATTAACCAATGCGTGGTACAACACGCACTACTTAATATTTAATTCATAATGTGCCGCGGTATCAAAACTTTAATTCTATGGTACGGCGGCGCAATATAGAATTAAAAATATGTTTACAATTTATTCATTGACAAATCTTTTGAATTGTGATATAATAAATATAGAAAATAAGACAGATGATAAAGTCGTAAAAACATAGAGAGAGGTAATATTATGAAAATATTTGCTTTTGATGAAAATAATAATGAATGGGTTGAATACAACTATGAAGATTTTGACGGATTCTTTGATGATATAATACAGAAAGAATGTGCTTTTAAATTTGCAGAGTGTACGGAAGATGAAATTGACGGTTTTCTTTGTAAAATAGAAGAAAAGTCAACTTGTCTTGATGATTGTGATTATTATAAATTTAGTAGTTGTCGGCGAAATATGGACACAATAGAAGATATATACATATTTGATGATTTAATTTTATATACACTTAATGAAATAATTGCGCTTAAACAGAGACAGTTAAATTATTTTAAAGAGTTAAAAGGAAAACTTTAATAGATAGGCGGTTCATTTGAACCGCTTAATTTTTGAATTAAATGTAAACTAATGCGTGTTCCTCCACGCACTACTTTATACTATCTTAATAATTAAAATTTTTAACAAAATTAAAAATAAAAAGAGGGTCAAATGACCCTCTTAACGGTTTACTGGACTATCTGATACCCCTTGACCTTATTCTTCTTACTATCCTTAGTATCAAAAGATTTGAGAATACCACTATCTACCATCTGACGAAGCAGTGCGCTAATTTTCTGCGTAGATACGCCGTACTTGTCGGCTATCTCCTTAGCAGTAAATACCCTGTTAGGCTCTGCTGTCATATCATCATAAATATTAGACTTAAAGTCCTCATTCTTTACCTGATTAGGCGAAGTAGAGTTCTTACGGTTCTCGTTTTTCTTGTCAAGCTTGGCAATAGAAGCCTTTGCAAACTCCTTTACTTCATCGGTCAAGTCGAAGCCATTCTCACCAAAGATAGAACGCTCGTTCTCAATGAGGTCACCGCTTGCGTTCTTTTCCTTAGTGATAAGAGTACCATTGACGATAGCCATGAAAAATTCTCTGTTAGTCATATTATACCTCTTTCTCCGTTTTTACGAGTTCGGCTCTCATTCATTTGGTTTAGGTCTTTTCCTTTACCTTATGTATATATTATACTACAAATTTCTTTTAAAGTCAATGACTTTTTGATTACAAATTATTACAAAGTGGTTACAAATAAAGAAACGTTTGTTTGTGAATAGAATGTTACTTAGTGCGTGGAGGAACACGCATTGGTTAATAAATGCTTAATAATTAAGGATAACAAAAAGGGGCGATTATTTATCGCCCCTAATCTTTACTTATTTAATATTCTTCTTATTTCTTCATCAATCTTTTTTATCATTCCTTTTTCATCATTATACCAATTGTTATACTTTGTTCTATGTTCAACTGTTTCATTACTATCAAGACTATAACGACAAGTAATATAAGATTTAGAAATATCTTTCTTATTTCTAATAAAGTAAATCAAATAGTTACCTTTTATTATATCATTGTGGTAATAATAACCGACACAATTGTTTTGCTGATTTCCTTCGTCTGTAAACTCTGCTAAAGTTGTGGGAACGATTATAGTATAATAAGGAAGATTAAATTTTTCTAAGTCTTTTATTCTATTTTCTTGCGTTGCTATCTGCATTTCTCTTAATTTGTTTAAATGTTCTTCTATAATTTTACAATTATAATGTGCCGTTTTTTCATAATTTATATACTTGTGTAATGTTGGGTCTTGATGATACCTTAAAAAGGTTTTCATATCTGTTTTTATATTAAGTATATTATTTAAATCTTTTAAACTGTTATGAAAAACTTTTATTATATTATGCAAATCTTGTATTGAATAATCTGTTATATTTGCTATTTGACTAATTACATTAAGTGTTTTTTTATCCTTATCATTGAAATTTTTAAGTTTTTGTACTTCTTGATATTTCTTTAAACTCTGATTATTTATCTCTTGTTCGTTATCAACACAATATTTTATATACCCTTTAGGAAGGCTATCGGGAATATTAGAAACGATTTCCAAATTATTCCATAGTGTCTCAATAATAGAAAGTGTATTCTTTCCTTTATCCGTCTGTAAATCGCGGAGTTTACGGAGTATTTTATATTTTTCTAAGTCCTCATCAAAGTCAACAGACGGAAAAGTTTTTACAAATCTATTAGTATATGACTTAATTGTATTGTTAATACAATCAATAGTAATTACTCTTCCGTCCTCACATACAATAGTAATAATTCCGTTTTCCTTAGTTACCTTAATTGCTTTCATAGTTTTTTCCTCAACTTTCTTAATTATTTTTTATTAGAGGTTTTTGTCCTCTTTATCTTACATATATATTATATCACAATTACAACTATTTGTCAATAGGTATTTGAAAATTTAATTGTAAAAAAATAATGAATTGGTTATATAAGTTAATTATTAACTAAGTATTAACCAATGCGTGTTAAACCACGCACTGCTTAACAATTGCTTCATATCTTACGTTGCGCCGCGGTATCAAAATATGAAACCAAGTATAAAAATATGAAACGGCGGCGCAGTATGAATTTTAAATATATGTTTACAAATTGTTCATTGACAAATCTTTTGAATTATAGTATAATATTATTGTAATTAAAAACTTTAAGGAGTTGAAAAAAATGTCAAAAAAGAAATTTTTGGTAGTTGATGTTGAAACGTGTAACGGACTTGATAACCCTCTTGTATATGATATAGGCGGAGCAGTAATTGATAATACTGGAAAAATTTATGAATATTTTTCTTTTGTCATTGAAGAGATTTTTTATGGTTGCTCTCATTTAATGCAATCTGCCTATTATTCAAGTAAAATTCCTCTTTATAAAAGAGATTTATTCAACGGAAAGCGAAGAGTTGCGACTTTTGAACAAATTTATAAATATATAAGATATTTACTTAAAAAATATAAAATAAATGTTTTTCTTGCTTATAATGCAAGATTTGATAGAAATGCTTTAAATAATACAATTCAATTCTTGACAAATAATAAAGAAAAATATTTTTTACCTTATGAAATTGATGTGCAATGTATATGGACAATGGCAAAGGACACAGTTTGCAAACAAAAAACTTATATAAATTTTTGTTTAGAAAAGGGGTATATAACAGACAAAGGAAATTTAAAAACAAGTGCGGAAGTTGTTTATAGATATATGACTTTTGATAATAGTTTTCAAGAATCACATACGGGTTTAGAAGATGTAAGAATTGAAAGCTTGATTTTTGCTAAGTGTATACGACAACATAAGAAAATGAGAAGGCATTACTGGGATAAAATGATTTGATTAGTTAGCACTTTACTTCGGTAAAGTGCTAATTTAATTAAAATATTTAATTATTAAGTAGGTATTAAGTGGTGCGTGTTAAACCACGCACTGATTAACATATTCTTAATAAAAAAGGTTGATTTTACTCAACCTTTTCTTCTTCGGGACATATTCCTACATCGGGCGAAATATAACCACTTGTTAAATTGTCAATGAATATATCAAGAAGATGACTAATATCTTCCGCGGTTGGTTTGTGGTCGTATTCCAGACCCTCAAATGAATCAAAAACAGAAAATTCAATTCTATAAGTCATGTTAAGTTCTCCTTTCTTTTCTTATACTCATAAGACCCTTTTCCCTTACGAGTGGGAGGAATAGGCGGGAAGCCCCGTAGAGAATTATAGTATGCTTTGCGGTTCTTTTTAGACATCTTACTTACATTTACCCATTTCATTTTAATCAACCTCATTTCTAAAGATTATAGAATAAATTCGTTTATATATTTATTCAAAAGATTGCTACTCAATCCAATTGTATTATCATTGTCACTATCTTTATAAATGTATTCAATAGGAAAACGTTGATAATAGTCATACCCCTCTTCTGTAGTTTCAACTTCAATCATTACCTCATCATCAAGCGAAACATTTGCATTATTTAAAAATTCTCTTACTGTCATATTCAATGACCACCTTTCTTAATTTCTATATTTATTATATCATATCTTTTTCAATTTGTCAAGAAAACTTTTTGTTAATTGATTAAATAAGTTAATTATTAAGATTTTATAACTTGGTGCGTGTTGCACCACGCACCACTTAACAATTACTTAATAATTAACTTATTTAACCAAATAAGTTAAAATAAAAAAGGGGTTCAAATGAACCCCTTAAACGTTCAACTCTCAACAAGCGAATAAACGTTCACCTTTGACGATGACCCCTCAAACTTATCTCTTGTAATTATTACCTTTCCACTGTCCGCCAACTGCTTCATAAGTGCGCTAATCTTCTGTGTGCTTACCTCAAAATAATCAGCAAGCGACTTCGCCGACTGTCTCCCGTTCTCTCCCATATAAGAGAGAATATCGGACTTCATGACCTCATTTGCTTCCTGTTCCTTAGTCATAGTTTCACGCCTGTTCTTATTCTTGCTGTCCATCTTCTCAATAGCAGACTTGGCAAAATCTACCATATCAGCAGTGATTTCAGTACCATTGACAACTGCATTGAAAAACTCGCGATTAGTCTTAAAAGTAGCCATAATATACCTCTTTCTCCGTTTTTACAAGTGCGGCTCTTAATCAGTTTTAAGGTTTTCTCTTTACCTTACATATATATTATATCATAACTCCTTTTAAATTGCAATTACTTTTCAATTACAAATTATTACAAAGTGGTTACGAATAAAGAAATATTTGTTTATGAATAAAATGTTACTTAGTGCGTGTTACACCACGCACTACTTAACAATTGCTTAATAATTAACTTATTTAACTAATTAAAATAAAATAAAAGAGGGGTCATAAGACCCCTCCCACATCAAACAATTACGTATGCCTTAACTTTAGATGAAGAACCACCTATCTTTTCAATCGTTGAAGTAAGTTTTCCACTATCTACCAACTGCTTCAACAATGCGGAAGCCTGCTGTGTAGACTTGATACTTTCAATAGTATCTGTAATCATTCTTGCAGAACGCTTTTCTCCGTCACTCATAAGAGAAAGTATATCTTCCTTAATTACTTCATTGTCCTTCTGTTTTGCCGTCATTCCTTCTGAACGCTTACGGTTCTTTTCATCAAGTTTCTTTATAAGAGCAGAAGCGAAATCCTTGATTTCCTCCGTAAGCTCAAAACCATTTTCTGTAAAGATAGAACGCTCATTTTCGGTAACATTACCGCTTTCGTCCTTCTCCTTAACTATCAGTGTGCCGTTTACGATTGCATTGAAAAACTCTCTCTGTGTCATAATACTGTACCTCCTAAAGTACCTTTAAATTCCTAAGGTATTTTCTCTTTACCTTATGTATATATTATACCACACATTCAACTACTTGTCAATAGGAAATTAAAAATTTAATTGTAAAAGATTTGTTAATTGGTTAAATAAGTTAATTATTAAGTAATTGTTAAGTTCTGCGTGGGGAACACGCAGACATTCATAGTTTTTCAATAAAATGAAAAGGACTGATAAAATCAGTCCTTTAAAATTGCATTATAAATTCCAAAGGTTCGGGCTAACAGTTGAAGATAATTTTTCTATTATATAACATTCGGCTTTCCCCTCATTTTCGTGAGAGAAAGGACAACGTGAGCAAGAACGGGCGGTTGTACAAAAGTCCTTCACTTCTTTTAACAAATCGTAAATATGCATTTCTTTATCCACTTCATATTCTTTACAGTCAATGGCGCTATCAAATTCCGTTCCATCATATGCCTTATAGATTGTTTTAATAATCTTTTCCATAAAAATACCTCATTTCTTTTTCAGTAGTGTTCTTTACCGTAATTATATTATATCATATTTTGAACTATAAGTCAATTACATTTAAACTACAAAAAGATTACAATTTGGTTACAAAAGGAAGAGAGCGATGAATGAAGAAAATGTGAACTTGTGCGTGTTTCCCACGCACTGCTTAATAAATATTTAATATTTATATTGTGTCGCGGTGTCATAATTTGTTTACATTTTTTTTAAAAAATATTATTGATTTCAATTTTAGAATGTGGTATAATATATATGTAAAACAAAGAGAGATGATAAACTCTTAAAAACATAGAGGGGAATATATTATGACTATTAAGGAAAAAATAATGGATTATCTTGAAAAGAATTTTGATGGAAGAGTGCTTTTAATCGTTAATAATGAGCCTCATTTATATCATGACAATTCAACACTTTGTTATAAAATGACAGAATTATTTGAACTTTGGGCAGGTGTAAATATAGACCCTAAGTATCAAGACCCGATTAAATTATTTGACTATTGTTTAGAAACTCATGATTTTGGGGCAATTTGTGATTTGTATTATGAAGATAGTAGCGGTGATTTTTGTTTTGAAAGACCATATGAATTATAAAAAGGAGCGGTTCATTTGAACCGCTTTAATTTTAAATTAAATGTAAATTAGTGCGTGTTCTCCCACGCACTGATTTATAATATGTTCATATTTACATTACGCCGCGGTACCAAAAATTTCCAATTCTATGGCATGGCGGCACAATATTTTTAAAAAAGACTTTACAAATTATTCATTGACATTCTTGCATAAATATGATATAATATAATTACAGTAAAGAGAGATGATAAACTCATTAAAACATAGAAAAGAGGTTTTTATCATGGCAGCATTTATAACAATTGCAACAGTTATCGGAGTTATTATTATTAGTTTGGCAATAAGTTTTGCTGAAAGTGCTATTTTAATTTATGTAGCAAGTTTAATTTTTAGCTTTGCTTTTAATTGGTGGTATGTAATTGGATTGATGATAATTCTTAATATTCTAAGAAGCTTCATCAAAAACGACAATAAGAAAACGATTAACGTTAAATTTAAAAAGTGAATTTTAAAGCGGTTCATTTGAACCGCTTTTAGTTTTGAATTAAATATTAACTCATGCGTGTTAAACCACGCACTACTTAATAAATACTTAATATTCATAATGTGCCGCGGTACCAAAAATTTCCAATTTTATGACAGGGCGGCGCAACATAAATTTAAAAGTATGTTTACAATTTATTCATTGACTTTCTCCTGAAAAAGTAGTATAATAGTATACGGAAATAAGCACAAAGGAGTGTATTTATGAATTATTTGTTAATTGATACGGAAACAGCAAATGGACTTGATGAGCCTTTAGTTTATGATTATGGTGGTATAATTGTAAATAGTAAAGGTGAGATTTTAGAAAAATTTTCCTTTGTAATATCAGATATATTTTATTATCGTCGTGATTTAATGCTAACTTGTTATTATTCTAATAAAATTCCGAATTATGAAAAAGATTTATTTAATGGTAAACGTCGAACCGCTACATTCGCACAGATTTATAATTATACAAATTATATTTTACAGAAGTATAATATAAAAAGTGTATTAGCCTACAATATGCGATTTGACCAAAGGGCATTAAATAACACAATACAATATATAACAAATGGTAACAAAAAATATTTCTTTCCGTATGAACTTGATAAAAAATGTATTATGTGTATGGCACAAGATACCATATGCAAGCAAAAAACATATAAGATTTTCTGTTTAAATAATGGGTATATAACAAAAACTGGGAAATTAAAAAGCACCGCTGAAATAGTTTACCGTTATATAAGTTTTAACAATTCATTCATAGAAGAACACACAGGACTTGCTGATGTACTTATCGAAAATCAAATATGGCAAAAAGTTAAACGTCAGCATAAGAAAATGCGTCAGCATTATTGGGATAAAATGGTTTAAACAATTAGCACTTTACTTCGGTAAAGTGCTTTATTTATAAGTATGAATAAGATATAAACTAATGCGTGTTTCCCCACGCACTAAGTAACAATTTGTTAATATTAAAAAAGGGGAATTACTTCCCCTTTTCTTTTTCTCTTCGTTCAAAATCTTTTTTAATTTTCTTCAATTTCTGTTCTTTTTCTTTAATTGCTCTCTTTTCCTCTTCTTTTGCTTTCTTTTCTGCAATTTCTATCCCTATATCAATATCATCTAAAAGTATTGCGGGAGTAGTCTTTCTTGCCGTTGTTGATGTATTCCACCTATGAACTATAGGGGATAAAGAACAAACAACACCAACATCAAAACCGTCTTTGTCTTTTGTTTCCCTCGCTTCGACGACAACGGTATTTTTTGACATTTTTTTACCGTTTTCGCCTACACCTATTTCACGTATTAACTTGCGTACTTTATCACCATAATGAGCCCTTAAAGCATTATAGCAAATTTCCGCTACTTCTGCACGTATTTCTTCTTGTAATTGTCTGTCATTCATTGTGACATTCCTCCTTTACTATATTTATTATATCATATCTTAAAAAGAAAATAAATAAGTTTTTCTTAAAAAAATGTAAAATAAATATTAAGATTATAACGCTTGTCATTTATGAACAGAATGTGACTTGGTGCGTGGGCAAACACGCATTAGTTAATATTTTGATAAAAATAAAGCGGATTACTCCGCTTTATCCTCTTTTTTGATTATTTCCTTTTCAACTGCTTTTCTTGCTTGTAAATTTAGAAAATAATTTCTAAATTGCTTTTTGGTTATTTTCTTACGTTTTCCATTTCTTACCATAATTACCATTTTTCACCACTCCTTAAATCTTCAACAGAAATTACTATTCCATTACGTATTACAGGTTTATAGAATTTTTAATTTCTTTTTTAATTGTCTGTCTTGTAACTTTATTAGTATACCTCTTGTTTTTGACATTCCAAAAATACTGGACTGCTGTATGAGTAGTTGTTCTCTTATATTGCGCCTTTTTCATAGTATTACCTCTTTTCTTGCTTTCTATATTTATTATACCATAAAATTTATTAAAAATCAATACTTAAAATTTAAAATATTTGTAAACTAAATGATTTTTAAATGATGAAGTATTTATGAAGTGGTGCGTGTTACACCACGCATTAGTTAATATTTTAGTAATAATTAAAGGGTCTTATAAAAGACCCTCTAAAACTTCTAAAATATTATCAACATCATACGCGCCCGCGCCCCAATTATCTCTATTTCTTTTTTCATCATCGAATAAAATTCCACTTGAAATATCGTGCTTTGGCGTGCCATATGGAACGATATGGATATTATCAAATTTAACATTTGGTAAATATCTTTTTAACCATTCTTTTTTAGTTTTTACTACCGCTTTGTCAAAATCTGGCGTACTTGTTTTTGATAACCAACTAATAATATTGATTATATAACCTTTGTTTTTTAGGCGGTTTAAAACTTTTTCAAGTGTTACCATATTTAACAAAGGTTTTGCTATTGCATATGGGCGAACATTTGAATTTTCTAAATCGTCAAGCCAATTTTCAACACCATAAAAATCCGCCAACGTTCCATCTAAATCCATGTTAATAATTTTGTTCATTTCATCAATTCCTTTCGTTTTTACTATAATTATTATACCATACTTTTATAAAATTGTCAATAGTTTTGAGAGATTTTATTTGTAAACTTTTTGTGAACAGATTCAACCATTTAATTATTAAGCAAGTGTTAAGTAGTGCGTGTTTCTCCACGCATTAGTTAATATTTAATTCATAATGCGCCGCGGTATCAACCTTTAATTTATTGTATGGCGGCGCAATGTGGATTAGTTAAATCTTTTAACTAATTTAAAAAAAGTTTTCTTGACATATAGAAAAATCTATGATATAATATAATTACAGTAAAGGAAAAACATATAAAGAAAGAGGTAAAACTATATGACTATTTATTATTTTAAAAAGGATATTGAGAGAACGCATTACCATTTTGGCAACGGAAAGGAGGAATATCATCAGACAGCAGAATCTTTAATTAAATCGGCTGAATCTTTTATTGAAGGAAAATTGACCACAAAAGAGATTAAGTCAATTACTTCTATGCAAGTTCCCGATTATGATTATTATGCAGTTCAGGGCTATTGTGATGGTTTTGGAAATGATACTTACACAGTAACTTGTTTTCTTTCCTTAAAAGAAGCGAAAAATTATGTAAGCAACCATAAATGTTATCAAATTGTGGGGCAGTGGTTCGGCAAGGAATATAGAAATTATTGGGAATAAAAGTTAAGCGGTTCAAATGAACCGCTTTTAATTTTTGAATTAGATGTAAACTAATGCGTGTTAAAACACGCACTACTTAATATTCTCGTAATATTTAATCTAAATAAAAAGAGGGTCAAATGACCCTCTAACTGTTTTTACGCCTTTATCCAGTAATCTACCCGTCTTTCTCTTCCGTCTCTTTTTTCTCTCTTTGTTATATGTGTAACTTTAAGCGAATAATCTTCATATCCGTGCTCACATTCCAGAAGGGTTGAAGAGATAGTATTATGATGATACTTTCCATTCAGTGCCTTACTAATATCAATAGCAGTATAAAACTTACCATATTCAAGCACCTTTGCAATATCGGCTATACGCTCTTCTATCTTCGCTTTCTTTGCCGTTGCTCTTTCGGGAAGTTCTTCATCTCTAATGAGTTCCCTAATATAATAGCCAACCTGTGCTTCTGTTCTATCCGTACCGTTTGCAATTTCGAGAATACTTGCATAAGGATTATTGACAGAATTGCAGTATGCAAGTATTTCATCTTTTATCTTTCTTGCTCTCTCCTTCCGTTCTTCTCTTCTCTTTTCGGCATAACGTTCCTCTTCTGCTATCATTCTTCTGCATTCAGCCATAACATAAGGGTCAGCAGTGGACTTCATAACGTTCTCGATAAAAGCTCTGTTAGTAAACATAATATACCTCTTTCTCCCATGTTTACGACTTGGGTTGTCTAATTATTTTCAGTAGGTTCAGATTTCTTTCTGTCCTTTACTGTAATTATATTATACCATAATTCTTTATTTAATGCAATGACTTTTTGATTACAAATAGTTACATTTTAGTTACAGTTTAATCGAATGAATGTTTGTTAAGAGTTTGTTACTTAATGCGTGTTGAACCACGCACTACTTAACATTTAATTCATAATGCGCCGCCGTATCAAAATTTACTTTTATGGTATGGCGGCGCAACGTAAATTTAGAAATATGTTTACAATTTATTCATTGACAAATCTTTTGAATTATGATATAATATAATTACAGTAAAGAACACAAAACAACAATTTAAAGAAATGAGGTTTTACTATGACTATTGAAAAAAGAATTGAACAGTATCTGAATGCTTACTTTGATGATGAAAGGGTTATGCTTGAAATTGATAACGAATTTAAGGTTTACAAAAATGCTATGGAAGCTCTACCCGCTTTGGTCGATCGTTTTATGTGGTGGTCAATCGACAATGAAGATGAACAGTTTAACAATAATCCAGTTTTACTTTTTGAATATTGCCTTGATACTCATGATTTTGGGGATATATGTACTTTATATTATCAAGATTCAAGCGGTGATTTTCGTTTAGAAAAGCCTATCAATGATGTATACTAAAGAAAAAGCGGTTCAAATGAACCGCTTATTTATTAACTAATTATTAAGTAGTGCGTGTTGCTACGCGCACAAGTTAATTTTTAATTCATATTTATCTTGTGTCGGCGCGTCATAATTTGTTTACAAATCTTTTAGAGATTTTTATTGAATTAAAATTTGATATGTGGTATAATATAATTACAGTAAAGGATAAAACTTAAAGGAAAAGAAAGAGGTAAGTATTATGAAGTATCAGGAAAGATTTATAAGAATGTATGATGTTGATAATAATGTCTATGAAAAGTCATTAAAAATGACTGAACGCTTTAATATCGTTGACCATTTGTTTAGAAGGTCTTTAGAAGAAATCGGCAGGAAGATAAAGCGGGTTGAATGGCATGGTGATAAATCATATTATTTTGATTATTCTAAAACAATTTAAAGGAGTTTGATAAAAATGAAAGAAATCACTGAAATTATTTATGTTGCCGATGACGGGACACGTTTTTCGGATAAAGAAGAATGTTTAAAATATGAGTGTGAATTAAAGGAATACTCACAACTAAAAAGAACTTTAAAACGTATACAAGAATTATGTAATAAAAGAGAAGGGTGTCAGGACTGTCCTTTCGCTTATGGGGATAGTTGTGGTATCACTGGAAGTGATATAATAGACGATAAGGATAATTTTCCGTGGCAATGGCAGATAGATAGATGGGGAGACTGGAATTAAAAATAGGCGGTTCATTTGAACCGCTTTAATTTTTGAATTAGATATTAACCACTGCGTGTGGCAACACGCATAAATTAACACTTCCTTAATGTTCATTCTGCGCCGGTGCGTCATAATTTATTTACAATTCTTTTAAAGAATCTTATTGAATTAAGTTTTAGTATATGGTATAATATAATTACAGTAAAGGACAGATGATAAAGTCGTTAAAACATAGAAAAGAGGTAATGTTATGAAAGCAGTTATTATTGGTGTTCTCCTTGTTATTGGTGTTTTTGCAATAAACTTTGGAATGTGGGCAATTATTATAAAGGTTGCTGCAATGATTTTTCATTTTACTTTTAACTGGTGGTATGTCGTTGGTGCGGCAATAGCTTGGTCTTTTATTTCAAGCCTATTTAAAAGAGAACCGACTATTCGTGTAAAGGCTAAATACTAATTGGAAGCGGTTCATTTGAACCGCTTTTATTTTTGAATTAAATGTTAATTACTGCGTGTTGCCACACGCACAATTTAACATTTACTTAATATTTGCATTGTGCTGGCGTGTCATAAATTATTTATAAATCTTTTAAAGAATCTTATTGAATCAAGTTTCAATGTGTGGTATAATATAATTACAGTAAAGAGTACAACAACTTAAAGAAAGAGGTAGTTAATTATGAAAGATACTTTTATGAAAGTCGTAAACCTAATTGAGAACAAAGAAAAAAGAGATTTTATGTTTTATCTCTTGAATTTTATCCCTTCCTACTTTTGGATAATTCCCGCTTCATCTTCGGGCAAATATCACCCTATTACTGATTTAGGGGAAGGCGGTCTTGTTCGTCATTCTCTTATGGTATGCAAAGTTGCTCTTGACTTGTTAGATAGTAAAGAACATACCAATATTGATAAAGATGACGTTATTATAGCAACGTTAATGCATGATAGTTGTAAGCAAGGATATGAAGAAAACGGACACACTTGTTTCCTGCACCCCGTTTATGCAAGCGAATTTGTAAGAGGACTTGCGGAATGCTACTTTGATGAAGTGCCGTTATATGTAGATAAAATTATATCGGCAATAGTTACTCATATGGGAAAATGGAATACAAGTAAATATGAGGAAGGAGAACTGCCAACACCTAAAACAGAATTTGAAATGCTTATTCATGAAGCTGATTATATAGCAAGTAGAAAGTATGTTCTTTATGATAAGGATTATTTTGAGAGTTTGTAATGAGAGGGTCATTTGACCCTCTTTTTAATTATTATGTAATTATTAACTAATGCGTGGCGTAACACGCACTGATTAACTAATTATTCATATTCTATGCTATGGCGGCGCAATATAGAATTAAAAATATGTTTACAATTTATTCATTGACAAACCTTTTGAATTGTGGTATAATGTATATAGTAAAGGAGTTGAGGAAAAATGTTACTATTCTATTTAATGATTTATAGGTCTGAAAAACGTTATAATCGCTATCTTAATCTTTCCGAAAAAGATAAAGATAATATAATGACTTTTTTCATAGTAGTAGAATGTTTAATTATATGGACTGTTGCTGTTAATATGATTATAAAGGAGTGAATAAAATATGAAAACAGTTTATGGAATTTATGAACGTTATGGACGTTCGGAAAGTTCGGAATATTTGATTAAAATTTTTCCGACAGAAGAGGAAGCTAAGGAATATATGAGAAAAAACAACTATTGGATAGAATGGAATCCATTTGTTGGGGATATTTACCATTTATCAAGAAAAGAAATTTTACTTTGATTTTAAACTCCCGAAAGGGAGTTTAATTTTATTAAGAGAGTATTAACTAATGCGTGGAGAAACACGCACTACTTAATAGATATTTAATATTTACCTTGCGCCGCGGTATCATAATTTGTTTACAAATTCTTTTAATTTTCTTATTGATTTTAGTTTTTAAGTATGGTATAATATAATTACGATAAAACGAAAGGTTGATATTCTATGAAAAAGTTTTACAATTTTCTTTTAACTATTAACGTATGGTTTCTTGTGTTAGGTGCAATTTTAACCGTTTGCAAGTCGTCAATCGGTTCATTCGTATTTCTTTATACTTGTATTATTGGTATGATTGATAGCATAAAATTCAATAAAAATTTTAATGGTATTATTATCAATGGTACTTTAGGAGCAATGAACCTTTACTATTCAATTTTAACAATAAATTCATTATTTGTTAATTGACAAAAAGAATAGAAAGTAGTATAATAGTATTATAGAAAGGTGGTCTTAATAATGACTGAAAAGATAAAAGTAGTAGTTTATGTTGCAAATGACGGAACGGAATTTAACACTAAAGAGGAATGTTATAAGCATGAAGCAGAAGCAAAGAAAATTTCCTCTTTTATACGTACCTTAAACGCAATTAAAGAATTTTGCTATCAGAAGAAAAAATGTTCGGACTGTCCTTTTTTTGATGGATATACTTGTGAAATAACATTCGCAAATCCCAGTAGAGCGGAAGGAGATAGAATGCCTTGTCGTTGGGAGTTTTAAGAAAGAGCGGTTCATTTGAACCGCTTTTAATTTTTAATTAAGTGTAAACTAATGCGTGTTGAACCACGTACCATTTAATATTTAATTCATAATGTGCCGCGGTGCCAAAATTTTCCAATTTTCATGATAGGGCGGCGCAATATAAATTTAAAAGTATATTTACAATTTATTCATTGACAAATGCTTATAGATATGTTATAATAATTATAGAAATTAAGAAAGGTGGTAAACGCAAATGAAAAATAAGGAAGCAATGTATAGGGACTTTAATCATTACGGCACAATTGAATTTTGTTCAGACCATGATTTTACAAAGTGGGGTAGCAGTTGTTACACTATTAAGGTTATAAAAATGAACGGGGTCAGAATGATGTTCATACTTGCTGATGGTGAAGTAAAAGAGGTTGAATATTTAGGGGTTGAATAATTTGATAAAAGGGGTTAAATATAACCCCTTTACTTTTTTATAAGGGGTCATTTATTTCTAAAGTATTAAGTAGTGCGTGGAGGAACACGCATTAGTTAATAAGGGGTTCATATTTTTAAAAGTAACGGGTGTACACTTCACAAAATATTTACAAAATACCCTATTGATTATTCATAATTTTTATGGTATAATATATATGTAAGATAAAGAGAAAGACAGATGATAAAGTCTATAAAACATAGAGAGGTAATATTATGAAAGTTATAACTAAAACTGTTGAGATTACTGTATATATTTCTGATGATGGTAAGGAATTTAAGAATAAAGAAAATTGTCTCTATCACGAGAAGAAAGAAAAAGCATTAAAAAGATATATATGGAAAAATAAAGTATTTGAAGATTTAGAAAATTTTTTCGATACTTGTGATAACCGTGGTTATGATAGTTTTCCTTTATGTGATAATGCAATGCTTATTAACAATTTACTTTTTTATCAAAATGCAAAAGAACGTAGAACAACTATTGTTAATATAAAAACTGGACGTACTGGCAAGGCAATTTGTAATAAAAACGATTGTTTTAGTAGAATGGTGGGGTGGGCGATTGCTTGGACAAGATACAATGGTAACGAAATTCCTAATTATATTTAATCATTAAGTGGTTCTTTTGAACCACTTTTAATTTTTAAATTAAGTATTAACTAATGCGTGTTGAACCACGCACTATTTAATATATACTTAATATTTATGGTATGCTGGCGCGTCATAATTTGTTTACAAATTCTTTTAAAAATCTTATTGATTTAAGTTTTAAAATATGATATAATATATATAGAAAATAAAACAAGAAAGGATTTGAAATAATATGAAAGTTTTTGTTGTATCATGTATAATTCCAGATTGGCATGGTGAAATTAGCACTATTGATTCTGTTTTTAGTTCTGAAAAGTTAGCAAAATCAAGAGTAGAGGAAATGTCAAAAGTAAGACCTGATTTATTTTGGGACTATGAGGAATATATTGTTGATGATTTAATTAGAAAGGAGTAATATTATGTATTTAAATGCTGAAAATTGGGAAGATTGTGACGTTATATTAACAGAAATGGATAATCGACTTTGGGTTGGTATTGGTACAGAAGATAATTTTGCTTTTGGGTATGCAGACGCAAAACAATTGTATAAAGAATTGAAAAGATATTTTGAAGAAGGAAATAACAAAGATAAAGAATGAAAATAAAGCGGTTCATTTGAGCCGTTTTATTTTTTTAAATAGATATTAATTAATGCGTGGAATTACACATATTGATTAATAAAATTTTTACAAATTAACAAGACAATAGAAGTAGCTTATATAAGAAATATTTATATATGTTATTAAATTCCAGCTCGCACGCAGTAATTCATAACTTATTAATAACCCAGCTTACACGCAGCAATTCATAGCTTGTTAACAAGCCAGCTCACACGCAGTAGTTCATAGTTCCTTAACACAAATCTCAGCTCACACGCAGCAGTTCATAGCTTGTTAACAACCCAGCTCACACGCAGTAGTTCATAGCTTGTTAATAAACTAGCTCACACGCAGTAGTTAATAGTTCCTTAACAAGGAATAATAGCACGCACTGGTTCACAGATTGCTCATAACTAGAATAAACACTCACACGCATTAGTTAATAAGATATTCATATTTTAAATGTAAACTATTTGTAAACTGGTGCTTGGTGTACCATGCACTGGTTTACATTATATTCATAATTGAATTAAAAAAAAATAAGAGGGTCAGATGACCCTCTTAGCGGTTCATTCAT
>Ga0326511_10001039_pt1 | contig 23633 bp, 17 predicted proteins | sample 0_2496_0518_D_FD_203701 | JGI IMG/M metagenome (GOLD analysis project Ga0326511, IMG submission 203701) | Bovine rumen microbial communities from UC Davis, California, United States - 0_2496_0518 | ecosystem: Host-associated > Mammals > Digestive system > Stomach > Rumen | place: USA...
AAGCGGATTCATGCAGGATGCCTATGGTATGTCACGATGGGATGTGATACCGTATCTGGGATGTGGTCTCATCAGGAGTGAGGCACCTGGCAGGAAATCCTTTTCCATGCACTATGGTATCATGGGAAGATACCATGTCAGCAAGCGGCTCCACCTGACTGCAGAGCTGTCTGGAATGACTGCCTTCCGTGACTTTGACGGCATTGGAGAGTCAAACAAGTTCGGTGATAACATGCTGGGATTATCCATAGGTGCCTCTGTGATAATTGGAAAGGCAGGGTGGAAGAGAGTCATCGATGCTACTCCTTATATCAGTCAGAATGAGTGGCTGAGAGACTATGCCTTGGAACTGAGGAAGGAGAATCATGAACTCTCGCTTATGCACAATACAGATATTCGTACCATTGACGAGCTGAAGAAAATCCTGGGCATCGAGGGACTGCTGGAGAAGTATCACAATGTCTTTGACAGCTATTCCGGCCAGACACTGGAACGTAAGGCTTATCCCAAGAATGACTATTCGGGCCTGAACTCACTCCGGGCACGGATGAACAACAGGAAATGGGATGGTTCTTCAGAAATGGATAAGGGCGGGTTCCTGACGGATTCCCTTGCATTCTCAGACTCGGAAGACTGGAACGAGTATCTGGTATCTATATCACAGGGAAAGGAGGCCATTGGTGCTCCAGTGTATTTCTTCTTTCACATAGGTACTTGCAACCTTACGGACAAGTCTCAGCTTGTAAACCTTGACGAGATAGCCCGTATCGCCAAGAAATATGATTTGTACGTCTGTGTTGAAGGAGCTGCCGACAAGGCAACGGGAACAGTTGAGATCAACCGTGGCCTCAGTACTGACCGCGCAAAATACATAGCCAAGGAACTGCTGAAACGAGATGTCGATAAAGACCACATCAAGGCTGTCAGTCTCGGTGGCATTCAGGAAAGCATACCTGATGCAGCCAGTCGCAGGACAAAGATCCTGCTGTATTACAAGAAATAATATTGTCCATACGATTATATATTTGAATTAGTAAAAAAGATAGGCTGGCTCGTGATGGGTCGGCCTATTATGCTCATTCACATAAGAGGAAGGAAAATTTTACGGAATTCTTACCGAATACCGATGCCATTCGGAAAACACAGATTTACCTTTATTGAGCGAAAAGAACATATATTCAAACGACAAAGGAGGAACGCGACACTCCTATTTGTTAATTTCACGAACCATGGGGAGATGGTTTGCTAGCTAAATTTTTTCTTTCTGTAATGATTGAGGCGAACAAGAGACACTACATGAATGAAAACATTCTTGCTAAGATAGATTTTTATAAGTTGTATTTATAAGTTGAAATAGACATACTATCTCTAAATAATTTGCTTTTGTATGGACAAAAACCATAAAAAAACATAAAAATGACATGATTTTGCGCTTGTTCTAAAGGTGAATTATTATAAAATGAAATATTTTCATTATATTTGGGGCGTAAAAAAACCTAGAATATGGAAGATATTAATCGCATCAAATTAGTTCTTGTAGAGAAAAAGCGTACCAGCAAGTGGTTATCGGTACAGTTAGGGGTTACACCGTCAACTGTTTCCAAATGGTGTACCAACTCATCTCAGCCTGACATCAGCAACCTATTGAAGATAGCAGATTTATTAGAAGTGGATATCCGTGAGCTCCTTGTAAGAGAATATAAACAGTATCTATTGTCTCTTGAGGATAAGTAAAATTGACTTAATAGTTAAATATATTTGTTATGGAGTATACTAAAGAACAGAAAATGGCAATGTCCAAGGTACTATTAGACATAGTGAGCGTTGATGAGCATATTGATGCCCGCGAGACTATGTATTTCGAAAGCATTAAACAGACGCTTCAATTGACAACACAGGATCATTTTGATATCTTGCATCTTAATACTCTTAAATGCTTAAGCATCATAAAATCTATGACAATTGAGCAAAAAACTGAATTTGCCACAATGATGCGCAAAATGATTATAGTGGACGAATATATTGACCCTAATGAGGCCACTTCTTTCTATGACATATGCGAATTTATCCATATTAATGGAATCGGTTTGACGATGGATTAATTGTTTTTCGTTATGACTACAGGACAGCCTTACTCATGCGCCAATGAAGACTTTATCAAGAAGTTACAAAGAGAGCGCACAGATTATAAATATGCATCCCAGGTTAGGACTATAGCAAAGTCCCTAATACAATTATCTGTTGGTATCTATACTGAACCCGAAAGGTTCGTATACGAACTGCTTCAGAATGCTGTCGATGCTTTCACAGATACTGGTAATGACTCACTAGAGATACTTATCAAGGCAGAACAAGACAGGTTCATTTTCATGCACAACGGAAAGCCATTCAATGAAAAAGATGTTGAGGGCATATGTGATGTAGGTAATGGAACGAAGGCAAATGACAGCAATAAAATTGGCTATAAAGGTATTGGATTCAAATCGGTTTTCATGCCATCTGTCAACCATGTTAGCATTATTAGCGGCCAATATTGCTTTGAATTTGATAAACAAAAGGCTCGCTCACTTATGCCTAACTTTCCTCCAAGCGAGGGAGTCCTTGGCCCTGATGATGTTCCTTGGCAGGTAATACCTATTGATGCGCCCCAGCTTCATGATTTTCGTGAAACAGGATTCAATGTTATTACTATTGTCTATACCAATGAAGCTGATAAGATTGGGAGCCGAATAGAGGATTTGTTCTCTGATTTACAGTTCTTGTTGTTTTTGAGAAGTAATAATGTTAATATTCGCTTTGAACGAAATGGACGTCATATCTTTAGTGTTGGGAAAAAGCAAAATAATGACACGAGTGACTGTACACAAAATGTGACATTATTGAAGAATGGTCAGGAACAGAGTAACTGGATGCTTTACACCAAGGATGTCGAAGTCCCTTCTGAGGTTAAAGCCGCTCTCGAGCATGATTTCAATACACCCGATAAATTAAAGGGGGCTGATAAGGTTGAGATCTCCTTTGCTGTACAAATAGAGGGTGATGAAGTCGTTCCATTGAAGAATACTTCTGTATTCACATTCTTACCCACGTCCTATCGTGGATTGCGTCAACCTTTTTTAATCAATTCAAACTTTATTACTGATGCTGGCCGACAACAACTGCATCAAGAGAGTGAGTGGAACAAACTTATTTTCAAGAAGATACCTGAACTTTATTTATCTTTCGTTTCTCAGTTCTCAAATAATTATGCAAATTATACGAAGGTATTACCAACTGTATATCCAGACAATGACACATTGGTCAGTGTGTATCGTGGTGAATTGAAGAAAGCCTTTGACACCATTGCATTTGTACCAAACCGTAATGGAGAATGTCTTTTGAAACTAGGAGAAGTCTTGATTGATAAGACTGGTATCTCGAAGGGTATTATTCCCGTTGAGAGAATTCTGGCATATTTTAATAGTAAAAAGAACTTGCATTTCACTGAAGACAATTTTGTTGATAACGATGAAATTGTTGAATATGCCCATAATTTAATCAATCTGTTTGACAGCGAAGAGTTGATCAAACTCCTTGCTGAGAGAGCGACCACATCGAGCATTTCTGTTGATGATGATATTAAGTTGATTCGTTTCTTATACGATTATTTTCAGAAACCAGAGAACACTTTTGATTCTTATAAAGACTCCCTTGCTGATACTTCTATCCTCTATGATGAGAATAATGAGCTTCGAAGATTCAATGAGCTTTTCTTCCCTTCAAATATCAAGGATCTATACGAGGAAGCTTCAAATGTCTCTATATTAAATGGAGATATTTATGATGCTTTCAAGAATAATTCATCTTTGGTATCCTGGTTGAAATCTCTTGGAATGAGGGATTTGTCAAACATGTCCTTTGTAGAGTATTTATATGACCACCCTGAACATATTACTATTGCAAATGCATTGTCAATTGGCAGATTCCTTTTCAGTGTTTGGAAAAAGGAAAACTTTTTGGAGAATGAATCAAACGCTGAAAAAACAAAGAACTTATGTTTTCTGTCCAAAGATGGTCAGTTAAGACCAATTTGCAACCTTTATCTAGGCAGTATATATCGGCCAGATGATGATATGGAAATTGTCAACCCACGGTCTGATTTGTATATTTCTGAAGTTTATCCAGAAGGAAGTGATGTTGATGATTGGGCTTTCTTTTTGAAGAAGTGTGGAGCAATATATAAAATCGGTATTACAAAAAAGGATTATGCCACTAAGGAACTTGGGTTCAAGTTCATTCAAGAAACAGCAGATACTTTTAAGGATTGCCCAAGCCCAATTAATCCATATAAAGGCTATTGCGGCTTTTCAAATCCCATTATCAATATTCATTTCCGTGTTTCTTATTTCACATTCGTTGACTTCAACAACCCGAATTATGACCTAGATAAATTTATTTTCTCCAAAATTTTATCAATGAATCGCGACGCTTGGAACACCACAGATAAAATATATGGGAATATTAGTTATTGGGGAAAAAGGGTCGAACGACAATTAAGCGAGTTCGCCCCATATGAATATAAAAGCCGTTATAAATCTTTCCTCGAATACGTAATAGCGAATGAGCAAAAGTTCCCCACGACACTGGGGACATCTGTCGTTCCTACTGAAGTCTTCATTAACAATCCCGCTACAGTTGAATTAGCCGGCAAGTATCTGCCGATTTTGGCGATTGATACGAAAGTACATGAGAGTTGGCGATCTATCCTTCCTTTTAAAATGAACCTGTCAATAGAAGATCTGTTGGCTATTTTGGAAGGAATTTCAACGAATGATGATGAAGACAAGGATGCAAAAAAGGAACGTATATCCAAAATTTATCGCGAAATAATTGATAGAGACGAACAGTGCTCTCCAAGTATTAAAGAATGGGCGAAAACTCACAATATTCTTTCACATTCCGGGGATTTTCTCCCAGCCTCGGAGTTGACCTATATCACAGTCGACGGCTTTAAAAATAATGAAAACAAGGTATACTGCGAAAAGATAGGTAAAGATTATAGAGAAAAGTTGCTCCAACTGCTTCGAACATTTGGTGTTCAAGTAATCACGCAAAAAGATATAGCTACAGAATTCACCAATTCCGTTGAAAACGATGAACTTAAAACACTTTTATTAAAGAAGTTACAATACCTTGCCGTATTGCGTGATAATTCGAAGTTAGAATTCGAAGAGAAGAAAGCAGAACTGGATAGTAAGATACAAAAAACTCATTTTTTCAAATGTGATTCTATAACTTTGACATATGGTGTAGATAAGGATACCATTTCAAAGTCCACGTTCTCTAAGGGAGATTGCTTCTATTATACTGGCAGGATTACACCTGCGCTTATGGAGCCGCTGTTGTCCCCTCTATGTAGTCATCTAAACTTGGGAAGCAGTAATGACAGCAAACTGATGGTGATTCTTATAACTGAAGATCATCAATCTCTTGTTGATTATCTCGCAGACTGTGGCTACAATGTGGGCAAGTTAATCGAACCTTCAGTTGAATTGACCGCTAATAAAGGCGGTACTAGCGAGTCGCAAGAAATATCCTTGCCCACAGGAGACGTTGACGTGCGCGAAATAGGAAATGTTGAGTCAGATAAACAGAAAGAAATCAACAAGGAGGCGCGTATTCATGCCAAGCCCTACCTCGCTGCACATGGTTATGATGTTTCTCAATGGATACCAGAGACATCACTTTCAGATTTAGTCGGAGTCATCAAAGATCCTGATGGCAACCCCATCAATGTTGTTGTCCGCAGTGCGAAACAACGTTATATTTATCTTTCAGCATCATCATTTGAGATATTAATGTCGAATCCAAATAATCTACTCATTGTAGAAAACAATCATGGCATCCGACCGGTAACGTTTGAGGAATTATTCGGAAACGACTCCAATGTCAATCTAGTATTTGATGCACGCCATACACCTAGAGAGTATTTCCAGGCGCTTGCGGTTATATTCAAATACGTCAAGAACACCAAATTTGTTGTTAGAGACCCGCACTACTCAGCTTATGAGGAGATTAAGGGATTTGGTTTGGAGAAGAAAAATGATGGAACAATACTAATTGCCACAAACGAGGATATTTAACTATGCAGTATACACGAGAACAGCAGGAAAAGTTCCTTGATGAGGAGTTATCCGCAATATCAGAGAAATATATAAAACTAATTAGTAAGAAGGCCATTGCTTTGATGGAGAGTGGCGAAGTGTTCGTCTCTCAATATTTAAAAATGGACGAAAAAGGATGTGCCATCTTGAAGATGCGTAATTCACGAGGACTGCCTAGAAAGGGTGACTACTTCTGCGCCGCTTTGTTCATTGGTGAGATGTGTAAGTTTAGGAACTGGGGTGACATTTCTTGGGCTGATTTGAGGCGTAAATACCAAAAAGAGTTTTCGGAGGTATATTGTGCTTGGCTTGGGAAAACAGATGACCCTGATTTTTCTTTTGTCGGCATTAAGGGAATTACCCTGGAACTTGCTAACGAGCTTAAGTCTGAGTGTATCCTTGTCCTTGGGCCTCAGGAACCTCCGATAAAATATTACCAGAATCTCATCAGCATAGTGCGTTCAGAACCTGCTGATAGTGCAGTCGGCAAAATGATGGATTTTGATCGACAGTTAGTTAAATGGAGTCCAGTTAATTTGTCCGCTCAAAACAGTACTGGTGAATTTTTTCGTGGGCAACTATCCTTAACTGACGAAATTGTTGTGCAAGGGCCTCCTGGGACTGGCAAGACATATAAAATGGCCAGTTTGATTTCCGGTCTTCCAGAGGGTGCTAGCGTTCTCGTTACTGCTTTAACGAATCGGGCATTGATGGAGTTGGCAGGGAAGGATTCATTAAAAAAGATGCTTGAAGATGGACGGGTTTACAAAACCAGCCTGACCACAGATGAGCAGAAAGAAATTCCCAATCTTCAGCGAATTGACGGAACTGATATCCATTGTATTCCAGGTAATCTTTCTCTGGCTACTTTTTATGCAGCATCGAACTGGGCCAAAATGATAATTGACCAGCCTCCTTTTGACTATGTCATTATGGATGAAGCCAGTCAAGGATTCTTTGTAATGGTCTGTGCAGCAAAGAAATTAGGCAAAAAAGTTATCTGGATAGGAGACCAATGCCAGATGCCGCCGGTCATCAACATGAACCCAGATAAATTATTAGAGAAAAATTGGAGACCGCTTTCGTCAGGATTCAAAACTCTTTGCGAGAACTTCTCTTACCCGAGTTATTTATTGGGTGATACATACCGTCTCTCAGAAAGGGCATGTGCGTTTACAGGCATCTTCTACAATGGTGCACTGCGTTCAGTCGCAGACAAGCATAATGATTTGCCTGTTGTAAATCTATCATCTGGTGGAGGGCCTTCACTCTTAATGCTTCCACTGGAACCAGGAAATCGTTCGCCACAGAATATGATTGATAAGGTTCTGGAAATAGTCAAAGCAATCCTTGCATACAATTCCAAGTTGGAGATAGCTATTCTTTCTAAGTTTAGAGCCACAGTTAAGAACATGCAGCGTGCATTTATCAACTACTATGGAGAGCAGAAAAATGTATTAATTGATACTGTTGAGAGGGTGCAAGGACTTACTTGCGATGTCTGTTTCTTCTGCATTCCAAACGATTTGCAATATATGTCTCTAGAAAAGACATTATTCAATGTGGCGACAAGCCGTTCCATTTTCAACACAGTCATCGTTTGTGACGAAAACATGTTGAGCACGGTCAATATGGATATTGATGTGCGCAATTATATAGAACGGGTTAAATCGAACGCTGTTCCTGAAATTGAAAAACCTGAAGAAGATGGCCAAAAGCCTAGGCTTAAGGTTCTTGGGAAGATAGATCCATCCTTGCTTGAGCGAAAGAAAAAAGAAATAAGCAAACTTAAGCGAAACTATTATGTGATTGATACAAATGTATTCGTTAAATGTCCAGATATCATCGATCGGATAAATAAAGACTATCCCGTTATCCTTTCTGCAAAGGTTGCTGATGAACTTGATAAAATGAAGATAAAACTTGATGAACAAGGTAAAAGAAACGCAGAAAAGGCACTCCGCTACCTAAATTCTTCATTAAAACATGAAATTATATATGAGTTGGCTGATACTTCACTTTTGCCACGTGATTTCGATAAGAAATCTGCTGATAATATGATTCTTTCTGTAGCTCTTAAATATAAGAGTGAGAACCCGATAATCCTTACATCTGATAATGGACTTCAATTAAAAGCGAAGATTTTAAAAATCAGTACTGTTAATTTGAAAGAATTTCATTTGAGATAGATTATATGGTTACTAATTTGTATGTATGACATTATTCAATATAAAAAAGCTTTTGGAATGCATTATAATTCTATGATAATATTTTAGCGAACATAGAGTTCGCAAGTACATTATATCTTTGCAGCAAAAAAGAAAGTTATGGCAACAAATAAGAATGCACTAATAAGGTACAAGCATCTGGATACGCTCTTGTCCGACCGTCATCATTACTATGACATCAATGACCTGACAACTAAGGTTAATGACTTGCTTTATGAAGATGGTTTCCCTGAAGTAACACGACGTTGCATAGAAAAAGACATCGTGTATTTGCAGGAAGCCCCATTCAAAGCACCTATCAAACGTTTCAAGTGGAACGGCAAGAACTGTATTTCCTACAAAAACTGGTCTTTCTCCATATTTAAACAAGAAATGAGCCGAGAGGAACGCAACTTGTTACGCGAGGTTCTTAACACCATTGGTCAGTTCGATGGACTTGACAATTTTGAATGGTTGGATAAGTTCAAATTAAGCTTGGGTTATAATCGTCGCAAACAGATTATTAGCTTCAGCAAAAATCCCTATTTGGTGAACTCAAATCTTCTTGGTACGCTATTCGACATGATTTCCAATAAGGTTGTCATCCGTTTGTCATATCATACATTCTCGGATGCCTTAGTCCGTAGCATCGAGTTTTATCCTTATCTGCTAAAACAATATAATGACCGTTGGTTTCTTCTTGGGTCCACAGATGGAAGCAAGAAAATATTAAATTTTGCTTTAGATAGGATTGATGAAGTCGAGGCATTACCGGAGAGAGAATATATAGAATGTCCTATAGATCTTTCTGAACACTTTGAGGATATCGTGGGGGTTACTCTTTATGAAGATAAGCCTGTTGAACATATTTTATGTTGGGTAAGCGATCTTTCGAAGGGGTATATACTTACAAAACCTATACATGGCAGTTTTACACCGATAAAAGGTGATAGAGAACTAGAATTACACAAAGAGTTTCCCCTGCTACAAGATGGCTTGTTTTTCACGCTTGATTGTATTAACAATTTCGAGCTCATCCGTGAGCTTTGCTCTTTTGGCAAGGAACTCATTGTTCTTCGCTCTGACGGTAACGTTGCTGACGATGTTTATAATAGGATTAACGAGATGAATAAAAAATATTCCCAAATACGAACGTCCAGTTCGCTATAGGGGCTTACCTTTGCAGCGAGAAATAAAAGTAGAACCAAAAACGAACAAACATGCGTACACAGCAGTACAGTCAGGTAGAGGCCATCGTGGCCAAGTACGAAACCCTTGCATCGAATACCGATAAGGTAAAGGCCGTAAAGAAAGAATGTGAAAATCATTTCGATTTTTACGTACCTACTGAGTTTATGCGTCTAAATTTTGGAGAGCAACTTATCGCACGCATCTATGAGCTTCGTGCTGGGAAGAACGTGAACTTAGATGTGAAAAAGAAGTATTCCGAAGCATCCTCATTCTACATCAAGGGTTTGTTGAATGATGAGGAAGAGCAGTTCCTTGTTGAAAATTTCGACGAGTTCGTAGATTATGCTTTTAAGCATTTTGACACGTCTATAGAATTATCTTGGACATTTGTCACACCCTATGGGTGGAGTTGCCTTGTACCGTATTTGCTTGAGAACAAATCAGGAAAGATATTCATTCCCAATTCTGATAAGGGAAGAGAGTTTGTCGGGTTGAACAATTGCGATCTAACCGTCGGCTATGGATTTGAGGATGCAGCAATCAGAGCATTGGCCTGTGGACTAGATATCCATTCTTACAAGTTCAGCGATTTTGAAGTACCTTCTCTGTCTGATTTTGCGGACGGACAGTTCAGTGCTGTCATAGCAAATATTCATACCCCAGAAAGAGATAATCAGACTCTTTTTGACGATATTTTCCGGATTGTCAAAAGCGGTGGAGATGTACTTCTTTGTGTTTCAAAAGAAGCCGCTCTGAGCGAGGAATTATCTTCTATGCGAAACCAGATTATTGGGAGCAGGACACTACAGGAGGTCATTATGTTGCCTTCCGGGGATATACTCCTTCACTGTGTCAAGAAGAATCATGATTCACTCGTTATGTGTGATGCTTCTAATCTGTCAAGAAGGAGTAACGAGAGTATCATCGATGTAGATGCCTTCCTGAAAGAGGTTAAGATGGCGGATCTTCCAGAGCGTGAATATAGCCCTATCATGCGTCGGTATTCATACGATAAGGTCAATGAAGACATCTTGTTGCCTGCATACTATCTTCGCCTTCCTAATACAGGAACGCCATTGAGCAAGATTGTGACGGTTGCAGAAGAACTTGTCCTTTCTGACGAATGCGATCCATCAGAAAAAGTGGTTACTGTAAACCATCTTTCAAACGTCTTCACAAAAGGTGCTTTTAAGGTGGAGGATTTGACCAATCTAAACTCTGATCGCATGAGACGATACTATAGGGTGGAAGGCCCAGCAGTAATAATGGCTGTTTCAGAACAGAACATCGCCATTGGGTATACAACAGATAGCTCGTCTTTTCTTGTTCCTCGCAATCTCTATGCCTTAAAGCCTCAATTGGGAATTGATGTTAAATATCTTGCGTGCATGCTTTTTAGCAAGTCAGTCAGAGAGCAGTTGACCAGGCTTGTATATGGCAAAGGTATTTCTGCAAGACTTGCATCCCATTGGAGTGATTACACTCTGTTTGTAATTCACCCAGAACAAGAACAACAAGCAATAGTACAAAATGCTATTTTGGAAGACTATGCGACACAGGAACACTCTATGGTTCTTCAAGAGAAGGGCTTTAAGCATGCCATTCGTTTGCGTAAGCATGCTTTGTCCCAGAATATCTCAGCTTTTGATAGTCTGTTCCGTTCATTGGAGCATTGCATGAGCGAGCACAAAGGAGAACTTAAAGCATCCGAGCAATTGTCGCCTGTTAGTCCGATAACAGTTGCCGATGCAATGGGGATTCTCCATTCGAATCTACAGGTTATCAGTGAGCGTGTAAATCATCTAACAGATGACCAAGATTGGGGAGCATGTGAAGCTATAGAGCCCCAGCAGTTCATTGAGGACTATGAGAAGCATCACACTGGAACAGAATTCCGGTTTGACCATCTGTGGGACGATTTTGAGATCAATTATTTCGAGAAAGATGTCTTTGACAAAAAGACAGGGAAATTGGTTTTCCACAAGGGTGAGTCAATGAACACTGCGTGGTTCCCCAAGAGAGCTCTCCAGCAGGTATTCGACAACATCATATCCAATGCGCGAGAGCATGGCTTTACCGACAAAAGCCGGCAGGACTATGTTATTCAGACTAGCTGGACAACAGATGGGCTTAATATGCTCATTAAGATTGCCAATAATGGAACTGCACTTCCATCGGACATAAATACCGATTTAGTGCTGGAATATGGTTACACAACAGCTTTGAACCAGCAGGGACATGCCGGTATCGGTGGTGGTGAGATGGCTGAGATCATGCATAAGTTTGGAGGAGATATCCGAGTCGTATCTACGCCTGACAAAAGGTTCACCGTCACTTATGTATTGACGATGCCTTTGGCTAGTATTTACTAAAGTTCAATCTGAGGCAGATTCGTCTGCCTCATAATAACAAAAAAAATGAATGAGAATTTTATTCAAGTATTGTGGGTGGAGGACGATCCCCAGATTACGCTTACTTATCCGCTAGAAGCTGCTCAGTATGGCATTCAATTGGTACCATTTAGTTGTTGGGAAGATGCTGAAAAAGCTCTTGTCTCAGACTTTAAACGTTGGGCTGCTATTGTTCTGGATGCAAAATGTAAATATAAGCATGACAGCCATGATAACGCTGCTGTATTCCTTACACAAGCAATCCACGCGATAGATACCATATGTGCTAATCATCACAGGATACTTCCTTGGTTTGTTCTTTCGGGTGGCAGCGAGGAGGAACTTAATGACCTGATCATTGACAGCCGTGAAGAGTGGGACGGAGACTGGAAACAGAAGAAATATTATAGTAAAACTACAGACCGAGACATTCTTTTCCATAGGATACCATATAAGGCCAGAGTCTCTCCTGAGATGCAAATACGTCTTGTCTACTATCCGGACGTTTTTAAAGCTATAAAAAAAGCCCAATTGGACGTAGACTTGGAAATATATATGGAAGAATTGTTGTTACCAATTCATACAATGAGTATTTCTGGAAAGGAATACAATGACAAGATGACTAAAGTGAGGAAATGTATTGAACTGATTTTTCAGTCAATGGCTCAACATGGTCTTCTTCCATATAAGAAAGAAGGAAAACACTTAATCATGCATGACATTCTCGTTGATAAAAGAGGAGGAATCAACAATACGTGGTGCAGTATGATTATTGCAGGCTTGGATGTAAAGAAAGGAGATAATATAGTTGTTAAGAGTTCAAAAAACATTTTGCCAAATGTTCTAAAAGACAGTTTTCAAAGACTGATAGAAATCTCTGCAGCAAACGAGCATGCTGTTAACAAAGGGGCAAATGAGGAGCAACAGGCTAATTCTCGACAGACTTCAATGTTCCTGGACAGCATAAATAATGCGCCATACCTTCTTCGGGGAATGGTTATGGAGTTGTGTAACATTATTCTATGGTATGCCGTGTATCTTGATAATCATGATGACGAAGAAATAAATGCCCTTAATTGGGAAGTATTAAAGTTAAAATAAATAAGCTTTTTGCTATTAAATAAAGAATAATAAATATATAGGATGCTGATACTCATTGACCTCGATGGAACGCTTATCAATACTGTGCATCCAACATGGAAGCCGTATAAGGATGGTCAAGATAATTGTGTGATTGACAATTATCTTGACCAGATACCTGTTTTCCCAGGGGCAAGAGAATTTTTAGCATCTCGGAAAGCAAAAGGAGATAACGTCGTTGTGGTATCTGATTCCCATTTCCGTTATGTTAACCCTATCTGTAATCTGTTTAATCTTGAATGTGTTTCATTAGCAGATAAACCTAATACATCCAAACTAAATCATTTTTTAGGTTCCCATCCTAATTACAAACAGGAGATTGAAAATGGAAATTGCTTTGTCATAGGTGATACAAAACTTGATATAGAATTTGGAAGACATATTGGGGCAATGACAATATGGTTCTTACCATACAAAATTACAGATGACATAAAAGATGAACGTGATGGAATAGGCGATGATATGCTATGTAAAAAGATGGGGCCAACATTCGCTGCGAGAACTTTCCAAGAAATGGAATTTATCATCGATTCGCATACGAACTATCTTTATTCAATAGAGGCTGCATTCGCAGGAGCGACTTCATGCCGAGCAATTAAACTCAATGAAAATAGATATTCAGATGGATCATTCACCTGCATCAGAAGCCTTGCCAGACAAGAGGATGGGGCTTGTGACAAATATGCAAGGGCAGACAAATATTATATGATGTCAAATCCTCAACGTACCCAAGATTTCTTGCAAACATTAGCTCTCGGGATTTCAAACTATCTGAACCAACCGTCTCTTCATCAAGGCTGGGATTATTTCACTTATTTGACGGATAAAAAGACAACAATACCACCGAATAAGATGAAGGAGATCTTTGATATTGTGGAAACGAAAATTCCCAAAATTATATTATTAAAATGGGCTGATAATGTCCAAGGTTCTTTAAGAGAACAAAATCTTTATAGTGACAGACAAACCTTCTTGCAAAAATACTTGTCTGTTGAATGTCCGTTAGTAACGACCACAGATATGTTCGGCCAAGAACAACAAAGTCCTATTTCTCTGACGGGAAAAAACGTTATAGTACTTGATGATCAAATTACAACGGGTGCCACAGCATGGCATGTTATAAGGAAACTAAAGGAGAAAGGTGTCCGAAATGTCTTATTTATTGCAATTTTCCAAATGACCCTCCCCGTCCATAACAATGTTATCTGTCCACGCTGCGGAAAACCTATGCATATTAAAATGCGTAGATCTGATGGGCATAAGTTTTATTCATGTACCCCTCCTGAATATCGTGGTGAAGGCTGTGGATATATTTTAGATATAGAAGGTAATGCAATTGATAAAAAATTTGTAGAAATCCAGCAGAAATATAAATGGGCATATGATAAATTCAAAATTGGTAGAGATTCTTTACCGAATTTCAAGCAGTTAGTAGTAGACTCAGAGGCTGATATACAGATTATTTCTATGATGGGTATGTATAATACTGGAGCTTCTGATGAAGATATAAAGTATATGCGTGAAATCCTCAGAAAAGGAGAAGAAGTAGTTTTTAATAACCCTGAACGTAATTCGTGTTGGGAAGAGTTTGTCGCAAACTGTTCTCATTGTGATAATTGGGATAGCTACGGCTATTCTTTAGAATATGTGATTAACAGTTTGGGCGAATTAGATTCATATATAAAAAAACAAAAAAAGGAATGATTATGGATATAAAGAACATTCTTATTTTATCAATGATTAAAGGTATTGGCCCCGCTTTTATAAAGAAGAATAGCCATCGATTGTCACTAGATGTGTCTTGTGATTCAATTATTCGTGAAGCGAAACCCGAAGAGCTCGATAATCTTCATCATTATACTAAAGTCGCCGATGAAATAATATCTGATTGCGAAATAAATAAAATAAAGATGTTAAGTATAATAGATGCTGATTATCCTTCACAGTTGAAAGAAATCAGTGATCCTCCAAGCATATTGTTTTTGAGAGGTAACCAAAAACTACTTAACAATGTTGTTGCGATTATTGGGACTAGGCATAGTTCTGATTTAGGGAATAAAATAGCAGAAAGAGTTGGGACATATTTCTCTAAGCACTTTTCTATATGTAATGGTCTTGTAGAAGGTATAGACGAGCACTCAATTTATCATGATGGACATGTCTTGCCAAATGTTGTAGGTATATTGTCAGGAGGTTTATGCTTTGAGGAGACTTGTTCTGTCAATCATATTCGCGTTATAAAAGATGTGCTTAATGCGGGAGGATTAATTATTTCTGAGTTTTTTCCTCGTCAAAAAGAAGATCAATATTCAGGAAGTAAAGCTAGTAGAATTCAGGCCGGTCTGTCACAATGTCTTATTCTTATACAAAGCAAGGTTGATGGCGGTTCTAAGTATACATTGGCAAAATATTCAAAATTGGGACGACCTATTGGGGTAATACATTATCCGACATCAGAAGAATATTTCTCTGATTCTTTTAGTGCTAATCGTTTGATTATTGACAAAGGTAAAGAAGGGCTTGCACAAATGCTTGGGTTAAAGAAGTCTACGACGCTAGACATAGGTCCGCTTATAGCATTATCAAGTAAAGTTGATTATGATAGTCTAATCCAAAAAGTGACTACTAAAGACAAAACTACGTTATTTGATTAAATATTCGAATTGCGAACAATGAGTTCGTTGTAAATATGTATTTTTGCAGAAAAATAGTATTGTATGGAATTAACAGGTAAAATTATTGCTGTATTTGAAGCTAAAAGTGGAACATCATCCAAGACTGGGAATCCGTGGATGACACAGGAATATGTATTGGAAGTTCCTGGCCAATACCCGAAACATTGTTTGTTCTCCTTATTTGGCGAGGAAAAGATAAAACAGATGAATATCCAAAATGGCGAAGATCTGACTATCCAGTTTGACATTGACGCCCGTGAGTATAATGGGCGTTGGTATAATGATATTCGGGCCTACAATGTGATTCGCGGACAAATGCCACAGCCACAACAGCAACAAATAAATGATGAGAATCCATTCCCTCCATTTGGAGAAGTTCAGGGAGATGATGGCAGTGGCTTACCTTTCTAAAACAGTAAGTATGGAAAAGAATACTCATATCAGTCATTTGATAGAAGACTATAGGTCTTCAAGAAACTCTCGTCTCCTCCTGACGATGGGAATAAAGGAAATCGACGATGCTGTCCATGGATTGGATACTGGCGAAATGGTTACTCTGCTGGGTGATCCCGGTTCAGGTAAAACATCCCTGACGGTACGAATGGTTAATTCCATTTCTGTAGACAGAAAGATTCCTACTCTCTACATGTGCCAAAGAAACACACCTCAGGATATTATCAGGAGACTGGTGGATTACAGAAATACTTCTGAATCTGAGCATGAAGAAACTATCCAAGAATTGGCAGACTCGCCGATTTATCTTTATGAGAGCCCTTCCATCTATATTGATGAATTGTGTGATGTTTGTCGCCAGCATGTGAAAAATTTCGGAGTTAAAGTTGTCTTCGTACATTATTTATATATAAATAGTGACTCAAATAACGCCTTTAAATTGAGACTACTAGCTAAAGAACTTGGAATATCTATCGTAGTACTTACGAACATCTTTGAGTTTCGCGAGGGAATAGAGGGCGTACTGCCTTGTATGAGGGATTTGTATGACAACTATTTAGGTGAATATAGCGACACGGTTATCGGACTCTGTGATTATTCATCATATCATGTATTTGTAGATGTGAATGGAAGGGATTTAAGAGATCTGCTGCATGTGAGCATTTTAAAGTGTCATGGAGAAATACAAGACACCAGATTCTATGTGCGTAAAGAGTCTATACGTCACAAATCTTTTATCACCAACGTTGTGCAAAACAATTAAGTAATGCGAAAAGTGATATTTTTAGATATAGATGGTGTTCTAAATACAAAATGGTGGTATACCCAAATGAACCGGAATACCCCCAAGGATAAGTATGGCTATGCCTTTGATCCAAATGCTGTCTCCAATCTTAAAAAAATATTGGATCAGACTGGGGCAGATATAGTGATTTCTTCATCATGGAAAAGTTTCGGTTACTCTGAACTGGAGGAGATGTGGGAAGAAAGAGGATTGCCTGGTAAACTAATAGGTATAACTCCAAATAGTGTGAGTGACGAGATGTTGCTTAATGCTGACCTTGATAACATGGAACTCTTTTCTATTAGAGGAATGGAGATTAAGGAATGGCTTTCGAAAAACGGGAAGCGTATTAGTCATTACGCCATTATTGACGATATGGATAATATGTTGCCTGAACAGCAGTCTCATTTTGTTAAGACTGATCCGGAAATAGGAATTACTAAAGAAAACGCAAATCAGGTTATTGCAATCTTAGGGATATAGCCAAAAGAACAAGGGAAAGAATATGAAAGAGGTACAATTCATAATGAACTTTGAAAGGATTAACGGCTACCCGATTGTTAAGATGGTGATGTCTGGTAAGGAGGTTCTCTTCCTTCTTGATACAGGATGTGCTGACTGTGTCCTGGACTATTCTTTCTATAATGAATGTGGAGGTTCTTCTGAAATGATACTCCCTGCAGAATCTATATGTGGCTCATTGGGAATTATCGATTCCATTGGCAAAACACTTTGTGAATTGACTAGAGGTGAAAGGAAAATTAAAATTCCTTTTGTTCTTGCAGATATTAATGGCTTCTTATCTTCTGTATCAGATGATTCAAATGTTCAGTTGGTTGGAATATTAGGGAGCAAGTTCTTTCGTAGACACAAGATTATTATAGACTATGCAGTTGAAATGATATATAGCTATTCTGCAATATGATGTACTTCTTTTATAAAGACAGATCCTGACGTGGGAAAATGTATGATGCTGAGTTAATAATTCTACTTAACAGTTGAAAGAATGCCCAAGAGAGTACTTGTTATACCTGATGTACATGGAGAAACCTTTTGGAAGGAGCCAGTCCATAAGTATATTGAACATGTAGATAAGATCATCTTCTTGGGTGATTATCTTGACCCATATCCAAAGGCGGGTAGGGAATACCCATCTCAAATGCTATTTGATAATCTGATGGATATTATTGACTTGAAGCGTGACTACATGGATAAAGTGGTTTTGCTGAAAGGCAATCATGACCAGCATTACGCATCTGAGATGTTTCGATATTTGGCATGCGGAAGCCGTTGTGATACCATAAACTGGAATATATACAACGCTGTTTTTGTCAGGAATGCGGATTTGTTTAAATTGGTGCACCTTGAAGAGATAAAGAAAATTACTTATTTGTTTTCGCATGCTGGTCTAACTATAAACTGGATTAATAAGGTCAATTCTGATATATGGAAATTGGCAGATAACAAAATCTCTGTGGCTAATCCGGATATTGTCGCAAGAATAAATAACTTGGATGATGAGAATGAAGGACAGGAAATGCTTGCCATTGTTGGACGATATCGCAATCTTATTGGTCCGAAAACTGGCAGTGTTCTATGGGCTGATATAGAGGAGCATTCTATACCAGAAGCTCCTAAAGCTTACGGGTTAAATAAGGTATTTCAGGTTGTTGGCCACACAAGACTGGATAGAGAGAAAGTGGACAAAGTAGAGTTCGACAATCTTGTTTTGATAGACACCCAACAGTGTTTTATGATTGATGAAGGTATCAAAGAGAAAATAATAGCATTGAAGGATTATGAAGATTAATGAAAAAGTTTGGAGATATTAAAATAATAATATAATTTTGCATCCGAATTGAAGGACTCAATGATTTGAGCCAACGGAAATTTACATCAAGAACGCAGTAATGCGTGCCAACCGAGTTTTAGGATAGAGCAATCCGAAAAGCCACGGTGGCGAGCGAAAGCAGATGTGGGCAAACGCCAAAAACTCATAATAGCTCGGAGACTGTAGATTTCCTTATGTGTCCAGAAATGGCATATAGGGATTTTTCTTTTCTCATAAAGCAAGTGTTGTTACTTGTCGTTAGACCCACTTGGTGATAGTTACTTTATTGTCTAACATTTTTAAATAACAACATTTATGGAGCAAGAAAAAAAGTCAAGATGGGAGGGAAAGGAACATTGGTTTAAGTTTGACCATGTGCCGGGTCTGAGAAGGTTTGAAGACATCAAATCTTTGGATAGTACTGCAGCTACAATTGCATTAAGGACTATCAAATATCACCTAGAGGAGGTGTTGGGTTTTGAAATCACGGATGAATTATTTGTTGATATCTTCAGGAAGATATGCAACTTTCATCCAGTTCCGGCTCTTGGAGGGATGGCTGGCCTTGAATTCGTAACGCCATTACGTCGAATCCTTAAAGAACATGGCGTGACCGAGAATAAAGTTGGTGCTATATGGAGCATGTTTAGAGTGAAGACGAAAAATCAAAGGTGTTATGAGAAGATTCTGCTTCACGTACCTCATTCATCTGCTGTCTTCCCCCAAGAATCTGTCTACAGTTTCAATGATCTGGACGAGCAAGAAAAGCGTCTCATTGATTATTATACCGATGAGTTGTTTGTTCCGAATCATTCTTCGGATAAGATAAATAGTGTAGTGTTCCCATATTGCCGTTTGTACTGTGATGTCGAGCGATTAATCAATGATCCTTTAGAAACAAAAGGTTTGGGCATTAGATATAGTTGGGGATTAACGGAACATGTTGAACGTCACTTGTCCTTTTCATTTTCTTCAAAAGAGGAATCCTTTAGATTGTATTCCGACTTCCATGCAAAAGTATCTAATACATTGGTAAAGCAATCTGGCATAGATGATGACATACTCCTGATTGATTGCCATAGCTTCTCTCAGTTGCCAAATCTCCTAAACTCAAATCCGCCAGATATAGATATCTGTATAGGCTATAATGATGACGAGACTTGTCCGAACAATGTGGTTATAGGTAACATTGCTCGATTCTTTGAATCTTTTGGATATAAGGTCGGAATAAATGAGCCATTCTCAAATAGTAAAACTTTCTCTGTGCCTATTAAGTACCATTCTGTAATGATAGAAATAAACAAAAGGCTTTATATGGATGAAGAAACACTTGAAAAGAAAGAAGATTTTATGTGGATACATCAAATTTTGCAATCTCTGTATAAAATACTTTTAAGGAAATCCTAATTTTTTTATAGAACGAACATTGAGTTCGCAAATCTATCGTATATTTGCAGCAAAGAAAAGAACGGGGCAACATGAACAAGGAAAACGGCATCAGAGTGGAAATGTTTAGGATGAGAGGAAATGTGGCTCCTTTCGTCAAGGTGGACTATATGGACAGGTATGCTGAAGAGCATACTGGCCTGATGCTGCTTGATTCTGGAAGTATGGGAAACATATTGTCCAGTGAGATGGCAGATGGTATTGGAACATTGTGTAAACTGGAAGATGAAGGGGTAATTGTCCATTCCATTGCAAATGAGGTCATGAAATCAAACAATGTGAGATTCTCTTTTGCTATGGGTGGAAGACAATTCCACGATACTTTTTGCTTAAGCACGAACGCACTGCCCATTCAGGTTAAGGGAATGAAGGTTGTGGGTATTCTTGGCATACGTTTTTTGAAGCAGCATGGCCTGGTTATAGACTATAGCGATTATTCGCTTCATACCTCCTGCGTCAATCCTGACAATCTTTCCATCTCTGACTGCGACTATTTCTTTCCAATGGAGATAGGATTGAATAACTATGGCCTTCCTGTAGTGGCTGTTATACAGAACAAGAAAGAGATCGTTGCTTTGGTGGATACTGGCGCTACAAGTAATATGATAGCAAAACAGACAGTCAATAGCCATAACTTTAATTGTTCTCGTACGAACGAGAAAGATGTAATGATGGGAATTACTGGCGAGGTGGAAGTAGAGGAGGCCATTATTAAGTTTAACTTGGCGACCTTGACGGGAACCAGTATAAAACAGTTGTCTCGTCATGCAAATTTCTATCTTTTGCCGCACTATGTATTTACACCAAGTGAGGAATTCTGTGATGCCAAAGACGAGCAACGGCCACCAATAGAGGTTGCCATAGGCTCTCCTTTTATGGCAAGACAAGGCTGGGTAATTGATTTCGGAGCAAAAATCATCTACAGACGTAGAAAGACTAACGCTTTAAGAGAAGCGGTCTGAACAAATGCAAGGCTTGCGAAAAGGAAATGCTTGGAGAATCGCCCAAAAATGACTATATTTGCAAACAGAATGAATGATATGAAACTTAAATATTAGAAAAGAAATTGACAATGAAAGAAAGAATACAAGAACTCCTTAAGGAGATGAACAAGGGCATCTATGAGAAAGAGACAGAACTGGTCTTGTCTCTGATGGCAGCACTTGCAGGTGAGAGCATCATACTTCTTGGCCCTCCAGGTGTTGCAAAGTCAATGGTTGCCAGGCGCCTGAAGTCCGCTTTCAAGGATGCCAAGTCATTTGAGTATCTGATGTCTAGGTTCAGCACACCTGACGAGATTTTCGGTCCTGTCAGCATCAGCAAGTTGAAAGAAGCCGACAAATACGAACGCAATACGGAAGGTTACCTTCCGGATGCTGATGTCGTTTTCCTGGATGAGATTTGGAAAGCAGGGCCTGCCATTCAAAATACGCTTCTGACAGTTATCAATGAAAAGTTATTCAGGAATGGTGACAAAGAGATGAAACTCCCCCTGAAACTGCTGGTATCTGCAAGTAATGAGCTGCCGACACAAGGTGAAGGTCTTGAAGCCCTTTGGGATCGTTTTATCATACGCATGGAATGTTCGAACATTAAAGCGGAGAAGAACTTCAATGCAATGCTTTTGGATTCTGACACGGAAAAAGACATAGAGGTTAAGGCATCGTTACAGATAACTGATGAGGAATATCGTGAGTGGAGCAAACAGATAAATGATATTGTGGTTACAGAAGCTGTTCTTAAATGCATCAATGCAGTACGGAAGGCACTGACCAACGTGCCTGTTACCAATACTGATGAGCACCACAACGTATATGTCAGTGACAGAAGATGGAAGAATATTGTCAGACTTCTGAAAGCTTCTGCCCTTATCCACGATAGATCAGCGGCTACCCTTGCTGATTTGTTGCCGATATATCACTGCCTGTGGCAAGAACCAGAAGAAGCCGAAGGAATCAGGGACATTGTGACTCATTCTGTGTTTATGGAATATGCAGCAGAACTTGCAGACATGAAACTCTCATTGGAGTCAGACATCCGAGTCAGTCGCCAGCACCATGCCACTTTCAAGGTCAGAAAGGCGATTGAGAAGAATGATGCTGACAAAAAAATTTTTGATACATTCTACTATCATCTGCTTGACCACGACACTGGCAATACCTATGTTTTCATGACTGACTACCATCAAATGCGTGGTACTACAAAGGAAAATATCGGTCAGCAAGGTGTTATCTACAGAGATCCTCAAAATCCTATCCGTTCCATCATACGCGGTTATGACGGGGCTGATACTCCGGAAGGTGCGAGGACTGTTTCACTGACCCGCGACAAGGACGGTATATACATCGATGGCGTTTATTTCAAACTTGAAAAGCTGCAGAGGGGCGAACAACAAGTCTTTCCGACCGAAAAGGGCAGCATCTCAAGCCGTGACTACTACACGGAGATCGATTCGTTGGCTGATAGGATTAGGAAACGTGATTTTGAGATAAAGAACAATATCTGTATTTCTTCTGAGGACATAAAGGCTGTTGATAATATCACACAGTCCATATTCAAGGAACTTGCCGTTATGCGCCAGGATACTCAAAAATTAGAAGGATGATTACATACAGCGACTCCGACAGCATGACTGCCATCTATGAGAAGATTCGGCGTAAAAGGCTGACTCCTCATAACTATCTCCACTTCATAAAGCAGTTTGTGGAGACGGGTGATGTTGTGGATATTGAGAAAGACGTTGCTGTTGATTGGGACTGGAAGATATACTATGATCCTATCCTGCATTATCTTCATAGGGTCATGAGTGATCCATTGGTGCAGTCAATTGTGTTATCTAGCAAACTGGCGGGCCAGATATTCTATGAGTCCACGGGGCGTTTTGTCGCGGAATGTCTTCATGCTGAAGAGTTTGCTAACCAACGTTCAATGGGTGAACGTGTGCAAGCCGGGAAAATGACAGAATGGTCTATGCAACGCAAAATGGACGGTTGGCAGTCATTGCTCAGCGAAATAGACAAGAATCACAGCGATGACGGCTTTGACCTTGAATATATGAAGAAAAAGTTCCGTAATAACGGATGGAAGAAACCTGAAAACTGGGAGCTGCTGCAACGCGAGTGGCTTGCTGCTATCGATGAACAGTGCAGGAAAGAGGTTACCAAGAAGATAGAGGCAAAGGAATCGGGAGCAGGTGGCGGCGTCAATCAGTTGTTCAAGAAGATCGATGAACAAACACGTAATCTTGGAATGTCCGATTCTGAGGCTTTACAAGCTTGGAATATGATGGACGGTCAGTGGATAGAATCCGAATTCGAAAAAAAACTGAATATCGTTCAAATCCAGAACAAGTACCCTCAGATAGGGGAGGTTG
>Ga0326511_10001040_pt1 | contig 23632 bp, 28 predicted proteins | sample 0_2496_0518_D_FD_203701 | JGI IMG/M metagenome (GOLD analysis project Ga0326511, IMG submission 203701) | Bovine rumen microbial communities from UC Davis, California, United States - 0_2496_0518 | ecosystem: Host-associated > Mammals > Digestive system > Stomach > Rumen | place: USA...
GCTTTGAGTTTAGCGGATTCCATAGCTATATCGTCTCCTCCGCCTGTATCGTCACCGCCCGTATCGCCACTATCGAAATCGAAATCATCACCGCCGCCCATATCGTCACCGCCTTCATCCTCATCTCCGCCGCCTACAGGCTTTAAGAATGAAGACAAGCGCATCCACTTCTGAACATCTGTTGGGTCAAGGAATGAATACTTTGAAAGAATATCGGTCACAACGTCTTCAGGAAGAGGTTCACCTTCTTCAAGTCCCAAAGCTGATGTAATCAATTCCATAATAGACCGAGTCATTTCAAGAGACGCTTGGCGCGCTTCACGTTTTTCCTGTCCCATCTCTTCAGCAGGGAAACGCATTGAAAGTACGAATGGAGTGTTATAATCGAACTCACCTGTGATTGCAAAGTGCAATCTTATAAGTTCACCAATGCCATCAAGACAAGCTGATTGAATTGTATAAACGTGGCGAGCAAATGGCTTATACTGTTCTGTCAATGAAATACCTGAATTACCGAAGCCACCAAACTCTTGGTCAAGATATGCCTTAGGTACACCTGATGCACGAGCAACACGGTCTTGGTACAATTTAATATCTTCTACGAAGTCGATGTCACACTTTGACTCTTTTACTTCAACATCAAGCAAATCCTTAGGAGCCCAGATTTTTGTATTTACAGTATAAACTTCGTTTCCTGCATTTGCTGGGTTAACACCGATATTATCATATTCCTCACGAACTTCATTTACGTGTTCAAAAGCAACATCAGGACCCATACCTTCAGTTCCTTGTACTCCGTAAATAGTTACTGGGAATGACATCTGCCTTGCAAGGCCTTGCAACATAATTGCAGAGAAAGTCAACTTAAATGGTGAAATACAACCTAAAAGAGGCGGGCGACCATAAGGATAGAATTCTGAGTTTTCTGCATTGTAACGGAAATGTGATACTTCCCAAGGTGGTAAAATGTTCCCATCATACAATTCATATCCCAAAAGTTTAGCATCATAAGAATCTGCAATGTTTTCATCAAGGTCCATTGTCTTCTTATCAATAATAGTATCAATAAGCTTTTGTATTTTTTCAGCGCGATTTTTGTTTGCAGAAAGATAACCGTTTTTCTGTGAAAGGTATTCTGCCATTCTGATTGGGTTGAACTCAAGTCTTTCCATAACTGAATTGACTTTAATAGGTTTAATACCTTCAATACCGTTAAGGCCTACTTTGTGAAGCCAAAATGATTCGCCGTAAAGTTCAAGGTCGTGACATACTTGCTGCAATCTTTGTTGATTGATACCCCATCTTGCAAACAATTCATAGCATTTTGAAGAGAAAGCTGCATTAGGAGAATCAACTGTCAAGATACGATTTTGAACATCAAGCTGTGTTGCTTCTGCAGCACAAAGTTCAACTACACGATAGCCGAAGTCGTCATTGTAATAAAAGAATGACAATTCGTTAAGTCTTTGCTGTCTATCCTGAATATCGTTATATGAAAGAGTTGTCTCCTGCATATAAGCATCAAAGTATTTTTCAACATTTTCTGTAAGATGTTCTGATTTGAATACTGAACCAAGAGCAGCATTCTTAAAGCGGTATGCATCGTTGCTCAAATCAACACGAACAAACTCCATACCATATTTTTTAACTAAAGGATCATCGCTCTTTTCGTCTCTTTTTGCTCTAAAGCCAAATAATGAAGAAAGGCGTGAAACATATGAACTTTTTAATATGCTTGATTTAGGAGCCTCTCCACTTCTATAAATATCATCTGCCATCTAAAAGATACCTCTTATATATTTAGTTTTAAAAAGAAAAAAGCGTTCATAATTGCATATATGAACGCTCAACTGTTATATATTAACAGTCGACTTTATTCATTAAGAAGTTTATCGAAAAGTTGCTGCTTTGACTATTCTAGAGGATCCCCATATGTAAAGTCGTTGTCTTCTGGATTTAATGTTGCATTTTCAGCTCCTCTTGGGTCAAACACATTAGGCGCTTCAAGGTATTCATCAGTATAAGTATCAGAGTCTGTGCCATAAAGGCCTTTTTCATAAACGGGCATTGTGTCAGCAATGTCTCTTTCCATATCGTCTATATAGTCATTCCCTTCTTGCTGATAAGCTTCCCAATCACAATTAGGAAATTGCAATATATGCGCAGGATCATCATTATCACTTACACCCGCATCAGGCCCATCATAGCTATCATCCCATTCTTCCTCGCCGCCATCATAAACAGGAAGCCCGTCTTCATCATCGTAAAGGTAATCACCTACAGCTTCACGAATTCTTGTTTCTTCATCTTTACTCATTTTTGCCTCGAATAAGCCAAAGCAGTCTGCTCTGGAAAGAGCTGAATCCAAAGTTGGATATGGGCCCATTTTATTATAAAGTCCGTTTGCCAAAGAGAACAAATAGATTTCAAATCCGCCTTCATCTTCCTCAGATTTTTTTGTTTTCAGAACAACCAAGTATTTTTTATTACCTGCAAGTGTTCTTCTAACTTCAGCACAAGCAGCAACTGAGCCTTTGCCTTTTACTGCATCTTTAAGTGCGTTATGTTCTGGGAGTCCTGATGGGATAACATTATCAATGCAGTCTGGCCCTTTTTCAAGGCTTCTGCAACAATCACCTTGAGTGTTTGCATCTTTACGGCATTCTACTCCAAGGCAATTAACATTATCAAAGTTGTTCATTATTTAATCTCCACTTTAATATTTAGTTACAGTAGACTAATTTATTATGACTGGTATATGTTATTTTGCAAACGATGATGTTGATTACTTTGCTGAACAGCAAGTTAATTCAATCGTAAATGATATTGATGATGGCGCAACACTTATAAGAGAGAGTGAGGCATTCTCTCCTGAGCTTGTTGATAATTTAATTGAAGAAGCTGCAAACAAGAAATGCAATAAATTGGTTTTGATGGTTGAAGGAAAAAAGTACCATCAGTACTCAAAAATAATCCCTGAAGTTTACGGTGATATGTTTGAGTCTATTGAAGTTGTACCTGAAAACTTTGTAAGAGTTAGAGAAAGTAACAACTACGACTACTATGACGGGATGGAAGCAGATGCAGTGTTCTGGGCAGATAAGTATGATGAATACATTGATGCAGGAATGACTGACCCAGATAGTGGCATTGTAGAATTTGTTGCAGGAAAGATTGATGAAGACCACCCTTCTGATAGCCCAGAACAATATGATTCATTGAAAAGATGGGTTATGAGCATCCTTAAAGAAAAGGGTTATTTTAAGATGCCGTGGATGACAGAAGCTGTTATGAGAGAAAATGATGGTGTTCAGACAACAGCAGCAAATGGGGCTGCAGCTTTGCCTCAAAATGGGCAAAAAACACAGCAGGCTCCTGTACAAACTTATGAAAAGACAACAGCAATTTATTTTACTGATGCTGTCATTCCAACAGCTCAAAACGTTTTACAATTCGTAAATACGCATAAAACTCAAGGCGCGCAAATGACATTTATGACAATTGATAGTGCACATATTTATGGTGCGTCAATACCTTCAATTGTATCTGCATACCCTCAATCACAATCGTCAATATCACAGTTTGCCAAGAACTTTAATAATATTGTACCAGATTTTACTCTTAACACTGACCGCCCTTCTATTGTTGCTGCTTTCGCAAAAGCGTTAAACTTACAAGCTCGTCAGGATAAAGTTCAAATCGTTTTCCCAAGAAACTATAAAGATTTTGCAAATCAACTTAACGCTGCAAGAGGTAATGTTGCAAATATCGAGTTTATTGCGTCTGATAAAGACAATAGTATGGTAAACAACTATAATGAAAACATTTTTAAGATAATGACATTATTCAAAGATTCAAAGCAAGCTCTTGAGAAAGATCCTAACCGTACTGCTAAGTGGGAAAAGGACGATATTGGTAATAAGAATAAAACAGTAAAAGAAAATTATAAATACATCAATGCTATTGCTGCTGCTATGGAGTATTTTGAAAAGAATAAAGATAATAAAGTAAAAGACAGAAAATCTATTCAATCAGCCGTTCTTAAAGCTCTTAAAGACCAGTTTAAACAGTGGTCAGGTTACAATAATGTAAAGACTGAAATTAAAAACAACTCTGCTATTGGTAAGTTTGCGTTTGAAACCGCTGAAAAAGTTAGTGATGCAATTAAAAAAGATTTACAAGGTGGCAAAAAAGATAAGGATAATGTAAAAGAAGATCCTACAAGCAGAACAGTAAAATCATTGTATTGTTGGAAATATTATGAAGAGCTCTGTAAAATGTTGCAAATTAAGCCGGAGTAAGGTCTTTTATATAAGCTATTGTTAGTTGATTATTTCTGACGAGTTTGAGCAACATTAAAGTTTTTGTCAATTCATCAGTTATGATTAGTTCATCAGTATTTGTCAAATGACACGGACATATTAAAGGGAAGCCTGCGTTTTTATATTTTTGGTAAGCAAGAGTTGTTTCTGTACTTGTGCTAATCTTAAAAACGTGGCTTCCCACTTTCATTATAATCTTCCTACTTCAGACCCAACTGCTTTATGAGAAATCTGACAACGAATCTGAAGTTCAGCTGCCTTTGCAATAATCTCTTTTGCATTTGTCAAGTCTTCGATAATTACCGAGATACGGTTCTTATCACATTGAGCAGTCTGTGACTCAACATAATTTTTGTAAAACTTTTCAACATCATCAGCGTTCTTACAAACACACTGACAATTTGAGAAAATATTCTTTGACATATCAAGGAACGCAAACATATTCTTTGGTGCTTCAGTATCACAATCAATCAACACAACGTTGAAGTTTTCGTAAAACTGTTTGATGCCTGAATAATTGATTGGCTTTCCTTTGAAAGCAAACTTTGGTGGCTGCTTGCGGAACTCAACAGTTTCCTCATTCTGCAAATCGTGAGAGATGTGTGAAATCATTGCAAAGAGAATCATTGACTCATCAATACAATTTTTGTTTGCCATATCTTCACCGATGAAGAAACCATATTTCCTTGAAAGAAGGAAGTCAACCCAATCCTCTTCGAGTCCCTTTTCTTCAAGCTTCTTTTTTACATCTTCAAGAACAGCCTCACATTCTTTTGTAAGGTCTTCTCTTGCAGGTTCTTTCTGCCCTTCAGGAATTGTAAACTTTCTTCCGTCATCGGAAAATCTAAATACAAGGCCGTTAAGACCTTGTACCTGCCCTTCTGGGAAGTACTCCCAATTTAAGTCATCCAACTTAAGCATTCTGTTTCCTCCAATCATCAATCTCTTCTTTCATAGCTTCAATTGCTGTTTGATATTCTTGTGAACCACGATCTCTTAGCGGGAACTTGAGTTCAAGAATAATTACATTCTTATCACCGTTTTTATAAGCCAATGAAATCTGGTCAGTATCAAAGCAGCGGAATACATCGAGATTATATCTTTCCTTACAATATGTAGTAAGGTCTTCGAACACATTGTTCTCAATATCAATTAAGTTGTCGTGTTGTTTAAATAATGTATTCTTCTTTTTCTTATCCAAAACTTTTGATGTCATAATAAGATTTACAAGTCCTATGACAGCGTTAAGAATAAGCAATACACTTATTAACATCAAAACCTCCAATATAATAATTAGATTGTCATCCCTTTTTGTAAGCTGAAGAGCTTTTTCCAAATGCCTTCACTAATATACTTTTGATTAAATAATGAGTTAAGAGTCTCACCTTTTGTTTCCAAGTTCAATTCCTGTAAGTTATCGATTGAATTATCATATCTTAAAGAATATGTTCTTGTAACTTCAGTCTGTCCTGGGCGGTATATACGGCCTCTTGACTGAGTGTATTCAACAAAGTTGTATGTCTTTTCAACATATACTTCATATTTACATTCAACGCAAGTTACAGATGTGTTCATAACTTTAATAGAAGCAATCAAAAGCTTTTGCTTAGGATCTTTCAAAAACTTCTTAACTAAAGGAATGCGGTCATCCATCGGAACATCAGCTGAAATGATACAAGGATTATACTTCTTATATCTTTCTTTCAAAGCTTCCATTGTTTCTGGGTGAAAATACCAAATAATTCCTTTTTGGTCATCAACATCAGTTCGTTCTTCAATAATTTCATCAACAAGCTTAATCTTATTATAGTCTTTATTATAATCAAACTTATTGATGTCGTCCTGCAAGTCTTGTGGGAAGTACTGAAACTTTTTATTGTTCTTTAATGCTGTTGGGTTATCAACACAAGTTTGGAAATATTGGAACAAGTTCTTCATTCTTTCAGAGAAGCTCTGCCCACCTTCACTTGCAATGTTTGCCTGTTCAGCAGCAGTAAAGTTGCTGAAGCGTTCATATATTTTTCGATGTAATGGTGACATTTCCATAAACATCGTAGGTACTTCATAATTAAGAGGCAAGTCAAGACAATCAACCATAAGACGCTTTGCACAATAATACTTCAACATCTTTTTATTGAACTCTTCAATTAAGTCAAGTCTCCAACCGTTCGGGTTGATTGCATAAGGACTGTAAGAATTACCAATGTCATTATATTTTGCACACCAAGTTTGATAGTCCATTCCGTCAACTAAAGCAGGGTCAAGGATCTTTGACGGCTCATACAACTTTTCGTACTTATCAGCAAGTGTTCCAGTAAACTCAAATCTTTGTTCAAAATAAGGAACAATGAAATTCATAATCTTTGTTCGTCTTGAGGTAGGCGAACTTAAGTAATGATTTTCATCAAGAAACAAACCACCTGGGCGGCCGCCTAGCCATTCTTTAATAGGCATTGGGTTTTTCAAATAAGCTTTACTTGTTGAAGGATGCTTATTCTTTTTTGTGCCGTACTTGATGTCGTAGTAATAATTACTTATTGATTTCAAAGCATCATAAGAAAGAATGATAATTGTTTGAGGATACTTTTCAGTATTGAATATATCACGGTCTTCAAACTTTACTTTTGCCATTGAAGTAATTGTAAGAATATCTTCATCTCTCATATTCTTACCGTGCAACAACAATTCGCCTTTAACATTACGAGTACCAATTGATGATGAAAATATCAAGCATTTATTTATGTCGCCGTAATATCTTTTATGTTCAATTAAGCCTGTAAGAATCCAAGATTTTCCCAAACCCATTTCGTGGTGATACAAAAATCTATTCTGACAAAGACCTCTTAATAAGTCTTGTATTTGATAACTTTCATAAGGATGTTTACCTACAAGAGGGGGATTATTCATCAGCTCTTGTCGATAAGTTCGACGATATACTTTGAGTTCTTTTAAGTTTTCGTAATAATGTTTAATCTCTTCTTCAGTAAGTAAATCAACTTCAGGCTGCTCTCCAAAGTTTACGCAACTTTTATAAAAGTCTTCATACTTTGTGACATTCAATGTCCATTTTTTAAGCTCAGGATTCCATCGGCAGCCTTCTTCTTTCAAAAAGTCAACAAGGTCACGGAAGTTATCTCCGCCTATTTTAATAAGAAGGTCTTTTTCTGAAGAATCATATTCAATTGCAACCATATTAGATTATATTAACAAAAAAGGGTACCTTGCGGTACCCTTATATTTTTAACTGTTTATTTTGTTATTCACCCATTACTTTTCCATACTCATTAAAATCAGCTGAGTCTAACCAAGATATAAGCCCATCGTCAGGCGCATTGCCATCTTCGTCTCTTTGTTCGATTTTGATAGAAGCACCACCCATTCCAAGATTCTGTTCAACAACTTCAAGTCCCATCCCAGGCATTGATGTATCAAGGAATTGCTGAAGCTTTTCTATAAAGTCTGTAAAATTTATAGAAGCGCTCTTGAATGTGCCTTCTTTCAAAAGCTTTTTGCTTTCAGTGATTCTTTCCATTGTTTTAAGATTTTCAAACAAAAAGCCCTGTCCGTTGATAATGTCGTTAAGCTTTTTAATATCGCCTTCATCAACATCACAGCCTTTCTTATCGCTTTCGTCCCAATCACCCCATACGCCGTAGCTTTTTGCGTATCTGAAAACTGTATCTTTCAATGACTCACCGATTTCTTGGTCGTCCATTTCGCCGTCTTCGTATTTGAAACCAACATAGAAAAGTGGAGGCATATCTTCATCAGAGCCACAGTAAAGAATATTTAATGCTCCTGGGCCCATAACGCCGACATCAATTGTGACACCGTCATAATGGTCACCAGTCTGTTTCTCTTTTGCAGCTCTTGCTTTTTTCAAGAGACGCTCAAGATCAAACCAAGTCATTTCCATACTAAATATCTCCTATTGATAATTAGTTTAACATTTCAAGATCAGCTCATTTGTAAAATATCAGTTCCTAATGGAGAACAATTTTTATAGCGGTGTAATTCTTTCTCTGCTGCTTTAAGACAAGTTGCTTCATCGCCGTACAATATGTCTTTCCATTTCTGTGTCATTGTTTTCTTAGGATAATAATACCAAATAAACCCATAGTAATCAAGCACCATTTTATCAATAATGTTGTTATATGTCAAAGTAAAGCCGTTGCCGCAATCTTGATAGCAAATCCTGCTGCGTAATATGCTTCATATGCAGGTGTCCCTTCAATTAAAGATGACCAATCTTTTTTGCATTTTTAATCTTCCTTGGAATTTACTGTCAAATTGACATCAGGATTATGTTCTTCTAGTGGCTGAATAAATGTAATAATAACGCTTACGGGATTATGCCCTGTGCTATTTTCAACTGCTTCTTTAATTATTGACTTGAAGGACTCCATTGTTTCCCAAGACATTTCAATATGGTCACCAGAAGTTTCACTTTCAATTTTCAAATCTCCGTGGCCTACACGACCACCTGAAAGATAGAAAACATACGAAACATAAAACAGTTTCTTCATATTAAGCATCCATCATTTTGTAGAACTCTTCATATGTAATTGTTGCAATTCCAAGTTTCTCAGCTTTAACCATTTTTGCTGTCCCTGTTTCAGATGAAACAAGATATGAAAGTCCTTTCTTTACGCTTTCAACAGTTCCGCCGAGTTCAACAACTTTTTCCTCGAGGCGTTTTCTTTTCTCTTCAGGTTTGTAGTCATTTGAACCTGTGAAGCAGAAACTCATTCCTGCAAGAGCTCCACCTGCAACTTTTTCTTCTTCACCGATATTGCAAAGTTTTGATACTTCAAGCAAGTCCTTTTTGATTTCTGACAAAGCCTGCAGGACTTTAATACCTGAGTCCAAAGTCCAACCTTTGATATTTGATATGTCACGAGCATTTGCTTTTTCAAAGAAACTTTCTATTGTGTTATAACCTGCATCAACTAAAGACTGCAGACGTTTTTCACCGAAGTCTTCAATATCGAAGGCAGAGATAAAGTTGGCAAGTGTTCTTTTCTTTGACATTGCTGCCTTAAGATTTTTGCGGATTTTTTCGGCATTCTTGCCTGCGATTTCGTCAAGAACTGGGCTGTCAATTTCACGAAGAAATTGCGCAAGGGATTTGATATTTGCTTCTTTTACGAAGTCTTCAACAACTCGTGGGCCAATTTCAAGAACATTCCACTTATTTGACATTTTTATAATTGCGTGCTCAATCTTTTTTGCACAGGAGTCATTTGGGCAAAAAACTTCTCCACTGTCATTAATTTCAAGTTCTGTGCCGCAGCAAGGGCAAACAGTAGGCATTCCCCAATTGTATTTCTTTGCAAGTTCAATAGCTTTCATATTAACTCCTTACAAAAATAATATAAAGAAGAATACCTAAAGGTTTAATTTTTTCTTTATTTTTTCTATTAAACTTGTTTTTTCTTTATCTGCTGACTTTACGATTGTAAAAGTGTCTGGGTAGTCAACTTTTACTTGATAGCTTAACGGATCTTTCAAAAGAACTTCTGTTTCATAGATGTTGTAAGCATTAGTATCTTCTATAGAAAGATCTTCGCCATCAAAAAATGTTGGGAAAGCATCAAGTATTTTTTCAACTGTTTTTTCAGTTAAAGTAAAATGGCCGTTTACTTTCAATGCATCCTTAATAGCATCTTCTCTGTAATAATTAAAGTCTAATTTTTCAATAGTTTCGCTCATACTTGCAAATACTCTTGTGTTTACTGTGTAAACAGGCATATTTCCTTTATCACAGTTCATAATAGTTCCTGTTGAAAGAACGGGAATAAAGCTGCCGCATACTGTAGGTGCTGTGTTATCATTATCTTTTTTATAAACAGTAAGCAGCTCATTTGGAATCTTATTTTCTTTCTCATTGTTGCGCCACTTATTGAACATATTCCATACTGAATGGTTTTCGTCGTCTTTAATTTCTAAAGATATATCGCCACTAGGTCCTTCCATAAATAGAATATTAACAATATAGAGACCCGAAGCCTGCCAATAAAGTCAATCCCTTCCTAGCCAAAATCCTTCAGGGCAACTAACTGATCTTATAGTTGTTATACCGTTTGTATACCAATGTTGCCCAGGCCTTTTAGGTAAAGAATAATGTTTACCTTTATTCCAAGTTAGTTTACCTTTATGAGCTTCAGAATTTTTTCTTTTCATTTCTCTAAGTTTTTCTTCACTTATATATTTTCCTTTAGTAAAACCTTCAGGGCACTCAAATGCTAATACATTCTGCCCATTTTCATTATGAAACCATTTTTTCCCAGTATTAACATCGTGCTTCATATTTTTGCCACGCACTGATTTTGCTTTTCTACCATCTTCTGTTTTAGGTAAAAAATCAGAAGTATGCCCTTTATAAAAACCTTCAGGAACATTATCATCAGATACACAAAGTGTCTTAACTCCATCTGTATAGAAATGTCTTCCCATTTTAGATGTGCTCATTTTTCTTTTAGAATCTTCTGAATGATGTTTATCTTTCATAGGATTACCAAAAGTTGCAATCTGATTTTTTGTTTTAGCCGAAGCTGCTAGTTTCTGTTCATCGTTCCATTTATTGCCAAAATTAGGATTACTTTCTCCTAAGCTGTTTTCCCAATTCAAAAGTTTAGCTCTTTCATATTGCCTTGAACTCACTTTATGGTATTTTGAATTAGATAAAAACCATAAAGCGTAATTCATACTTCTACTTGGGTAAATTTTTATAAGCAGCTCGTGACAAAAATAATGCTCCCTTGCAGTTAACAGAACGATGTTAGAACTTCTGTGTTTCCAAAGTGGAAATAAAGATTTTGGTAAAATATGATGTTTTTCATAATAATTACCATTACCTTTACACCTAATGCCAAGCTGCATTTCTTCTTTTGCTTTTGTTATAATAATCGCATAAATATGTCTATAATTCATATAGTAATTAGTATATGGCAAAAGAAAAGGTTGAGTATACAATTAAGATAATAACTTTAATACATTATCTTTATTTGTGTAAAGTGCTTGAGACAACATTGAAGATGAAACACTTTGTAAAATTTCGTTTTTAACAAAATTTACTGTTTCAGTAGCAACGTCTGTGTCACGAATAATGCTTTCTGATGAAGTCATATTCTCTGACGCGATATTAATACCTTTTGCTGCCATTTCCATTCTGTTCTGAACTGCACCAAGGTCTGCTCTCTGTTTGTTTACATACTTTAATGCTTCATCGATAGTTACAATTGCGCGATTCGCAGTCTCAACATCTTCAACAGATACGATGTCTTCTTCTTTACGAATCCCTAAAGATTCAGCAGTTGCAGATGCAATATTAACTTTGATATTCTGGTCAACATTTGCGCCAACTTGGAAAGTAATAGAGTTGTCGTTCTCTTTTGAGAAACGTCCTGTTAACATATTATAGCCATTGAACTGAGCAGAAGATGCAATTCTGTCAACTTCAGCAACAAGCTGCGAAATCTCAACTTGCATCATACTACGATCTTCATCGCTGTAAATGCCGTTTGCTGCTTGAACAGCAAGTTCACGGATACGCTGCAAGATGTCTGTTGTTTCCTGCAAATAACCTTCAGTTGTCTGAATAAATGATATGTCGTTCTGAACGTTCTTCGAAGCTTGATTAAGGCCACGAATCTGACTTCTCATTTTCTCACTTACAGCCAAGTTACTCGCGTCATCGGCGCCGCGATTGATTCTCTGACCACTCGAAAGTTTCTCCATTGACTTCTTCAAGTCAATTCCATTCAAGTTTTCCTGACGAGCTGCAAAGATTGAGCTCATATTGTGATTTATAATCATAGATGTTGCCCCTCCTAAGGCAAAAAGGTAGCATCCTTGCTACCTTATTATTATCGACATTTTATATAAAAATATTAACACTAATCTGTTGGGAAAAGAGCAGAAGCAAAAGAATCATCACCTGAACCGTAATAAGGCTTCTTTTCGACTTTACTTTCAACATATTTGAAAATGTCGTAAGCATCTTGGTCAATTGCCCAAAGACTATCAAGAACTTCATCAGCGTATTTGTCAAAGAACTCACAACAGCCGCTTGCTGAAGGTTGTCCACCCATTCCGCCGCAAGAACACTCGAACCATTCCTGCTCGAGTTCATCTTCATCTTTATCACAAACTTTTATAAGGACTTGAATCATTGCTTCTGCAAAGTCACAAATCTCACCTTCATCGTTTGTATCTAAAACAAGTCTGTTCATCATTCCTGTTTCGCCGACTGACTTCCATTCTGTTCTATAATCGACTGTCATTTACTCAAATACCTCAATAAGCTTGTGAGCAAGTTTACGAACAATGTCAGAAGGAAGATCTGAATTATCAAAAACATCAACCATCAACTGAACAAGAGAATCGTCGTCTCCGCCCATCCCTCTGTTTCTTTCATAAAGTTCATTTACGCCACTTATCATTTTATTGAAAGCTTCATAGTCTCCACCGCTTTCTTTAATTCTGTTTGTTGCGCAAATAGCTTCAAATAATTTTCTATTCATTGTCATCTCCTATAGTATAGAATTAAGCCAATAAGGTAAAGTTATGTTCCATTTAATTTTCAAAAATGTTATAACAATATGAAGTAAAAGTAAACTACCAAGTATTGACACCGCAATAGTAAGCCATTTAATAAGTGATTTATTTTTTGTTGTCAGATTAATAATCTCAATTGTCTTTTTTGAGTCTTCTTCTATAGCAGCAGTCCATTTATTTGTTATATCGTCAACTTTGATACGAAGCTCATCGATTGTAGATTCTTTATCATTATTGATTGCACGAAGCGTTTCAATGTACTCTCGCTGCTTTTCGTAGTTGCTTTTTATATCTTGAATAATTACATTGGTTGAACGAGGCACTTCAGGTGTTTGAGCAAATACAGGTGATGTGCCTAAGCTAAAAAGAATTGCAAATATTAAAAACAACTTTCTCATTATTCATCTTCCTCTTTATAAAGACCTTGCTTTTTCAACAATTCAATGACATCATCCAACTTAACATAGCCTTCTGTTGCAGCAATTGCGTCTTTCTTACCTGCTTCATACCCTTCATTAAAGGCTTGCTGCTTTTCATACGTAATTGCAAGCTCAAGTTCATTAAGTAAGTCAAATCCATAAGTTGTAGTACTATCGAGTTTCTCAAGAATTTCAGCTTCTCTTATATTATCTTTTTTAAGTGAGTTAAGCTGCTCCAAAGTAACTGCTGATTGAACCTTACCATCTACTAAAGTATTATCTACAACTTTATTTGAAGCACATCCAAAAAGCAAAAAGCTACTTAATAATAGTACTGCAAACTTTTTCATTGTATTACTCCTTATTCAAATGCAGCTGCAAGTCCTGCTCCATAATTGTCAAATCCACAATGAGGACAAGCATCTTCATCGCCTCTTACAGGCTGTTCACAATGTGGGTCAGATATTTCCTGAGTTTCCTGACATCTTTGCTTTTTCTTCGTCGTAATATTTAAGATACTTTTCATAATCAGCTCTACCAATCTGATAACCGTCATCTTTTGCATCAGCAACAAAATCAAGGAAGCTGTCGATACAAACGTCTCTTTCAGCGTCGTGTCTTGCCATAATTCTACAGTATTCATCAATATCATTTGATGTCTCTGTACTTTCCTGAAGTTTGTCTTTTACAGTGATGTCCATTTCCCAATGAAGCTTGTCACCAACTTCAGTTTTTGTTTTGAAGTAATGAATGCTGTTTATAACAAGACCGTCCTTACAGCTTTCAAATCCTGCCTTATCTTTTACAAGATAGCCTCTGTAAGTATCAATTATTACAGGATAAGCATACCCTTTACTTACTGCTCTTGTGTAAAAGTTGTATGCCCAAGTAGTGTTGCCTGCCTGAACAAAAGCTGACTCAGGACATTCATCAAGCATCTCCTGTGTTACAACAGAAGGAAGAACTTCTTTACTCAAAATTTCAAAGCTACCAAAGATTGGCTTTACACATCTTTTAAGTTCAGTAGTTGTTGGGTATACACATTCAAGAACTTTGCCTTCATCAGTTTTAACTGTAAACTTATACCAAGCTCTATGTTCTTCAACAATTCTCATCTTTATCCCCTAATTAACAACAGGTTGCGACGCCTTTTGTAAAGTAATGTGCTACAGGCTTGATAATATCCAAAAGCTTATCTCTTGGAATGTTTTCATCATTACCTGAAACAGCAACATATTTTTTATTTACAAAATCGAACTTACCGTAAGTGTTGTCAATAATATATGTCTTAATTTTCGATAAGTCAATTGTCTTATCTCTGACTTCATTATAAGATGTTGGCTCAACAAATGAATCATCAGCAATAAAGCCAACAATTGAAATGTAGTGTCCTTCTTTTTTCTTAAATGGGTCAACTGATGAAATAACTGGAAGACCTTTTTTACAAATCTGCCAAACAAGTTCGTATTCATCGAACTCATTGTAGAAACGGGTAACAGGTCTTCTCTCCATTTCAGAAAGTTCTTCTGCAGTATAACCCATAAATAAATTAACTGCATATGACATTACGTCGTGCACTTCATTTGGTGGATAAGAATTGATACAAGCAACTTCCCAGTATTTTTTACCTTGAGCCTTTGCGTTTGCTTTTGCTTCTCTCATCCAATTGTTGTACATTCCGTTGTAATGTGTTTCGTAATACTTAAGAACATCCTTGTTTGTGCGGGTGAAATAAGTAATCTTATCGTCAAGCTGTTTGAATTGTGGAACGATACCCATATCAGGTTCCCATCCCGCATAACCTAAACACTGTGCAAAGTTTGTAGGGCCACAAACATTGACTTTGTCAATATCATTATTTCTTTGTGAGAAATTATCGTGGCCTATTGATACATTATATTCTTTCATTATTTAACGCTACTTGTCTCTCTAAGAATATTATTGAATAATTCTCTTTTGGCTTCATCAAATACAAAAGTTGAACCACCAATGTTTACTGATTTACCGTTATCATCCATTCCGTATACATTACCTTCTGACATTGGGATATAAACAGTTCCGTGTTCTGTTGTCCAATAAGTGTATATGTCCCCTCCAGTGTCGGTTCTTGTATGAGACTGTTGCCATTCAGAATCTACTCTAACAATACGCTCGCCTGTATCTACATCTTTACCAACAGAAACGCCTGTAATTCTTCCCCTAAAGCCATTTGTAACTGCGCCTTTAGCTTCTTTTTTCCATCTTTTAATATAAGTTGAAGTTGCTTGTCTTGCGGCTTCATCAATACTTATACCTTTATCACGAGCAAGTGAAACAATACAAGCATACATTGCTTTTGATTGAATATCACCAATGCCAACTGCACGACCAAGGGTTCCTTGGTTGTCCACATTATACTTCATATAATTTTCATAGCTGCCAAGTTCTTTAAGACCCTTATCGGCTTCATTGTTTTCACAGCTTCTTATGCCAAATGCAGACGCAATCAAAATAGTAAGAAGACCTGCATAAATCCCAACACTCAGTGCTCCTATGCCTTTGCCTGTGCTTTCAAAAAATTCTTTTGCATTCTTTTCTTTATCAGTAAAGTCGACTTCGTAGTCTCCATCATCTTCAGGGAATTTTATTCTTGGGCCAAGATCTAAGACATTTCTTGCTTCTGCTTCTTCTTCGTCAGCAGACAATATGCTTTCAAATAGTGCTTCTCTCATTATTTATCTCCTTTTTATTTAGTTGTTTAAACTAAAAAAGGAGACCGAAGTCTCCTTAGAAAAATTAAAATGTTTTTGTGTTAGTTTTATCGCTACTTGTTAGTAATAGAAAACTTCTGCAATGCAGCTTTTACAGCCTTGAATGTCTGAAATAGCAATGTGTAAGAGGTTTGAGTCAAAGCTACAACACCTACAATAAACAACAACTTAAGAATAAGTCCAGCTGCAGCAAGGGTTGGACTTAACCCAGGAATGAACGCTACTGCCGCAGCTACTACAGCCCCAAGTACACCAGCGATTACAGCCATAATAATCTTATTTTCTTTTACCTTTGCAGGAAGAAAATTCTTCAACCATTCAGTAAAACCAGCTACACACATAGCAACAATAAAAAGCAATAAAAAAATCATTTAAATCTCCTATACATTTTTATATTAACATAATTTTCTAAAAAACAACTTTTTAAAAATTAATAACTTTTTTTTTCTCTCATTTTTTTTATTCCCTCCATTATAGTTCAAAAATTCATTTTAAGTACTAAATCTATTGGTTGACTGTATTAAGTGTTAATATATTATTATTAATAAGGAGATTACAATGGCAGAGAAAATAATTCTTGATGGGAAAGAAGTTACTGCAAAAGAACTTCACGAAGCTCAGCAGAATCCTGCAGTTCGTATCATTGAAGATAAAAAGAAGCCGGGGACATTTAAAACTTTAAAGAAGCTCAACGGTTAAAATAGAGGGTAAAATGCAATATGATATAATTGCAGTGGATATGTTTAATGTTTTTTATAAAGTAGAACATAATTCACTCGACAAAGATCCTATATCAATTGCTAGGAATATGGTTACCTTTATCAACGACAATGTTCGAAAGCACCTCGCTGATAATGGTAAGTTGTTTTTGTTATATGACCCAATACCTAAAAATGATTTAGGAATAAGTAAAACTTTCAAATACACAGAGAGACAAGATATTCTTTACGCTTATAAACGTAATCGTACTCATAACAGAAAATGTCTTACTGTTGTTGATACAGTCCGCAAATATTTTTCTCATCGTGGTCCAAATATTGTAACAGTTATTAGCGACAAGTATGAAGCTGATGACTTTATGGAAACAATCATCAAAGAATATAAAGGTAAAGATATTGCAATGGTGACGACCGATAGTGATTGGTGCCGTTATCTTGAGACCCATAAAGTTGTTATGATTAACGACGAATGGAGAAAACCATTTACAGCAGAGTCATTCGAAGATAAGTACCAATTCAGACCTTCAATTACAGGTGTTTGTGTTTGGAAAGCTTGCTTTGGTGATGGATCTGATAATATCCGCGGCGCTTTGCAACTTAAGGGTTTGAAGCAAGCAAATCAGATTAAAGTCATCGCTTTTGAGTATATCAGTTACCTCGGAAAACATCCAGATGTTAATATTGATTATATCCTTAAGAAGGAAAGGACAAGCAGTCCGCTTAAAGAATTGAAAACGCCTGAAGATAAGTTTTTCAACGGCCTTTCCTCTTTCGACCCTAAATATGAAGTCGAGTCTACTTTCTTTCAGAATATGAAAGTCATAATGAGTAGATGCGATGATTATAAGAAGTTCGCAGTTGCGAAAGATGTTGACGATAAATTTAACCTTCTTATTGAAAAGACTTTGGGCTTTAAGGTAAAAGAAAGTAAGCAGTTCAAGTTTGGTCATATTAAAGGCTAAACGCTGCGGAGGTTAAATGCTTTATATTATCGGTGATTTGCATCTTTCTGCAATGAATCCTTGGAATTATGAAATAAGTGAAAATTTTATAAAGTGGTTTGAGGGTTGGGTTGCTTCAATTAAAAAAGAAGACAACAATCCTCATCTCCTTTGGCTTGGTGACATCACTGAAAAGGACGTAAACCCAGGTGATGTTATCGACCAAGAGTTCCGTATCTTCCAAATATGTTCAAATAACTTCATAACAACCCACGTTTTAATGGGTAATCACGACATCAAGTTGTATCGTCAGAAAGCACAGCATTCTTTGAAGTTTTTACGCAACTTCTCAAATGTAAGTGTTGTTGATAAACCTATAGATGTAAATATTTCAAATACAAAAGTAAGAATGCTTCCTCACGTCAGAGTTCAAGGCCGTACACTTTCTGAATATTATACAACTATGACTTTCAGAACTGATGTTGATTTGGTTGTAGGACATTGGAACAAATACGACCCATCATCACCTATTCAAGGCGGAGTTAAAACAGATAATATGAGAACAAAAGCTTTGTGTCTTGGCCACGTTCATACAAGAACAGACCCAGATTACACAGGCTCAGTTTTCCCAAATAAAGTTGATGAAGTAGGTCAGAGAGTTATAAAAGTTTTTAATGATGGCGCTTTTGTAAAAGAAATTGAACTCCCTCAATTTGTATCTTATGACACAATTGAATATCCTAAAGAGATTGTTGAACCCCAAGACGGTAAAGTTCATATTTATACTGTAGAGGGAATCTCAAACATCACAGCAGCAAAGTCATTTTACAAAAATCATTTTATTCGTGGTGTTCTTTCAAAGAAGATCGACAAAGACCAAACAACAGGATTTATTTCTGATGAAGTCTTTATGTACAAAGACAATTATCAGGCTTTCAATGATTGGCTTAAGGAAACGAAATATCCACTTTCAAGAAAAGCAGCTGCAATCTTATCTCAAATATTAAAGAAAGGAACTTCTGCTTAATTGTTTTTAAGGATAGATAATGTGCAATTAAAATCGTAAAGAACGCTAGCAATCGGAATACCCACTTCTTCCATAGTAAATTAGCAACATAATTGATGTTAATATATTTTCAAGTATAAGGCAGTTCGGCCTTAGGGAGATATAATGTTAACGATTGATAAGTCAACTGAGTTGACTGTTCACGACTTTATTAAAAATAAAGAGTATAAGCCTTTCAAAGATTGGCGAACAGTTGCAAAAACTGAAAACTTCGGGTTACTTTTCGGCTGTTCAGCAGGACGATTTGCTGTTATGTTGGAACAGGCAAACTTTACAGAAGCTGAATGTGAAGAGTATATCAAATTAAAAAATCTTACATCTGTTTATAATGCTGCACTTTCAAACGCAGGCGGTAAAAATCCAAAAGATATTAAATTTGTTGTTGTTGCAGACGATATGCGTGAGTCATTTTTCAAGTCTTATGAAGGGTTGATGGGTCGTATCAAACGAGAACAAATGTTTGCTCTTGCTCACGGTTATGTTCGAGCTTGGCACGGACCTGTTCGTCATCTTGCTGAACTTCGTTTTATGTCTGTAAATGACCAAGGAAACTTGACAGGCGCTGACCGTTCTTTGTATTCAAAGATGTTTGCTCACTTGTTAAACAACGCTTGTAACTCAACTATTCAATCAATGGAAGCCCGCATCGCTTTCTCAACTTGGGTTAACACTTCAAAGTATCTTGCTCTTTGGGGACTTAAATCATATTGTTGGAACAACATTCACGACTCTCTTGACTTTTATGTTTGGAAGCCAGAGTTGCAACTTGTTATGTCTTTGGCAAATGCTTGTGCTGCTTGGGAGCGTGAGCCTGTAAAGGGCATTCATATGTCTTTTGATGGAGAAGTATCTGATGTTCAGGATTATGAACACCGCTGCAACACATACTATAAAGCGGGCGTAGGTTATGACCCAATTCCTATTGAAGAAGCAATCAAAAACTATAATGCAAAGAATGGCACTGACCTTAAGTGGTATGGTTGTGATTGGTTGCACGATAAGTATATGCCAAACAGAAATGAACTCTATAAGTATTATTGTAATCTTAATGGCAAATTGAATGTTGATGAGTTCATTAGAGCTTGGGGCGGCGTAATACCTGAAGACGTTGAAGTTGTTGAAATGTCAAAGCCTGCTAGGAGAATAATCAATGGTTAGCCAAAAAGAATACACTGAAAAAGATGCCTATGCAGATTACGGTCGTCTTCTTGCCTTAAGAGACTTAAGAATAGGACACTCTGAACTTGCTGACGACACTTGGTGTAATGACTACTCTATAGCAATTGTTGAAAATATGAGAAAGAATGGTTGGGATGTTGATACAGCACTTTACTTATACGAAAAAGATAATGAAAAAATGGGTGGAGACATAAATGGCAACAACACGAAGAAGTAAAGCTGAAATTGAAGCAGAGAAGAAAGCAAAGCTTGAGCGTAAACTTGAAAGAGAAAGAAAGAAGGCTGAAAAGGAAGCTAAAGCAAAAGCTCGTGAAGAAAAGAAAGCTGCAAAAGAAGCAAAGTTGAAAGCAAAAGAAGAAACCACAAAAGCTAAAGAATTGCAAAAACTTGAAGATGAAAAAGTACAAAAGATTATTGATAAGCTTAAAGTTGGAAAAGAATACGCTCAACCTAAGCCTATGACAATAAAAGAAAAGGACTTGTGTAAAAAGATTTTGGAGGTTGCTGTTACTTCAATTTGCAGTCAAACTTATGGCCAGCATTCTTTTAATATTCTGTCACATAAAGAAAATGAATTCGTAATAAGCATTGATAACATTTATTATTTTTACAACAAAGTGAAAAATACAGGCATAAACTTTGGAGACGTTTTTGATACTTGGCTTGAAAGCTGTAAAAGAATTCCTTGGACAGAGTCGGAGCTTTCAATACAAACAGAAGACGTTAATTTAACTACTACAAAGAAAAAGAGAGGTAAGAAATAGTGTCGTTTACATTTGGTGGTATTCGCGAAAATACAAAAGCAAAAGACTTGCTTAAGCCGTCTGACATTCTCGATTATGTTATTGAAGATCACTTCGATGAAGATGAAAAAGATTATTTTATTTTCTTACTTGACAAGTTTCCTGCTGAAGATAAAAAGCAACTTATCTTAAAGCGTATCCGTGATGCGGGTTATCGTTCTTATAAAGTTTTAGTTGCTGTTGATTGCAAATATAAAGAAGAAGACTTGAAGGGCGGTTCAATTGTTGAGTTTATGATGACTCATCGCTCAGGTTGGAGAAAAGATATTGATTGTGCAGGAACACATTGCCGCGCCATTATGGCTTTCGGCTGTGCTATGTATTCAATCAACTGTTCTGCTGATATTTTGACAGGTGACTTTTACGATGACCAAATGCTAAGACCATATTATTATATGGGACACGAAATATTTAAGTATGATACTTACGTATTCCCAGTTGATGGCATTGAAGAATTATACCCAACAATTAAGTCATCTTCTAATTCAGTAAATTATAAAACAAAGTTTTTCTATTCACAGGTTGCAAGAATGCGTAAGACTCCTTATGAATGGGAGCCAATGTTCTTGTCGTCTGATCCAAAGTTTATTTCAATCAATTCAAAAGAAGAAGCAGACAAAGTATTTAGAGATAATATGAACAAATACTTGGTTGCGTTCGATACTGAAACAAACGGTTTGAAGTTTTATGAAAATCATATTCATTGTCTTACAATTTGTTGGGACGGCCTTAAGGGATATTTCATTCCTTGGAAATATGTTGATGTAAAATTGTTTGAAGAAAATGTTATGTCTTGCCAGCATCGTACTGGCGCTAACCCTAAGTTCGACTTGAAGTTCTTTTGGCAACACGGTGTATCAAGACGCGTAAATGTTACAGATGCAACAGACCGACTTGCACACTGTATTACATCTGAAGTTAGGTCAGGTTTGAAGCCGCTTGCGTATCGTTATTCACCTTTCGGTGGTTATGATATTAAGCTTGACAAATGGAAGAAACAGACAAAGTGTGACGATTATACAAAAATTCCTAATGACATCCTTGCGCCTTATGCAACAATGGATGCTTTAGTTACTTGGAGAATTCAGTGTGAGTTGTGGACACTTGTTGATGAAATCGACAGAAACTTTCCTAATGAAAAATATCCTGAGTGGACAATTCGCCGTTGGTATGAAACACAAATGATGGAAATTTACAAAGAGATTTGTAATGTTGAATATCGTGGTATTTACGTTAACTGGGAACTGATGGAAAAGTACCGTTGTGAAATGGTTGAAGATTTGCGAAAGAAAGATGAAGAGCTTCGTAAGATATGGGGTGTTGATAAAAACTTCAACATTTCGTCGACAACTGAAGTAGGTAAGTTATTTGAAAAACTCGGATGGACTTGCTGCGGTCGTAATGAGGCAGGCGTTTACCTTACAGGTGATGAAGCTATGGGCACTTGGTCAAGAGAGGGACGCCCAGGAGTTGATTTACTTGCTGAATATCGAACTGAAAAAACTTCACTTGGCTCTTTCGTAGGACTTGACCCTGCTATGTGGGAAACTCATAAAGATTGGCCTGAATGGCTGAAGCCAAAAGAAACTACGGGTTGGCTTCAATACATTTATCACGATGAGAAAGATGGTAACCCTGAAGAAGGCGGCTCATATCGAGTTCAACAGTCTTATCTCGTAATGGGAACAGAAACTTATCGTTTCATTGGTAAAGACCCAAACTTTCAGAACATCCCTACACGTAATAAATACGCAGGTTACGTAAAGAAATGTATTGATACTCCTCCTGCTGACTTGTACACAGTTGTAGGCAGTGACGGTAAAGAATACAACCTCGCAGAGTTTGAGCTTGTTTACACAAATGAGGGTTATAAAACTGCGAAAGAATGCTTTGCAAATATGAGACGTTTACAATTTATTGATAACGATCCAGAACATCCTGCAGTTTTAAGATGCGGTTTTGATAAACAGGAAGATGGATCTTTCAAAAAGCCGGACCCAAAAGTTTGGTTTGAAGTATAAAAAATGGGCAACCGCCATCAGAGAAGATATTAAAATATCTAAGGAGATATTCTGAGGATTACCCCTCCTCAAGGGTTTCTTTCTGACTGGTTTGGTTGCCCGATTATTTAGTGGCAATTATTGATAAAGTTTAATAAAAAAAAGGAGCCGAAAGGCTCCTTTACTTTTTGATTTATCTATTCTTAAATTGCTTTGTAAGTTGCAACCATACTCAAAAGAACTTCAGGATTAATACTGCTGCTGTAGGAACTAAGCATTTCAAGGAATGGCCACTTGTCTGCATCAATTTTGATTGTTTCTTCTGCAACTGTGTTGATACTGAAACCGCCAATACGAGCAATATAGTCGATCTTGCGAAGATTGTCTCTTGCTTCCCAAGAATTGTTGTCCTTTTCTGCGCATTCAACTACTTTCATAAAAGCTTTTATTCTTTCCATTTCATCAGGTGTTGCTGCAAGGTTGAGACGACTTGCATTTTCTTTCCAATAATCGTTAATCTTTTCACGAATAGAGCAAGAAGAAAGAATACCGATACGACCTTCAATATTTGTAATCTTATTCTTTGCAGCAAGATTTTCATAATACATCAGGCCCTGCTTCTTAGCAAACTCGATGAAAGTATTCAACTTCTTGTAAGCTTCACCTTTCTGAAGACGCTTCCAATCACCGTAGTTGATTTTCAAAATTCTTTTGTTAGGGAAAACAATCTTAAGGTAATCTTCAATACCGTAAAGATACTTAGTAGGAGTAGACTTGCAAACATTCAAGTCAGCAGAATAATAATCGTTACGATTACGAGCGATGAAGATAATTGCATCCTTAAGCTTTTCATCATCCAAGATTTCATTTGCAC
>Ga0326511_10001041_pt1 | contig 23606 bp, 19 predicted proteins | sample 0_2496_0518_D_FD_203701 | JGI IMG/M metagenome (GOLD analysis project Ga0326511, IMG submission 203701) | Bovine rumen microbial communities from UC Davis, California, United States - 0_2496_0518 | ecosystem: Host-associated > Mammals > Digestive system > Stomach > Rumen | place: USA...
CCCATACTGCTGTATCAGCGGATAGTTGCGCTCTGCCGCCTGCTGGCATTCCTCCAGCGTCTGGCCCTGTATCGCCACGCAAAAGCCTGTAAGGACGGCTATTAGGATTCTTCTTTTCATATTGATATGGTTATTGATTTCGACGGTGCAAAATTACTGCTTTTTTTCCACATATCAATTACCCGCCTGTATGAAAAGATTATGATTTTGTATGAATGCGGCTGGGCACAATCTTGTCTTCTGTTATTTTGTTGTGATGTTCCAGTTGATGCCTAAGGGATTGCGTCGCATCTCAGTGACGAGGTAAAGGCCCAAAGACTTATCATAGACGATGGTCATCTCGGTCTGGTCGATGTCGGCGCGTACATAATCTGTGCTTCCAAGACTGCCTCCAACGTTATTATGTTCTTTCGGTAGCAAATGGGCAGGATTGGAGCGCCGCCAGGTAATGCCATCGTAGGAGAACCAGCCCTTGTCGTGCAGATGGTCTATCGCCTGCTTGGAAACGAAGGCGAAAGTGCCCTGTGGCTGGTAGACGACCCCATCGGCAGGGATGTCCCAGCAGAAGCCTGTTGCACGTTCTGTCACACTACGGGGAATGAGATAGACTGCCTCCTTGCAGGTGACAACCAGTGTGTCGCCCTGCCAGCCGTAGGTGAGGGGCCACGTGCGGTGCTGGCGGTTTAAATCCAAATTTAATGAGTAATGAGTAATGAGTAATGAGTAATTATGATTACTTCTATAGGCAGAAACTGCGCTTCTGTCCGCGCTTGTAACTGGGCTTGAGGAAGTCGCAGAGTATTCTCTTACCTCTCCCCTCTTACCTCTCCCCTCTGAAACACCTCTCCCCTCTAAAACACCTCTTTCCTCTAAAATACTCAAATAAAACACCAGTTCGCCGCCTTCCATCAGTTGCTGGTGGGTAATGCGTGCATCGGGTAGTTCCACCCCATTGAGCGTTACCCTCTCAAAGCGACCATCACGAAGGGAATCGGCTGATTGACAGGAGACTGTGCCCTTCACCACGCCATGGAGCGTACGGCCATTGCAAAGACGCATCGACCACTCTGGCAGCAGCGGGGCATGCAACAGATAGTAGTCCTGACCGGCATTGGGATAGAGGCCCATCTGGTGGAAGGCGAGCCACGACGACATCGCCCCGCTATCGTCATTGCCAGGCAGGCCATCGGGCTGGTCGTTGTAGCATTCATCGATAATCTGCCTCACGCGGTCGGAGGTCAGATCGGGCCGTCCTATCCAGTGATAGAGGCAAGGGGTGAGAAAAGAAGGCTCATTGCCCACGTTGTAACGCTTGCGCTCGAAAAACAGATCCAACCTTTTTCGGAAGGCCTCCGCTCCGCCACAGGCCTCGATGAGTCCTGGCACATCGTGGGGGATGCTTAGCGAATATTCTGCCGAGAGGGCCTCGTAGAAGAAAGTGCTCCACCAGGGGAGATACCAGGGGGCCACTTTTGTCACGGGGGTATATGGGATGGTGGGGTGGAACACCTTGGAGCGTCCCCAGGGCACGGAGTCGAGCCATCGTCCTTCGGCATCGCGGGGCATGATGTAGCCTCTCACGCCGTCCCACTCATAGTCTGAGCGCCAAAGATTACGCCAGTTTCTGGACTGACGGATGAATCGCTCGTAGAGGTCCTCGCGCCCAAGTCCTTTTGCCACCTCAGCGATGCAGAAGTCATCGTAGGCATATTCCACGGTGCGGTTGCCGGCGCGGTCGATGCCGTATGGGATATAGCCTAGGCGGTTATACTCCCTCAGTCCTCCCCTCCCGTGCTTCTCGTGGTCAGCCCCCGGATCGACATCTGCATCCTTGAGCATCGCCTCCAAAGCCAATTCATAGTTTAATGAGGAATGAGAAATGAGAAATGAGAAATTATGATTACTTCTATAGGCAGTATCTTCTCTTGAGGAAGCAGCAGAGAATTCTCTTACCTCTCCCCTCTTACCTCTCCCCTCTAAAACTCCTCTCCCAAGTCCCTTGACGAAGGCATCGGCTATCACCACCTCGGCATTTGAGCCACCCTGCGTTCGGCCGTTGCAGTCACCGCTGCGAGCATCAGGCAAATAGCCCTCACGCTTATAGATATTGAGCAGCGAGTTGACGATATCCACCTCGCGCTGCTCGTCTATCAGCGTGATCAGGGGAGTGGAGGTGCGATAGGTGTCCCAGATGGCATAGAAATCGTCATAATAGGGCGTGTCCGTCCACTTCGGGTTCTCTCCGCTCTTGTCCACGGGCATCAGCATCGTGTGGTAGAGGGCGGTGTAGAACATCCGCTTGTCTCGCTCACTCCCCTTGACCTGAATGCGGCCCAGCAGCTCTTGCCAGCTGTTGCGTAGCCTATTCAACTGGGTGTCGAAGTCGCAAGCGGGTATATTCCTCCTGGCCTGCTGGATGCTGACGTAGGAAATGCCGATTTTCAGTTGATGCAGTGAGTCACTCATCCACAGCTCTGCCCGCCCATCGGCACAGGATTTCTGCTTGAAGGCCTTGTCGCTCTGCAGGCAGAAGTAGACTGTGTAGGCATCGCCATTGTTCCATCCGCCACGGACGCGGGTATAGCCTGATAGCTCATGGCTACCGGTTACCTCCACTTCGGCTCCCACGAACTGTTGCTGTTCACGCTGGTCGGGTATGGGATTCTTGCCCAGAAAGTGGGTTGCATCGATCAGCAACAGGCCGTTGGCCCCACAGGCACTCCAGTTAGGATAGTGGATGCGATAGAAGGCACATCGCTCTGATGTGGTAATCTCAGTACGGATGCCATTCTCAAAGGTCGTGGCATAGTAACCCAAGGCGACTTCCTCTCGCTCGCGATGCTGGCTATAGTCTGTGGCGTCCTCGCCGAGCAAAGGCTGTATCAGCACGTTGCCATACTTCTGGCCACCACCTGTACCGCTGACGTGGGTCTGCGAGAAGCCTGTCACGACCTCTGGCATCGGTGCCCAGCCGGCATTGGGCTTCACCGTACAGTCAGGGCCGGGCTTACACATGCCGAAAGGCATCGACGGTCCGGGGAAGGTTCGGCCCACGCCCTCGCTGCCAATGCGTGGGTCAACATACTGCCAGACCTCCTGTGCCCGGATCCCGACACAAAGGACCATCACAATGGTGACAATCAATAATCTGAGATTCCCACCCCTATCATTATCCGAAAAAGTCATATAGAACACAAGGTTTTTAAAGGACAAAAATCTTCAAAAATCTGGCAAAAATATCTAAATGAGAAACCGTTACATTACCCGATTATAGATTTTTGTAAGATTTTTGAAGATTTTTGTCTAAAGAAAAAAGCATGGCAGAGTTGTTACGCAAGTTTAGTCCACCATGCACAATGATTGTATCAGCACGGACGTGTCTTTGGGAGCTTGAACACGTCCTGCACCTCCTTCATCTGAGCCTCCGTCATGCCATCGGGTTCAGAGCCCATCGACCGGGCGCACATGTAGATGTTGGCAGCCTTGCAGAGCACGTCGGTCTGGTCGAAGGCATCCATGATGTCCTGACCAACGGCCACAGTGCCATGCTTCTCCCACATCACCACGTCGTGCTTCTTGATCTGCTCCAGAGTAGCCTCTGCAAGGGCTACGGATGAAGGCAGGGCATAGGGCACGATGCCGATGCCGAGGGGAGCGAATGCCAGGGTCTCGGGAATCATTGACCACAGCACACGCGTCATCTCATCACCTTTCAAGAAACGCTGGATATGGCTCATGGCCACCAGCTCGATGGGATGGGTATGGAGCGTGGCCTTGTAGCAGGAACCCGTCTCTAAGAGATAGTTCTGCAGGGCCAGGTGCGTGGGCAGCTCTGAGGTGGGCACCACTGGCTCATCGGCAATCACCTCGTAGGAGGCGCAGTCGTCGCAGATACGGATGATCGAGCCGTTCTGCATCGGCTCCTTGGCCAGGTCGCGCATGCGTTTGCCTGTGCCTTTGCAATAGAAATACTTGCCTTTCAGCATGGGCAGCGTCATACCGATTTGCTTTACGGGGGCAATGGCCGGCATGGCCTTGCACTCATCGTCCATAAACTCGGTGACGTTGACGGTGATGTTGCCACCGTTACGTTCAGCCCATCCTTTCTGCCAGAGGTAACCCGTCACCTCGGCAATCTGATAAACAACCGCTTTCAATCCTTCGCGGCCTTCCAATATACTTTTCATTTTTTAATTAGTAATGAGTAATTAGAAATGAGTAATTATGATTACTTTATCTAAATGAGGAATGAGGAATGAGAAATGATGATTACTTCATGCGCTCTTTGGGAGGGCGCTAGCAAATTCTTCATTTTTCATTCTTCATTCTTCATTTTTTAAATCAGTTGCGGCAGGAAGCAGGAGATGACCAGCACTACGATGCCGCAGATGAGCACGGCGATGGTCTTCTGCGAACAGCCCTTCCACTCCTTGAGGATGATACCCCACACATTGGAGAACACCACATTGAGGGCCATCAGGATGCAGAACGACAGCGTCATCAGCGTGGGACTCTCCGTGAGGAAGCCCTTGCCGAGGGCCAGTCCGAAGAACTGCGAGTACCACAGGCCGCCAGCCAGCAGACAGAACAGCAGGTTGTTGCCCCAGACATTGCCTTTCTTGTAGTCGCCCCAGGTACCATTCACCTGATTCTGGTAGAAGCAGTAGAGCATGTTGGTCACAAATCCACCGAGCGTCACAAGAAATGTGGCTGGCAGCGTGCGGAACATCGGGTCGGTGAGCTCACCAAAGTTGATGTCCTTGCCAAACTCCAGGCCCACATTGAAACAGCCGCTCATGAAGCCGGCCAGCAGGGCGATGGCCAGCCCTTTTGGGAAGTTGAAGTCCTTCACGGCAGCCTTCTTCTCTTCCTCGGAGAGCGAGGCCGCCTTCATCGAACCGGCCACACCGATGATGGCAATGCCGATGAGCGTCACCACCACGCCGATGATTACGGCGTATGTAAGCTGTTCGAGCGCATTGAGCTCAGGGAAGAAGATGTTGAGCAGCACGGGTCCCATGATGGTGCCCAGTCCCGCACAGGTGCCAAGGGCTATCGACTGTCCGAGGGCCACGCCGAGGTAGCGCATCGACAGTCCGAAAGTCAGTCCGCCAACGCCCCAGAGCACGCCAAAGAAGATGGTCATCCACACATTGAACGACGGGGCACTGCCAAACAACCCGAACAGCGACTGCCCATCGGGCACTGCCAGCAGTGCTCCCAGGAACGGCAGCACTATCCATGCGAACACCCCCTGGATAATCCAGTACGACTCCCACGACCAGTCCTTTATCTTATTAATAGGTACGTAACACGATGACTGGCAGAAGGCCCCGATGGCGATGATGAGTAAACCGATAATAATATCCATACCTTATCTGCAAACCACGTCGCACTCGATGTTCAGGATCTTGGCCACCTTGAGGATGGTGTCGATGTGGTGTCCCACAGCGGCAGCCATGTGGTGGGTAGGACCGGCCTCGCTCCACTTGTTGACAAACTCGCGGCAGGGCAGTGAGAACTTGGTGCGCATGTTGGTGTCGCCAAACATGAAGATGGGACCTTCCTCGTTGACACCCTCTGCAGCCACGAACTTAAAGACACCGTTCTTGTCCTGTGTGATAGCCAGATAGGTCACGGGGCCTACAGGCGGATAGAACTGCGTGAGATAGCCACCGCCGGTCTTGCCGTGGAACACAGGCACAATCTTCATCGTAGGCTTGTGGGCCTGCGAGATGTCAAAGTCGCCGGAGCCGCTATGGCCGATGATGCAGATGTCCTTCGGGAAGTCGATGGAGTACATCTCGGCCAGCGTGCCAGTGCCACTGATGGTCTTCAGGATGCTCATGGCCATAGCCACCTTCATGTCGCCCTCCACGGCGCAGGCCGTATGCTGCTTGATGAGCATCGAGAAGGCAGGTATGAGCATCGAGTCGAGCTTGCCGGCCACGCCCTGGGCGAAGCCTGCATAGTGAGAGGCTATCATACCGAGCTTCTCGTCCTTCACCCACTGCTCGAAGGCTACGACATACTTGGCCATGTCCCACACCTTCTCGATCGTGCCGCCACCCTCAATCTCGAAAGTGTCGAGGATGTCCTGAGCCTTGGCACGGATGGCCTCCTCGTCGGTGATATTGTCGGCGATGGCCCACATCTGCTCCCAGTCAAACTGCTTGGTGTAGACAAACATACGGTGGTAGAGGTTGGTCTCGTCGATGTAGAGGTCCATCATGCCAGGATAGGGACGACCAATCTGGGCGATGTTGGTATCGCGGAAGCGGCGGCGCACCTGGGCGGCGCGGCACCAGTCCTCAATCTCCTTCTGCACCTCCGGGTCGCCACCCTCCACAACGCCGGTGATCACAGCCGAGCGCTTGCCGGCACGGTTCAGGTCGGCCACCATCTCACCGATGGCGCCACAGGCATAGAGGTCGCCCAGCCAGATGGGGATGTCGGTGTTGGGATAGTCGGGAGCCAGCTTCTTCTGGAGGTTCACGATCACCACGGGCACATCGAGGTCGCGCACGGCAGGCAGCATATTATAAGAGGTGCAATAGGTGAGCATCTGGAGGATGACGAGGTCTACATCGGCAGCACGGAACTTGTCGCCGGCAGCCATCGACTGCTCCTTGGTGGTCACCATACCGCCATCGATGATTTCAATCGTGTCGGGCAGTGTCTTCTTGAAGTCTGCATACTGCTGCTCGAAGTTGGGAACGAGCTGTGGGAACTGAGGCAGGTACGCCTGCAGGGCGATAGAGAACACGCCCACTCTTGCTTTGGTTTCTACTAATGGTTTTGCCATAATCTTACATTAATTATTTAAACGTTAATACTAATATCTTTCTATTTTGGACAAAAATCTTCAAAAATCTTAAGAAAATCATTTTGCAGAACGTGTTACGTACCTATACTCACCTGACACAACATCAAAGAGATATCTTTCTGACACCAGTCTATTAGAATCTCCGAAATTAATGAGCATACCTGCACATAGATCTGTTATCCGCAAGTAATTAAACAACTGTGCCCTATGCTCCTTTGTTAATTCGGAAACAGCCTTCAGTTCAACAATGATATCACCATAACAGACAAAATCAGCCTTGTATTCCTTCTTCAGGTCGTGCCCATGAAAATGCATTTTCAGTAACTTCTCTCGCTCCCAAGGGATTTCTTTCTCCGAACACACAATTGACATACATTCCTGATAGATTGGTTCAGAATAGCCAAACCCTAACTCATTGTAAAGATCCATGGCTGCTCCGATTATTTTATACATCTTATTCAGATAATCCTGTCTGTCATATAATTGCATCATTCTGATACATATTTTCGCTAGATTTTTGAAGATTTTTGTTCTTTACATCTCTCGCGTTCTTATATTATTGTTTCGTAATCCGCAGATACTTGTCGAAGGCGGCATCCCAAGCCTCCTTGTCCTGAGGCTCATACTTGACAAGTTCCAGTGAGTTGGCGATAATCTGTCGCATCTCCCAGATGTCCTTCACCAGCCCGGCTGCCTTGGCCTGCAGCATGATGTTGCCGATGGCCGTGCCCTCCTGCGGACCGGCCAGCACGGTGGCCCCCGTGGAATTGGCCGTAAACTGATTGAGGAACTTGTTGAGCGAGCCGCCGCCGATGATATGGAGCACCTCCAGCTTGAACGGTGCAAACTCCTGCATCCACTGGAACACCTGGCGATAGCGCAGGGCCAGCGAGTCGAAGATACAGCGGCATATCTCCGCAGGCGTCTCCGGCACGGGCTGGTTGGTCTTGCGGCAGTACTGCTGGATGGCCCCGATCATCGAGGCAGGAGCGGCGAAGCAGGGGTCATCGGGATTAATAATCGAGCGGAAAGCCTCCACCTGCATGGCCGAGCCCTGCAGCTCTGGATGCGACACCTCGCCCAATGATATACTCTCACCTCTCACCTCTAACCTCTCACCTCTGGATATCCACTCCAGGCGGCAACGCTCGTAGAGCCACATGCCGCAGATGTTCTTCAGAAAGCGGGTCGTGCCCTCGATGCCTCCCTCATTGGTGAAGTTGCGCTCGTAGCTCAGGTCGCTGATGATGGCCTCCTTAGTCTCGATGCCCATCAGGCTCCAGGTGCCACTGGAGAGATAGGCAAACTTCTCGTCCTTGGCAGGCACGGCAGCCACGGCCGACCCCGTGTCGTGACCGGCCACGGCTATCACGGGCACTTGGCCAAGCCCTGTCAACCGCTGCACCTCATCGGTCAGCACACCAATCACGGTGCCGGGATTCACCATCTTGCCAAATTTGCTCCGCGTGAGCCCTAATGAAGCCAACAGCCTCTCATCGAGCTGCTTGGTGCGAGGGTCGAGAAGCTGTGAGGTCGAGGCGATGGTGTATTCACACACCTCGTTGCCCGTCAGCATCCAGCTCAGGGCATCGGGCACGAACAAGATCTTCTGCGCTGCCTTCAGGGCCGAATTGCCCTCACGCTTCATGGCGTAGAGCTGGAAGATGCTGTTGAAGTTGAGAAACTGGATGCCCGTCACATCATATACCTCTTTCTTGGAGATGACGTGCTTCAGATAGTCATCCATCGCATCGAATGTGACAGGATCCCGATAGGCACGCGGATTTCTCAATATAGCCCCGTCCTCGCCAATGAATACGAAGTCCACGCCCCAGGTGTCGATGCCGATACTGGTGATTTTGAGACCGCGCCGAGCCACTTCCTTCAGGCCCTTGATAATCTCGAAGTAGAGCGCATAGATGTCCCAGTAGTAGTGTCCGCCCTGCTCTATGAGGTTGTTGGGAAAACGGGTCACTTCCTCCAGGTCGAACATCCCATCGTTGATACTTCCGATGATTGTCCTGCCGCTGGTAGCACCCAGGTCTACTGCAAAGAAATATTCTTTATTGCTCATGATGTTTTTAGTTTTTAGGTAGTTTGTTACGCTTTTGGGTGCAAAATTACAATAAATAATTGAATCAGCACCATTATTATTTGATTATATCTCTTCAATTTTTGACACCCTCACCCTCTCATGTCGCTGGGCTTGCAGCCCATCTTGGCCTTGAACTTGGCAGAGAAATAGTCGGGACTGTCGAAGTTCAGACGGTAGGCTATTTCCTTGATGCTGAGGTCGGTGGTGGTGAGCAGTTCCTTGGCGCGGCGCAGGCGCAGTTCCTGCTGGTAAGTGGCAGGCGAGAGGCCGGTGTACTCCTTGAAGAGCTTGCGAAAGTTGGAGTAGCTCGTACCGAGCCTGTCTGCAATCTGCTGGATGGTGAGGCTACTCTCTATGGAGTCGCGGATGAGCTTACGGGCACGGTTCACCATATCCACCTGCGACTGGTTCTTGTTGAGCTGGATGTTGCGCTCCAGGGAGTACATCAGTCCGATGAGGTCGTTGACGATGCCTGCCATAATCTGCTGGGAATAGGCAGCCTCCTCTATGGCGGTATCGTAGGCCCGCTTGTAGAGTGCCTCGATGGTGGCTGAATAGCCTACGTGGTAGATGGGCTTTTCTGGTGAGAGAAACCCAGCCTTCACCCGCTCATCCATGTTCCTCCCCTTGAAGCCTATCCAATAGCTTTTCCACCCGATATGGGAGTCAGGCCGGTAGGTATGCCACTCGCCTGGGAAGAGCAGGAACATGTCGCCCGCCCTCAGCCGAGTCCTCTGGCTGTGGGTGCTCTCAAACCATCCCTCCCCCTCAGGATTATAGAGCAATTGGTATTCGTGGAGCACGCGCCCCGTCTCCACATTAAAATAGTAGCCGTCGACATGCCCTCTGGTGGGATAGGCATCGCCGGGCCTAATTTCTTCATAGCCCACGGTGCTCACCGTCAGGCCCCAGAGGGCATCGCGCTCATTGGCGAGCATATATTTGCTAATCTGCATTTTTTTAATTAGTAATTAGTAATGAGTAATGAGTAATTATGATTACCTCATGCGCTCCTTGGGAGGGCGGCAGCAAATTATTCACTTTTCCCTATTCACTATTCCCTTTAATTACCTTCCATACGTCCTCGATGCTATGCAGGAAGGGGCCAGTGTGCTCCAGCTTCAGCGTACACATGGCGGCGGCGATGCGTCCGGCCTCGGCATAGTCCATCCCCTTGGCCCTGGCATAGAGATAGCCCGCGCTGTAGGTGTCGCCGCAGCCGGTGGCGTCCACCGTCTGGCGGGGCGGGTAGGCAGGTGTCTCGTAGAACCGCCCGTCGGCATAGATGAGCGAGCCACCCCCGCCAAGGGTGACAATCACTTCGCGCACTCCCCAATCGTTGATCTGTTCCGCTGCCTCGTGAGGATCACTCAGACCCGTCAGCTTCTGGTATTCATGCTCGTTCACCTTCAGGATGGCCGTCTGCTTGAGCAGGCGCAGCTTGTCCTTCCATTCCGTAGACCTCACCTGCTCGCCCTCCACCATTCTCATATAGCCCTGCACGTCGATGCTCACATCGCCCTTCTGAGCCAGGTACTCCACCACCTCAGGTGCAAAGTCGTCGGCCAGTAGCGTGCCCAGGTGGAACACCCTGGCCTCCGCATCCTTCAGCTGCCCGATGGTGAAAGGTTGCGACTTGGCGAGCACTCGCTGTGTGCGGTGATCCATATTCTCACCATAGCTGTTCTCGAAGAACACGTTGGTGTCGCTCTCAAAAGCCGTGACAGCAATTCCCGCCTGGCGCAGTTTTTCCACTTCAGGCATCACCTCACGACTAACCGACGTGATGACCTCAAAGCCGAGGGGCAGGTCATCGGGAAGGGCCTCAAAAGCCCATGCCACGTAGTAGGCCGTGCCTCCGGCACAGTGGCTCACTCTGTTCGGACGCTGCGTGATAATCCTGTCGCGCGTGATATGTCCGATGCAGCAAATATCATTCATATAAACCTAAATATAATTCGTTGTAAGTCATTTGCGGGGGCAAAGATACACATTTTATTCGAAAAAGTTTTGTTTCTTTGGAAAAAAATCCTACCTTTGCACCCTAAACTTTAAGCGTAAGTTATTTTAGGGATGCTCAAAAGAACATTTTTAGGACTAGTTTTGTCCGTGGCAGCAGGGTGTTTCTCCTTTGCTCAGACCATATACGACGTGACGGCCTTCGGGGCCAAGGGTGACGGTAAGACGGACGATGCGGCTGCGATACAGCGAGCCATCAATCAGTGTGCAGACGAGGGTGGAGGGCGTGTGCTCCTGCCCCGCAATCATGTGTTCCTCTCCGGGCCGGTAGAGCTGAAAAGCCATGTGGAGTTCCATCTGGAGCCTACTGCCACGCTCAAGGCCAATCACGATGAGTCAATCTACCATCTGAGCGCCTTCGGCGACAACCGGGGCGAGGGCATGCTATGGCTCTGGGCCAAGGATGCCGAGAACATCAGCATCACCGGCAAGGGTACTATCCACGGCAACGGCATCGCCTTCATGGGTGCCGAGCTGGATGACAGCTACGAACTGAAGCCGCTTAAAGACCCGACATACGACCCCCGTCCCCACGTGCTGACGCTGACCAACGTGAGAGGGCTCACCATCCGCGACGTCACCATCCGTGAGGGAGCCTACTGGACGGTACACCTCATTGGCTGCAATGAGGCCGTCATCGATGGCATCCAGCTGCTCAACAACCTGAAGATACGCAATGGCGACGGCATCGACCTCGACCATTCGAAAAACATCCGCATATCCAACTGCCATATCACCTCCGGCGACGACTGCATCTGTCTGAAGAACCGCCGCGAGTTTGAGCAGTATGGCTCCTGTCACGACATCACCGTAACCAACTGCGTGATGTCCTCCCGCTCCTGCGCCATCAAGATTGGCTCGGAGAATATGGACTCTATTTATAATGTAGTGTTCGACAACTGTATCATCACCGCCTCCAACCGGGGCCTGGGCATCCAGAACCGCGACGAGGGCACTGTGACCGACGTCGTGTTCTCCAACATCCAGCTCGACTGCCGCCTGTGGAGCGATGTCTGGTGGGGCAAGGCTGAGCCTATCTACGTCACTTCCTACCCCCGTGCCAACGGCAACCACAAGGATGCCAACTGGCGCTTCCCCAAGGGCCAGACGGAGGGCCGATGCGGCGAGGTGAAGCGCATCTACTTCAACAATATCACAGCCACCAGTCCCAATGCCTGTTTCATCGGGGCCGACGTAGAGGGCAAGGTCGACAACATCTATTTTAATAATGTAAACATCAGGCTCGATGGCCTTAAGGAGTCAGACACCTGTGTGATCGACAAGCGCCCCTGTAAGGATGAAGGCTTTATCCGGCGCAGCGCAGCCGGGCTGCTGAAAGCGAAGGTTCCCGTTGTAACGGAAAACGCAAGATTTTATTTTCCAGACAATTCCAACTGAACTTCCCCATCTTAATTCGTTGTTTTTTAGATGTTTGATTGGATGTCTGAAGGGTGGGAAACTTAACAAAATAACTTGTTACAGTTTATGAATCGATACATATTTATTTTTTAACGGTTAATAATTGATTTTTATGCAAATGATCCTAAATCTCAAGCAAGGCGTGCAGAAGATGGTGTTCTTCGCACTCTTTCTGTTGTGCAGCACGGCAATGCTGGCACAAAACAAGGTGACAGGAACTGTGCTGGACGCTGCAGGTGAGCCTCTCATCGGCGTGAGCGTCCTGGAAGCAGGAACCAACAATGGCGTGGTGACCGATGTCAACGGTAAGTTCACGCTTTCCGTAAAGTCGGGCGCCAAGCTCAACGTCTCCTACGTGGGCTACACGCCCCAGACGGTCAATGCCCGCAACGGCATGAGCGTCACCCTCCAGGAAGACAACAAACTGCTCAACGAAGTGGTGGTTGTAGGCTATGGCACGATGCGTCGTAAGGACGTGACCAGCTCCATCACCACCGTCCGCTCGGAAGACCTGAACAAGGGTGTGTTCTCTGACCCCGCCTCGATGCTCCAGGGCAAGGTGGCCGGTCTTGTGGTGACCACCAACGGCGACCCCAACGGCGGCCCCTCCATCACGCTCCGTGGTGCCTCCTCACTCCGTGAGGGTGCTGCCATGCAGCCCTACTATGTCATCGACGGCATCCCCGGTGTGGACATCTCGATGGTGGCCCCCGATGACATCGAGTCGATCGACGTGCTCCGTGATGCCACGGCTACGGCCATCTACGGATCGAAGGCTGCCAACGGCGTGATCATCATCACCACCAAGAGCGGCGGCAAGAGCGAGCGCACCAACGTGAGCTATAACGGCTACGTGGCCTTCGACAAGATTGCCAAGACGCTCGATATGGCATCAGCCGACGATATCCGTAACTATGTAAAGGCAAATAATATCGAGGGCTACGGCTACGACAACGGTGCCAACACAGACTGGCAGAAGGAAGTGCTGCGTACGGGTGTCAGCCACAACCACAACCTCTCGATCAATGGCGGCAATGCCAAGACCAAGTACATGGCCAGCCTCAACTTCACCAATCGTCAGGGTGTGATTGACGGTTCTTCGATGAAGCGCCTGAACGTTCGATCCCTGATGAGCAGCAAGGTGTTCAAGGATCATTTGGAATTCTCGGTCGGTGTGAATGCCATGTACGGCAAGCACGTTGGCGTGAAGATGGACAAAGAGGGCGCTTCCGTGCTCGATGCCATGAACTACTTCCACCCGTCGAACCCCATCCGCGATGCCAACGGTGAGTGGAGCAAGGGTAGCGGTTCGAAGAACTACAACCCGCTTTCACTGATTGCCGAAGACACCTCAGAGACCATCTGGAAGCGCATCCAGGTAATCGGTAAGGCCACAGTGCATATCATTGAGGGTCTTGACTGGAACACGAACTACTCATTCAATAACCGCCAGAGCACTTATAGCGGCTATGACACCCACAACTCTCAGCTCGAAGGCGTGGCCGCCCTTTATGGTCGTGCCTCGCGTAACACCTATTTCGGCGAGGATCATACTTTCGAGACCTATGTGAACTTTGACCGAACCTTCAACAAGGTGCACAAGCTGGCGCTGATGGCAGGTTATTCCTGGGAGGAGAGAAAGTCGAACGACGGCTTTGGACTCACCGTCCACAATTTCTTCGACGACTACCTGAAGTGGAACCAGCTGACCTACGCCGGCACCATCGACGGCATGCCCGCCGTGGAGAGCGGCACCAAGGAAACCGTGCGCAACATTTCATTCTACGGACGTGCCAGTTACTCTTTCAACAGCCGCTACATGGTGCAGGCCACCATCCGCCGCGACGGTTCCTCCGTGTTCGGCAAGGACAACCGCTGGGGCACCTTCCCCTCAATCTCGGCTGCTTGGAACATCACCGAGGAGCCCTTCATGCAGAACCAGAAGGCGTTCTCCAACCTGAAGCTCCGCGCCGGTTACGGTGTCAGCGGTAACGCCCTCGGCTTCGGTGCCTACTCTTCCGTGGCCACCTACGGTGCCACAGGCTCTACGTTCACCTATCAGGGCAACCAGTGGGCCATCCTCGGTGCCACCAAGCTGGCCAACCCCGACCTGAAGTGGGAGTCCACCGGCATGTTCAACATCGGTATCGACTACGGCTTCTGGGGCAACCGCATCAACGGTAGCATCGAGTACTACAGCAAGAAGACCAAGGACCTCATCTGGAACTATCCCGTGTCGACCGTCATCTATCCCTTCGACAACATCGCTGCCAACGTGGGTGAGATCACCAACAAGGGTATTGAGTTCACCATCAACATCGATGCCGTCCGCACAAAGGACTTCAACTGGATGACCACCCTGAACCTGGCTCATAACTCAAACAAGGTGGTCAAGCTCTCCAACGAGAAGTATCAGACCGCTACATTCCCGCAAGGCGACCCGATGGTTGCCGGTGTGTCGGCCAACGGCTATACACAGCGCGTGATGGAGGGTCAGCCTCTCGGCACATTCTACCTCTACGAATTTGCTGGCTACGACAAGGACGGTCTGGCCGCCTACTACGTGCGCGACGAGAATGGCAACAAGACCGGCGAGACCACCAGTGCGCCCGAATACAAGGACCGCTATATCGCCGGCAACGCACAGCCCAAGCTCAACTTCGGCTGGAACAACACCTTCTCTTTCGGTAACTGGAACGCCAGCCTGTTCTTCACGGGCGTACTCGGCAACAAGATTTATAACGGTACGCGTGCGCACTACAATGCCCGAGACTTCTTCACTGGCGGCAAGAACGTGCTGAAAGAGTATGTGACCGACCGTCCCTACAGCGACAAGACCAACAACATTCCTTCCGACCGCTATCTCGAGAAAGGCGACTATCTACGCCTGCAGACCCTGAGCATTGGCTACACCTTCAAGAAGCTCGGCGACTTGCTGCAGAGCCTGCAGCTCTATGCCACCTGCAACAACGTGTTCACCATCACCGGCTACAAGGGTCTCGATCCTGAGGTCAATATGGGTGGCATCTCTCCAGGTGTCGACTATCGCTGGAGCAACTATCCGCACACGCGCACGTTTATGTTTGGTGCAAAGATCAATTTCTAATTCTTAATCCGATTCAATTATGAAAACAAATATAAAGGGACTATTTTTAGCCGGCTTAGCCTCACTGACTGTCGGCTGTACAGACTTAGACGTAGCCGTCGATTCCCAATATACCTCATACCCCAACAGCGAGGCAGCCTTGGAGGCTCAGATGGCCGGTATCTATTTCCAGATGCGCGACTGCTTCGGTCGCCGCTACATGGAGGCTATGGCCATGTCGAGCGACGAATGGAGTGCCGTATCCTACGGTGGCGGCTGGTACGACAGCGGTGCCTATGCTCATCCCAGCCTGCACAACTATGGCTACGAGGATGCCACCATCGACTGGATGGGCGTGCTTGCCTCGGGTGTTGTGAAGGCAAACGAGGTCATCAATAGCGATGCCGACGTGAAATACAAGGCTCCTGCCCGTGCCATGCGCGCATTCTTCACCTTTATCATGATGGACTGCTGGGGCGACGTGCCTATCAACGACGCGACAAAGGCCGCCGAGATCGACCTTGAGGAGCGCCAGCCCAGAGCCGACGTGGCACGCTGGATAGAGAGCGAGCTCAAGGAGATCATCCCACAGCTCTCTACAGAGACCACCGGCGACAACTATGGCAAGCCCAGCAAGTATATGGCTCAGGCCCTGCTGGCCAAGCTCTATATCAACTGGCCCGTCTATACCGCCTCGGCAGTGGAGAACTACGATGCCAACTCAGCCACCAATGAGAAGTTGGCCGACTGTATCGCCGTCTGCGACGAGATTATCAACTCTGGCAAGTTCGAACTTGGCCCCGACCCCTACCGCTTCAAGTTTGCTCACGACAACACAGAGCGGGCAGAGAAGGGCACCATCAAGGACTTCATCTACGTGATGCCTTATCACACCACGGAAGCTACCGGCATGCAATATGGCCGCTCACACTCCTATAAGGACATCAAGAACCTCAAGCCCAGCTACTACGGCATGAAGCTGTCACAGTCGGGTGGTGGCTATATGACGATGACGCCGGAGTTTGTAAAACTGTTCAACCTCGAGGGCGACGAGCGCAACAACTGCATCATCGGTCTTGGCGACGGCACGGTATATGTCTACGACCCCGTCACGCTGCTTCCTACCGCCGAGGTATGTAAGGACAAGAGCGGGAACGACCTGATCCTAAACAAGGATATTCAGCTCGTCAAAGAGGGGGACAACACGCTCGACGTGGGCGACAACCTTGACGGCTATCGCCAGGGTGCCCGTTCTATCAAGTGGTTCGTCGTCGACGACGACTTCAAGAATGGCCGAAACCTCTCCAACGACTTGCCTATCTTCCGCTATGCAGACATCCTGCTGACGAAGGCAGAGGCACTCACCCGTCAGGGAGGAAGCGCAGAAGCCAAGGCGCTCTTCAACCAGATCCGCAAGTATGTCAGCGCCCCCGAACTTGACCATAATCCCTCTCTGGCAGAGATTTATGACGAGCGCGGACGCGAGTTCTTCGACGAGAACTGGCGACGCAACGACATGATCCGCTTCGGGCACTACGAGGATGAGTTCTTCCCTCACTACAAGAATTTCCCGACGGCCAACTTCGAGAAGACCCGCCGTGTATTCCCCATCCACAAGGGCATGCTCGACCAGAATCCCAAGTGGACTCAGAACGCCGGCTACTAAGCTGATGGAGACTTCATGACTTCGGCGGCTCTCCCTGCAAAATCTTCTACAGGGAGAGCCGCTTGCCTTAAAGATACAGCCTCTCCTTGTCGTGCTTTTTCCCTAAGTCATACAAACGCACGGTAACCTCACGGTAACCTTGCGGTAACCTTGCGGTAACCTTGCGGTACTCCTAGGGTAGCCCAAGGCCAAAAAGTCAAAGTATTTGCCTGCAATGATAATGAAAATAAAAATACACCAATTGGCAGTCAGCCTGCTGGTGTCGGCAACACTGTCGGCGGCAGCCCAGAATCCCATAGAGATAGTGGTGCATCGAGGCGCCAATGCCCTCGCACCTGAAAACACAATAGCATCAGCCGACTCGGCCCTGAAGTATGGAGCCGAATGGATAGAAGTAGACGTGCGCAAGTCGAAGGACAGCGTGCTCTTCAACCTCCACGACGAGACACTCGACCGCACCACCAATGGCAGTGGTCGGCTCGCCGACATGCCCTCAGAGGAAGTACGCCGTCTGGATGCCGGCAGCTGGTTCGGTGAGAAATACAAAGGAACCCACGTGCCTACCATTGCCGAGATGCTCGACTCGCTGCAAGGTCGCGCCAAAGTCTTCTTCGATGTGAAATGCGGCACCCCTATTCCCACCCTCGTCAGCCTTGTCAGGGAGAAGGGATTTGCCCGCAAGAGTTTCTTCTGGTTCGGCGATGAAGGGATGCTCCGTGAGTTCATAGCTTTGGCCCCGGAGATGAAGGTCAAGGTGAATGCCGCCGATATCCAGCGGCTGAAATACTGGCAGACAGTCTGCACGCCCTCCTACGTGGAGATTGCCCCAGAGAAGATCACCGATGAGTTCCGCAGCTATTGCCATCAGCATGGCATACGGGTGATGGCCGCCTGTCAGGAGGACGACACCTCGCAGTTCCAGCTCTGCATCGACCGCAAGGCCGACCTGGTGAACCTCGACCGGCCTGAGGCGTTTCTGCCACTATTGGAGCGCAATGGGCATGCAGACCAATAGACATATATTCATAATAAATGTAGAATAATAGCAAAGAAAGGAAAAATAGACGGATTTATTTTGTATTTCGCCCGACTTTTCGTATCTATGCCAACAAAACGAGAATTTATCCATCAAGACAATGACAACGAGTACACTTTTCGCCACCTCCGACTACACGCTATCTGCCTCGTTGGTGGTAGCTTTGGCAGTCATTGCGTTTCTGTCGGTCTATATTGTCAGGCAGCGCAAGGAGCTCAGCCATAAAAGGTTCACGCCCAGAAAGATGGTGAGATGAGGTTGAACCTTTATACCAATATCAGCCGATCCCTGCGGGTACCCCTGAATGCAATCAACGAGAGCTGTAAGACGCTTCATGAGAAAGGTGTCTGATGAACTTTCTTATCGTACTGGTCATAGTTCTCGTCATCACCTTAGGAGCCGTCCTCGTCTTATACCATCGGCAGGGTCTGCGGCTCAAGGAAGAAATCCAACATGCCATCAAGAGTGAAGATATCAAGGCCCATTACCTCAAGGACGTGGGCATCACCTTTCAGGAGCCCATCAAGGCTATCATCCAGAGATGTGAGACCATCGAGTGCCAGCCCTGCTTCCATGAACACCCCAACATGGTGGAGATCATCAAGGACATACGCTTCCAGAGCCAGCAGCTCGCCCAGTATGCCAATGAGGTCTTGGAGCTGTCGAACACTCAGGGCAACATCCCGCGCTCCTCGAAGATACAGGTCAACCTGATAGAACTCATCATGTCCTACCGCAGGGAGATACTCCACGATGTGAAGGAGAACGTCCAGGTGAACATCCGCACCGAGGTCTCTCCGCACGTAAAGGCATGGATCGACACCACCGTCTTCCGCCAGCTCATGATGCAACTGCTGCATTCTGCTGCGGAAAACACGATCGAAGGCTCCATCACCATCCGCTATGCGATAGAAAAGAAGGGGCTGCGCTTTTCGATAGAGAACACCTGTGCGCCACTCCCCAAGGAAGTCATCGAGACCATGTTCACCACCCAGATAGACCCCTACAATCAGGAGCGAGGCACCGACGACAAGGATGTGGTGATGAGCATGTCGCTCTGCAAGAAAGTCGTTGATTCGATGAAGGGCACCATCGAAGCATCCTCCCAGATGACCGACTTTGGCAACCTCAACGTCATCACGTTCTGGTTCCCTTGTGTCCTGACAGAAAAGTAATACTCAGTGTGCGTGCTCCTGTGGCTTGTTGAACAGTCCTAAGGACCGGCGGATGATGGCCAGGTCCATCTTTGTGTTGCGATGCTCGATATAGTAGAGGTCGTGGCGCAGCCTTTCCTCCATCATCCACAGCTCTGGCGTGTCGCCTCGCCATCCCGTCACCTGTGCCCAGCCTGTCAGGCCCGGTTTCACGGCATGCCGGTCCATGTAGTAGGGAATATGCTTTGAGTAATATTCCGTATGCGCCAGCATGTGGGGACGCAGGCCGATAAGGCTCATTTCGCCTAAGAGCACATTATAGATCTGCGGCAGCTCATCGATACTCGTCTTACGCATGATTTTACCAAACGGGAACTTTCGCGGATCGTTCAGCGTAGCCTGCACCCTGTTTGAATCATCATTGACGTGCATCGAGCGGAACTTATACATCCGGAACGTCCTGCCGTTCAGCCCCGTGCGTTCCTGCCCAAAGAACAGCGGCCCTGGGCTCTGATATTTGATGATAAAGGCAATGATGGGGAAGAAGGGAAGCAGAAAAAGCAATGCCGTCAAGGAAATGACAATGTCAAGTCCCCGATGGAAAATGGTGTATGCCCTATCCCGCGTATTCTTATACATCTCCTATTGACACATAAATATCATTAACCTGCTTGGCGATAACGTCCCAATTGTTTTCTATCTAACCAGATTGTGATATATTGAATTCACCTTGTCTGCTATTACCTTCCAATTAAATTCAGTTAGGTCATAAAGGAGACTTCAAGGGAGACTCCAAGGGAGACCTCAAAGGAGACCTCAAGGGAGACTTAGAAAAGAACAACTTTCTGATTGACAAAAAGTTGGCTACCGGAAGGGAGACTTGGGGGATAGATAATGTCTACGTATGGAATAGGGATATTTCCTTTACAAACCGCGCAATGCCTTTTTTGCTCCTAAGCCATAAAAAACTATCTCCTTGGCCTAAGAGATTTTTTCTTTGGCCTAAGAGAAAAAACCGGCCAGAAGCCCACTTCAAAAAACAACTTTACAATTTGTTTTTCTGCTGTTTTATGCGGAAAAGTGATGGGAATTTTGTAATTTTGCACACGTTATCATCAGGGCATGTACGTAGGAGGGGGTGATTGGGAAAATCGACTTTTTAAAGGAAAGCAATAAAAATAGGTGAGAGATATAGACCACAAAATATTCTAAAGGACAAAAATCTTCAAAAATCTGGCCAAAATTCCAAGAATGTCATCTGAAAGCATAGCCGAATTATAGATTTCCGTTAGATTTTTGAAGATTTTTGTCCAAAAGAAAGCATACCTAAGTTGTTACCTAAGCGGAACTATCAGCCGGCAGTGGAGCCAGGCGTGTAATGCACTACAAGCATCGTGAGATCGTCGCTTTGTGGTGCATCTTTTGTGAAGCGATGCACCTCGTCGGTGACGGCATTGGCGATGGCCTCGGGCTTGAGCTGCTGCTCGATGCAGGCGTTGAGCACACGCTTGGTGCGCTCAGGTCCAAACTCCTGGTCTGCAGGGTCCTGGGCCTCGGTCACGCCGTCGGTATAGAGGAAGATGGTGCTGCCAGGGGCGAGTGTGGTGGACTGGAGGCTGAACTCGGCATTGGCAAACGGGCCGATGGGCTGGTTGGGGTCGCAGGGAAGCTCTGAGAGCTGGGAGCCGAGGATGTAGGGGGGCGTGTGGCCTGCATTGCAGTACTGGAAGTTGCCCGTGGAGAGATCGAGCACGCCGATGAAGAGGGTGACGAAGAGGCAGGCCTCGTTGCCCTCGCTTGCGGCCTCGTTGATAATCTGGGCGATGCGGGCGGGATTACTCTCATGGAGTGAGACGGCGCCGAGCATCGTCTGGACACTGGCCATGAGCATGGCTGCGGCGGTGCCCTTGCCGCAGACATCGCCAATGCAGAAGAAGAGCTTGTTGTCGCGGATGAAGTAGCCGAAGAGGTCGCCACCCACCTCAAGGGCGGGTTTCTGCGAGCCGAACACTTCCACATCGTCGAGGAGCAGATGACCTGGGGGCAGCATCATTCGCTGTATTTCGGCAGTGGCACGCAGGTCGGAACTGATGCGCTGCTTCTCGGCATCGGCCTGGCGCAGCTTCTCCAGGTAGCGGGAGTTGCGATAGACGACAACGCAGAGGATAAGCGAGCCTATGCCCACAGCCACGAGGAGCAGGAGCCTCAATGAGCGCATGTCGAGGCTGGTGCGGAACATGACGACGATGGCCATTTCGAGCAGCAGGGCTACAGCGATGACGGCACAAAGGTTGATGTTGTTCTTGATGAATTTGCTTATTGATTGCATGATGTAGGGGGGTTATTCTTCTTCTATGGTTTTGGTGACAGTCAGGATGTTCTCTCCGTTGGTATGCTCGTAGTTGACGGTATCCATCTTGGCAATGACCAGGAAGATGCCGAGCCCGCCGATGGAGCGTTGCTCCATGGGGAGCGTGATGTCGGGAGGATCCTTCTTGAGAGGGTTGAACGGCAGTCCGCCGTCACGGAAGCGCATGGTGATGCTTTGGCTGTCGCGCAGCACTTCCACGTCGAGATAGTCGGAATGTGAATAATCGATGACATTCACCACGATTTCCTCGGCCACCACGTAGAGCGTGGTCAGCAGTCGGCTCACCGATGCCACCTCCTCTGTCTGGAGGATGGCATTGATGATGCTGACGGTCTTGCCCGAAATAGGCTGGAAGTGGAGGAGGGACATAGTTTCCTAAGTCTTAACTCAATCGTTTCCACCCATTTTCATGGTGTAGCACACCACGTCGTTGTTGGAAGCGAAGTCTTCGAGCACATCCTGTCGGCGCACGAGCTTCTTGCCAGCCACCTTGACGAACTTGATGGACGAGGTGAGGCCCACGAGCTTCAGGGTGTCGTAGATCTCCTTGGCACAATTCACGAACACGATTTCCGGGTTGTTGCCCAAGCTCAGCTTGGCGTAGATGACAGCCCGGATGCCGCTACTGGAGAGGAAGATGAGCTGGGAGGCGTCGAATACCACCTTCTGCACTCCCTGTCCCTTGTATTTGCCGAGTTCTTTGATCAGTTCCGGCGCAATGGCGGTGGTGAGTTCCCTTTGCAGCTCGATGACGAGCGCCGATCCGTTTTTGGTTACTGTGAAATCCATTTCTGAATTTAGACTTTAGAATTTAGATGTATTGCTATGAGTTGCGAAACAGTGCCTCTATCTCGGGGTCCCGGGTTTCCTCCATGTTGTTGTCGCCGTTTTTGGGCTGGGCGTAAAGCTCGTTGTCGGCGGTAAGATAGTGCTGATAGCCCTCCTCGATCTCGTTGAGCTTCAGCTGCAATATCTTGTCACACTCATCCTTCGCTTTGTCGTAGACATTCTTGAAGCCTTTCCTCGCCTCGTCGATATCCAGGGGCGACATCTTGGCGTAGACCTCCACGAGCCGTGCCTGCAGCTCGACATAAGTGGCGTCCAGGTTGACCATACACTCCTTGTGGAAGATCTTAGTGGTCTCATTCAGCAGTTTGCGGCGGTCCTTATCTACTGGCGGCATGGTATAGAACACATGGTGCTTGTCCTCTGCCCCCTCCTGCTCGGCCTTATCGGTCTTCAGTTCCATCTTGAACTCTGGATGGAAGTCGAAGATACCTGTGATGATGTCCTGCAAGTTGTTCGGGTTCTTAGGATAGACATCGAAGGAGAAATCATCGGGCCTCATGATATCGGCCACCTCTTCCAGATTGTACTCCGTGTCGGCCACCAGGACCGTTACGGGCATCAGCGCGGTAGGCTCTGCCTTGACGCAGAGGTTTGACAAGCGATAGTTGAACAGCATGTTATAGCCCTTCATCTTACTCGCGACATCATTTATCTCTAATGCAATATAATTATTCATAACTTTCTACAATTCACAATTCACAATGCACAATTCACAATTCACAATTCACTCCTTGGGAGCATCCTCCGTCTTGAGTTTGGCGCTCAGGCTACCATTGGCGGGCGCGCCAGGCACGGCGATGCCGTCGCTGATGTTTGGTGACTTGAAGGATGTCTTGGCCTCCAGGTTGTCGATGGTGGCCTTCGGTGCCTTGATCTCGTCCTTCACCTCGGTCTTGGCATTGATGGTGGTCTCGCCGTAGACTTGCGTCTTGCTGCCGCCCAGCGAGGCATTGCCTCCAGAGAGCTGCACCAGGGCCTTGCCCTCGTCCTGCTGGATCTCCAGCGTCTTGTCGGCAAAGGCACCGATCTCTTCCGACATCACCTGCACCTTCTTCGACTTCACATCCTTCGACTTGGCACCCACAT
>Ga0326511_10001042_pt1 | contig 23569 bp, 35 predicted proteins | sample 0_2496_0518_D_FD_203701 | JGI IMG/M metagenome (GOLD analysis project Ga0326511, IMG submission 203701) | Bovine rumen microbial communities from UC Davis, California, United States - 0_2496_0518 | ecosystem: Host-associated > Mammals > Digestive system > Stomach > Rumen | place: USA...
TACCTCCTTTTATGCAGTACGTTTCCAGACATAAACAGCCAGATAAGGCGGCATGTTATTATGTGCCTGTCCGCCGCCGATTCTTTCCGTCGCTGATTCCGTGGTTCCTTCCCCCCACGATACAGGTCGCCACCGGACATTGCCAGTCGCGGCGTCTTTAACAACAGACATCTTGTGCATGTGGCTCGGCATCTCGTCAACCGTCAGCGTGTGCGTGGCTTCGCCGCCGGTGGAGCCAGCCGCATAGGTCGAACCCGCGGCGAGAAGGAACGTGTCCTGGATTCGCTCCCAGGTGCCGCCAAACAATGTGCCGGGGCTGGTGCTGTTCGCGGACATGTAGATGGAGCCGACGGGATACACGTAGTCCAGCAACCCCATGTTTTCTCTGGCCTGGGCTTGCTGGGCACTTGTGAGAGACTGTGCGGCAGAGTACCGCACGGCCCCCAGAGGCACGTTAGTGGTGCCTGGCGCGACCGACACGTTGTCTACGGAACTCACCGTGCCGGAGCCGTCCATGCCCTGATACACATCGAAGGTCCCCACGACCGTGCCGTCCTCAAGGCGCATCTGATAGACGTCAGTAGTGCCTGGACTACCGTCGCCGGAGGTCCGCACGACGGACCCGATCGCCTCGCCCTGGTCGCCCTGTTCGCCTTTCCAGTTAAACCAGGTGTACGCCTGGTAAGAAGTGGGCGCGGTGGAAGCCGTGCCGGAATAGATGCCGATCCAATCGTCCGACTGGTCATAAATCTGGCTGTCTGCCGTCGGCCTCTGGGCTGCGTACTTAATCCAGAGATACCATGCTTGCCCGGTGTCGCCCTTGAGGCCGTTGGTCACGGTGAAGGCGAAGGTCGTGGTGTCTGCCAGGGTGATGGTGTAGGTGTCGATCACAGGATTGGTGCCGGAAGATCCCGTCTTGACGATGCTCTGGATGCCGCCGTGGCCATCGGCGAAGGACACCAGCCAATTCTCCAGGATCTGGCCGGTCAGCTTCTTGGCTACACCGGTCTGCTCCAGGACAAAGAGGTCGCTGGAACCCACAGCAGACGCTGCGGTCAATTCGGATATACTTTTATCTGCCATCGTCGATCACCTCGTCTTTATCTGTCTGTGAATCGAGCGCAAAAGCTACTCTGTCCAGCGTCGCCACGCACCCGATTAATTTATCCCAGTCGTCAAGTCCTTTTAACTCCCCGCTGTCCTTAAACAGGCCTTTAAGGGTAGCGGAAACTGCTTGAAGCTGCTGCACGATTACATCCATGTTAGGTCCTCCATATCAGCCATGGCCCAGCACATACACGGTCTGGTTATTTCCATTCCAGTCCTTATAGTTTAAGGCGTAGGAATAAAAATTGGCGTTTGCCACCGTCAGGTAGGTGAATTTTCCATACTTGGCGGTGTAGTCGTTGTTATCGGCCATGCTTTTGAAATTATATCCGCCGCCGGCGCCCCCGGTCCAGTAACTGCCATTTGAGTAGGCACTTTGCGCTCCCTGCCGCAGCACCGACGCGCCAATGCTGGAGCCTCCCACGCGCAGGGTCCCGGTGAGCTCCATGTTATTAGCTGATACATTGCCGGCTGCGGTCACCTTAAACGCTCCCTTTCCAAGGGCGACGCCATCCGTGCCGATGTAGATCCCGTTGTGCACCGTATCGTTTAGGCCGGTCATCCCGTTGTAAATCGCGGTTGCTTTGATTGAGAACCCTTCGGAGCCGTTGCCGATGTAGCCCTCCCGGGCTGTGATTTTTCCATCAATCTCAGCGCCGTTCGCATTAAACTGCACGATCCGTCGGCCATTTGCGTACCAAGTGTGCGAGGTGTCATCCATCGACCAGCTGAAGGACGTCTGCCCCTCTGGGCTTTCCTTGGAAACCTTGGCCTCGATAAGACCTGCCTGGATGAGGAGCGTTGCCTTTACGTTGCCGATCTGTCGGTTGAATCTGCGCTCGGTCGGTGACTCGAACTTGTATTCGTGGTTGATTTCATCGTCATGAGGAGCCGCGATGTCTGCTCTCATCAGCCGTCCGAACGTGCGCTCTCTCTGGTAGATGCCACCGTATGTGTTCTTGATGGACACGCCGTCGCCTATCTCAGCCGCTGGGTTCAGGAGAGCGCCTGTCGCGTAGTATGGCTGGTACTGATAGCCTCTCAGCTTCGCCAGCATCTGCTCGGCCAATTCCTGTGTGCCAAACGGATTGTTTACCTCAAGGGTCCGGCCAAGATCATTTCCAGCCTCCACGACCGTGTCATCGTCAATGTGGATGACCACCTTGCTGTAGGTGTTGAAGGCGGGTGCTATGTCCAGAGTGCCAGCGCGGCGAAGCAAATTAATTCTTTCAGTTGTCGGCATCTCTTACACCATGATCCTATCTCCGCCAAAAGTGATGTAATCTCCGTAGTTGTCGATCAGAAGATTCGTTTCTTTCGGCAGTTCCAACAGCGACACTAAACGAAGCTGGCCAATGTCCGTCATAATGAAACATCCAAGATACATCGAGGCGATGTAGCAAAGCATTTCTCGGAGCGTGTAGCCGGTCGGCAGAGGGAGTTCATACCCATCAGTCATAAGGGCCACCGTTCGCTCATCTACTGACACCCCAATTTTTGAGGCGATCTCCTGGACGATGTCGATATCTTTTGCTGGCCACTCAAGTGCCGTATCCGCATAGTCTTGCTCGGTCATAAGCATGGCGTCAAATCCGTGCAAAGTAATAACCGTCAAGTCATCGTCGTTGTTACTTATTTCTCGCGTGTCGATATAGAACACGCCTTGCTGTATCCATTCAGACTGCTGCGTGGCCGTGCAAGCGCGAACATAAGGAATAACAACAGCCATAGTAGGCAAATCGCCGGATGGTTGGAGCATCTTTATGTTGACCTCTTGAGAAACGGCCTGTCCGATTTCTGGGTCGTTGCCAAACATCTGAATGTTGGTGCTGATAGAAAACAGCTGGGACTCGGAGAACCCGCTGTCAGGTCCTGTGCGTGAGACAACGATTGCCGTACCGCCAAACAGGATCAGGTCGCCAGTCTCCGTCACCAGGTCGCCGCTCTCGCCGATTACAACAGTCGCCTCAAACCAGTGGTTAAGGTCCTGTATGATCTGTTTGTAGAGGGCAGATGTGTCTTGCATACTCTGCCCTCCTTAGTTCTCGATCAGCGGGAACGATAGGCTCTGTAGATCCTCGCCGTTTTCTCTGTGAATCACATAAGTGGTCTTCACGTTGTTGCTGTACATGTAAAGCACTTGCTGCGCATTCGTTCTCGGATACGGAGTGACACGTACTTGGATCGTCTCCGGGAACAGTAGAGTCTGGAGCCGTGAACTCTGCGCTCTCGTCAGCTGCACCGTCTGAATGTTCATCTTTTCCTTGGACGCCACACGGCCTCGATGCATATAGCCGGTCATGTCACGTCCAGCATTAGGCCCATCTACGTCGTTCCGTGAAAACGTAAGCCCTTGCCATGCGATCCAGGGGGTGATGTCGAACCACTCTTCGTTTACGCTGTCGTAAATTTCAACTGTCAAGCATCACACCCCCCACGCACGTTCCAGTCTCTTCTGGCCAGCGCGGATCTCCTTGCTGTCCAGGTAAACCTTAATCGGTCTATCGTCGCTGTTGTTGTTCGCCATAGCCGCAGACACGGCTTCAAAGACGCCCATACGAATGCCTTCGATGATTTGATCGTTGTTGGCTACAGCAGTTCTTCCGCCAACGCTGCCCACCAATTCCGGGCCAGCCTCTCTTGCGACGAAGATCTGCCCCTCATCGGGGAAGCCGCCTTCTGCAAAGAGTCCGATTCTCCCGCCGATTCCGCTGAAGAATCCGCCGATTCCGCTGAGCAGACCGCTCACTCCGCTTGCGATTCCCTGGATCCAACTCCACAGGCTCTGGAACCAGCCAATGACGGATTGAATTGCAGAAATAATAGCGTAGAAAAAGTCTGTCCATTCCAGTCTTCCGTTTCCGAAATTGGCAGAGGCTTGGCTGAAAAACTCTTGAAGAGTCTGCTTCCACTCGTCGAAGTGCTTTCTGACAGCCACGACAGCTACACCGATAGCAGTTATTGCAATAATTACAATACTAATCGGGGATGTTATCAGGCCAAAAGCAATCCCAAGAACACCAACCGCCACAGCAACAGCTGCAACAGCAATACTTGCATCATCCATTTGCTGCGTAAATTCTTCAAAAGTGATATTCCCGCTCAGCAAATCCGTAAGTCTTTCAAGCCAATCCGTTATTGCTTCAAGTGCTTTTATGATTACCTCGCCCGTCCACTTGCCAAGGGGCTGAATCACTTCTTCCCACAAAGGCTTAAGGATAGGGGCAAGCGCTTCAAGGACCGCACGAAGGAAATCAAACGCAGCCGCCAGCAGATTGATAACCGCCGGAAGCGCCTCTTCAATGGTCCAGTGTGCGAGAGGAACTAGAACATTCTCCCACGCCCACCCAAGAGCGGAGATGATGACATCAGCAAGTCCCTGGAGGCTTTCCTTCAAGTTATCCCAAGACTGCTTGAGAGGCTCAAAGTCTAAGCTACTCCACAGTTCGACCAGCTTGTCGCGCATCTTTTTGAAGATGCCGTCAATTGGCGTATCCTCAAACATGGACATGGGGTCGATAGCAGCACCACCGCCACCGCCGCCACCGTCGGACGGCTCTTCCAGGCGGTTGATCTCGTCGAACCCCAGTAGCTGGTTCTTCCATTCCTTCGCGGCCTTTGCCGCACCGCCAGCGGCCTCTCCCCACTTTTTCGGGACATCCGCCGCTTTGAGGTACGTGCCGCCTGTGAAGACGGCGAACAGCTGGGACAGCGCATTGGCCACCCTCGTCACCAGAGAAATGATGGCGTTAACAATCGGGGCAATCGCTGCCAGCAATCCGATGAACGCAGAGCCAATCTGGTTCTTCATCTTCAAACCGGCAGAACTCATGGAGTCGAGCGCAGCCGCGAATCGATGGCCCTCCGTGGTAATGCCCTGGCTGAAAGCATAGGCATTCTGCAAGCCTTCAGACAGCGCAGAAGTGATTGCCTTGATAACGCTTCGGATGATACGGTAAAACGCTATGCGCTTCAGCGATGCCACGATGTTGTCCAACGGGGACTTTGCTTTCTTGGACTCTTTCGCAAGACCACTGACGCCTTTTTTTGCGCTGTCTACGCCGGACTTTGCTTTGTGTGCAGACGACCCAACAGAGGAAAGCGCGGCCCCAGCCTTTGCGATATCGTCTCGCATTGCTCCAAAGGCACTTCGGATGGCACTTGCCACGCTTGCCGCGATATCCTTAACTCGCTGCATTGCGCTTGCCGTGTTTTCAATCTCCGCTGTGTCAAGAGAGCCGGTGATGCTGTCCATAGCCCCTGGGTCTTTCGTCTCAAGCGGAGTTTCGGGCAGCTGGTCCGTGAGCTTTTGCTGTGCAGCCGGAGATGCGGCCTTTCCGATGTCCTTCAGTGCAGAGGCGTATTCCTTTAGCGCCGGAAGCACGTTGCCAAGCGCACCGCCCATTTTCTGGATGGCAGCTGTTACCTCTCCGATACTTCCGGCAGCGCCGCTTGCGCTATGTTTTACTTCTATTTCAAGTGATTCTAAGGTATCTGCCATTTAATCACCCTTTGGTTTCTTCCGTCGCCGTTGCTCTCGCATCATGGTTTCCATAGCCGCTTGCATCTTGGCCTTTTCTTCCGATTCTCTGCGCTTTTTCTCACGTTCAGTCAGCGGGAAAATGTCGAGCGGTTTCTCTAAGTACGTCTGTTTCTTGGCCCCACGCTTAGAAAAAGCATTGGCTAAACAAACGGCAAAAGCGTCGAAGATATAAATCCCCTGGAGCCACGCCTGTTCGTTATCGGCCTCTCTTTTTAAGCGATAGGCTTTGCGATAAGCAACAGCTAAATAAGGAGACGATTCCCAATACTGCTCATATGTCATTCCCATAACGAGGTATTGTGGAAAAGCCTCCTCAAAAACTTCTTCGTATGTTGGCGGATGTTCCTCGGATTGTTCCTTCAGAACTTGACCGCCATCTTGCGAGGGTTTGCACCTTCGTCCTCGCTTGCGATGAGAGTCTGGAACGGGGCCGCATACAGATTGCCAAGGTATTCCATCTCTTCTTTGCTCAGACCACCAAGGCCTTCAAACAGGATCCTGTCCGTCTGCTCCTGGGTCATCTGCGGGTGGTGCATCAGGAAAGCGCCCCAGAACATCATGGGGATCATGGTCATGGACTTGGACTCCAGTTCGTTTACATCCAGGCCAGCCCTCTCTGCGCGGGACACGGTCTTGCGGCTATACTCCAGGGTGTACTCGCGCCCGTTATCGGGGTCGGTAATCACCATAGGCTTTAGTCTCTCACTCTTAACAGAACTCATCTCTTATCTCCTTATGCAAGTTTGGGGCGGTGAAGTGCCGCCCCGTTGTTGTTTTTAAGCTCAGGTAGACGCAGCCGCGAAGACGTAGTCGCCTTGCGGAGCGAGGTTGAGGTTGTTCTCCAGAACAGAATCAACATCCGCACCGCCAAAGCCAAGGGCCAGAGGCTGGGCCGGGAAGTAGAAACTTTCGAGGTTGGAGCCATCCTGATAGGCAATCTCAAACCACATGGTCAGGTCATCGTCCAGAGCGTCAAACGCAGCCACGCAAGCCGTCCACGCAGTGCGGAAAGCTTCGTAGTCGTTGACGGTCAGCTGGATAGCGCCGCCGGAATCGTTCAGACCCTCGATGTAAGTATGGTTCTTGGTCGCGCTCAGGGGAGTGGACTGAAGCATATTGGGATCGTTGAAAATCGCCGGGATGGCCTTAACGCCAGGGATGGTCGTGTAGCCGGAAGTGGGGCGAGTACCAGCAGTAGTCTCAGCCGCATACTTGACGAGCATTCCGGCAGTAGAGACAGCATTTGCAGCCATTGTGCATTCTCCTTATCTTAATTAGTAGGCATCGTATCGCCGCCGCCGATCACTCTGCGGTAACGAGCGATGATGGTGAACGTATCGCTCCGGTCGATGTTCGTTTGAGAAAACCTCCGGTAGTACAGTCCACTAAAAGCCGCTTCAGCAGCAGCCATGATGTCATATGCCTCTGTAGCGGCGGTGTTTGCTTTGTTGCTGACGATTTGAATCTCATACACGCTTTCGTACTGGACGTCTTCAAAGTCCAGCTGCGTGTTCTGGAGGGGACGGCTGTTGTCGATCTCATGGATGAGACAAGCCGGGAATTTGGCCGGGGACGCGACCATCCGGGAAGTGCAGTAGGCATTCGGAAACGCAGTCTTAATGGCGTTTGCGATCCTTGTATAGATTGCATTGCGACTGTATGTCATCCAAACACCTCCTTAATGACGCGAGGCATTTCCTCTCGCATCTTCTTCCCGGCATAGTACATAGGCATGTACGCCGGAGTGCCGATATAGATATCTCCGCCATACCACCACCAGCCGCGACTCGCGTACTGCTGTTCGTGTTCCATCGACCAGGAGCCAGGGAACACAGGAACCGAAACCTGATAGTGCGGCTCGACGTCGGAGCCAGTACCGAACTCGATGAAGTAAACATCGGAGCCGGACATCACAAGCTTGTAGCCGCCGTCCATAGGCTCTACCGTAATCGTCGCATCCGTGTTGTTGTCTGCGAGAACCAGGTGTGCCTTTGCTTCTTGCGCTCCGATTTCAGCCAGTCGCTTGCAAACTTCAAGCATTTTCGGCTTTACTCGCTTTTCGTAGTCCAGCAGTTCCTTGACGGCCTTATCGCACGAAGCCGGCGATAATTCAAGAGTTATCGCTTTCATCCGTCTCCACCTCGGAGAGCGCCAACACGACCTGGTTGATAGTGCGGGAGACAGCCACAACGCGATAGTCGAAAGGCTCGGTGTCCGGGTCCGTCTCAATCCACATCACAGTCTCCGTGTTCCACGGCGTCTCAAGGTCTTCCGTAGTAGCGGTTCGCCCAAACGTCTGCGTGAGTCCGAACATGGCGATGTCAGCTTGTCCCCTTCCGCCAGATACGTTCATCAGCGTCTTGACCGGGTCCGTATAGTTGACTTCGTACTCGCCGGTTAGCAGACCGTCTTCGTCCTTCAGTTCTGTCACACCGTTGTAAAACGCATACGCCACGGGTCGCTTATTACGCTTGACAGTTCTCAAGTGACAGCACCAACTCTCGCAAACGGCATCACGTTGTTGTGAATGTAGTCAAGCATGTCGGAGTAGCGGAAGTCACGGTGGACTCCGTTCTCAATCGACAGGCCCTGTCCCTCCGCGCCGGCGTGGGTCCAGCCCACGACAACAGCGTAAATCTGGATGCCCTCATACTGGCTCGGAACGGCGGTCACATCGTCCGGGACTCCGCCAACCATGTGGTACATCCAGGCAAGGATCTCATTCCCAGCCATCTCGATGTACGTTTTCAGCGTTGCCTCGCTCGGCATATAGCCGCTCCCGTCCTCAATGAGCGTCTGTACAGTTATCAGCTTTTGAGCATCCGTCATGTCAGCATCTCCTTGAGATTCGGGGAGGGAGTGGTTGCCCTCCCCCTTTAGTCACTTGCTCTTGCGAGGCTGTCGCTTCGTCTTCGGTTTCTCAGCCTCGATCTCCTCCACGGGAGTCTCCGCCTCTTTAGGCTCCTCCTCATGGATCATCCCCACGGTAATGCTACCGTCAGCGTTTCGGCGAAGCATCAGACGGCGTTGTGGACGTAGATGCCCTTGACCTTGTTCTTCAGAACGAAGGTGTCGTGGTAGATGCGGTAGTTCAGACGGTAAGCATCCGCCTCGATATTCTGCTCGGGAGTGAACAGGCGAGGTACGTTGTGCTTCACGACCTGGAGGATGGCGCTGGGATGGACGATCATAAAGTTGATGTCCTTGCCGGTGGCGGTGTAGCCGCCCACGCCAGAGGCGGTGGTAGGAGCATTCAGAGTGATAGCGGTATTGAACCGGGACTGAGGCACACGGATGATCCGCATGTCATCGTAGAACTCCACGTTGGTGTTCACGTTGTTCTCGCTGTTGATGATGCGGCGCTCAATGTTGCCCTTCAGCACGTTGTAGCACAGAGGAGACACAAACAGGATGCGGCCCTCATAGGGGACCTCGTCGTTGTCCATCTGAGCCTCGGCGGTGTCAATCAGACCAGCCACGTCGGTCGTGCCAGGAACGATGGTGGCGGGAGTAGCGGCGCTGACGCCGGTAGTGCCAGCCCACTTAGCGAAGCGGTAGGCATCGACCTCGGGGATGACCTCAACGCGCTCAGTCTCGCCCAGCAGATTGCCGACCACCATAGAAAGGGCCTCTTCGTCGTCCATCGCATCGACCTGGTAGGAACGGCCACGGTCGATCTCCAGGGTGTAGGGCTGCCAAGTGCCGGTGGTGTTGCCGGGAACGAAACCGGCATTGCGGTCATAGTTGGCCATGCCAACGCCAGCCAGAGTGAAGATGTTCACGGTCTGAGCGCCAGTCCACTGCACACGGGCAGAAGCGGTGTCCAGCATAGAAGTGAGGGAGCCTCTCTTGTAGACTTCGTCCAGCAGAGGCAGATACTTGGAGGTGAGGCCGATAGAGTTGCTCACAGGAGCCACAACAGTAGTAGCCATAATTCACATATTCCTTTCTTGTTGTATTACAGCCCGATGTTCCGTCTCAGCCGCTCCGTCTCCATATCTTCGGCGCTCTTCCCTTGCGGGGGTACGCCAACGGAAAGACCGGGCTGATTGTCAAGCGCCTCGGACATGAGCGCTTGCTTCTGATTGTCTAGGAAGGTCTTGGTAGCGGTGAAGTAATCATCCGACACGCCTTCCGGGAGGCCATTTGCCATCGAATCGGCAGTCGCTGCATCGATGCCAGCCGCCATAAGCTTCGCCTTGTAGGTGCTGATTCTTTCTCTCGTCTTGTAGCCGCTCAGTTCCTCCTGGAGTTGCTTTTCCCTCTCCAGTCGGTCAGCTTCCGCACGTTCCGCCTCCGTCTGCTTCTCACGCAGTTGCCGCTTGTACTCTGCGGCTTCGCTGTTTGCCTTGCTGAGTGCGCTCTTGAGTCTCTCAGCGTCAGTATCAGCTGCCGGAGCCGGTGTCTCAAACTCATAGCCAAGGAGAGCAGTCAGCTTATCCTCGGCGCTCATCTCCGCATAACCGGAGATCTTGCTCACATCGATCTTCGCCATATCCAATTCCTTTCGCGTTTTTAAGTCTTCACTGACTGTCAGTTCCGTTTTTGAGTCTTTTCTTGACTTTTGCCTTTTTACGTCTTCAGTGACGATATTCCTACACACCTGTGTGGTATGTTGGTTTATGATGTAAAACTTTACCGGTACGTTACCCAGCAGCGGCAGTTGACGTCTTCCTCGGCGATTTCCCATTGGCCGGGGAACAAAGTGCTTTGGCCGTAGTAGTTATAAAACTCTCCGCCTATTGGAGCGGAAACGCCGTCCAAGTATTCATGGGTGTCTCGGACTCGGTCATCGCCCATCGTGTGCCAGACCTTCTCCGTAGCGCCGGCTTCCTTTGCCGCCTCATAGGCCGCTTCGTTGGTGTCTCTGTGCGACTCTGTCTCGGCGATTCGCATGATGTCAGAGGCAGTGCCGCCGTTCTCATAGTACTCCCAGACCCGGTCGCGCCACGTTTTTCCGGCCACTTCTCTGTACACTGTTTTCATTACATCGTCCAATTTTGGCCGGATGTTGGATGACATATCGGTGTTCGCCGCCGCAACTCCGTTCGCGTAGGACAGGAGAAACAGGTCGAGCATCTCGTCGATCATGTCCTCCGTATCCTCGCGGGACTTAAGCCGCCCTTCTTCATTGAAGTACTGTGGAAGGGTTTCGGAAAATGCGTTCAGTTCGTCAAAAGGCATTACGTTCAAGCAGAACCACCAGCCTCGTTTTCGCCGTTGAAGTTGTCGGTTTCCTCGATTCTGGCTTCACCCTCGCCGTTATCGACGCCAGCCTCTTCAGCCTTGACCTTCTCGTCCGGGTCGCCCCAAATCATCTTAAGATACTTCTCGGACATCTTGATGTCAGAGACAGGATCGTTGGACAAGCCGGACTTCTTTAGAGCCAGTTCCGGGTGGAGGCCAGCGGCCAGCATGGTCTGGAAGGCTTGTGCCTTGCTCTGCACGTTCGCCGTCTCGTTACGGATGAAGTTCAGTTCAAAATCCACAAGTGAGATGTCAAGGATGCCCTTCGTGCGGAGGATGTCGATGAAGATCTCGTCGAAGTACCGGTTGCTCTGCCGGAACAGGTCTTCAGTGTTCCTCGCGCAGCTTGCCGCCTGTTCCCAGCCATCTCGGAAGATGACGGCTTGTCCGGTGTCGCTGGTGCTTTTCCCGCCCTTGGTGGTCGTCGGCATAGCGCAGATTCTGAGTGCCTGGTCATACAGGTCATCGACAAGCGTCTGGGTCTGGTCCTGATTCAGTTCCTCAGACAGGATCTTGAAGTCGGCCTTGTTCTCGCCCATAGAGCGGAGCGCAATCATACCGGCTTGCTTGATCTTGCTGGCAGTCACATCATCTTCAAACTGGCAGTTAACCGCCACGGCGATGGACTGAATGAACTGCTCAATGCCGTCAACACGGTTGGACTGGACATTGTTGATAGCGTCGAGAAGATACACGACGCCCTCAAAGGACCCCTGATTCACGCTGTTGTAGCGGTACTCGATGATGGGGATATGCCCAAGAACATTGCGCGAAACTTTTTCAAGGCCAGACGCTGTGCATTCGTAGGTCGGATAGGCCGTGGTCGTTTTCGCTACAGCACGACCATTCAGTCGAAAGATCTCGCGCTCTGTGAAAACATCAACGTGCAGCCGGTCGTTGTCGATGACCATGTTTACGGCGAACAGAGGCCGGTTTCCGGGGCGAAGGGAGTACACAACGAATGCACTCCGTGGATCCAAGGCGTACGCCTTGACCGGGATCTCTTTGTCGGCGTTAGACTCAACGAAGATCGCCGCCTTGCCAACACGGTGGAACCAGTCAGCCGCCACGTTGTCAGCAGTCTGCTTCCCGGAACGGTACAGATACTCGTTCAGCTTATCAACCTTGGTCTTCTTCCCAGACTTACGACTCACGTAGAATGCTGGCTCCATGAGGAAGTAGCCATTCTTGAAGTCAACGATTTCCTGGGCGTGATTCTCTACGACCTTGTTCAGAATGTACTCATTCCGGTCCTTGGTGCGGTTCAGAATCGGCTGAAGCCCACGGCTATACCAGTACAGATACTCCTCCTCCACAACGTTCTGGAGGTGGTAGGTGAGCGCAGAGTTTACCTCGTCAACAACGTTCTCTCTGGTAATCGATTCCGCAGCGGAGTAGATGTCACGCCGCCCGAACAGAAACCCAGCGATCTGCTTGACGCTGTTTTCGGTAGTGTTCGCATTGTTCGTGCTTTCTTCCGTCTTGCTCTCCTCCTTCGCGGAAAAATAAAAAGGCCAAGCTGCCTACAGATTGTAGACAACTCAGCCCAAATTGGCTCTTCCAATGGCCAGATTGCCATTGGGGTGAAAAGTTATGTTTCTTTGTATACAAGCCTCTTGCCGTTCTCAAGCACAACCCATTTGCCGCGCTCTTTCTTGACGATTGCTTCCTTCCCAGTAGCTACAATCGCCTCGACGGCTTCTAAAACTTTAGGCGGAATCATACAAGCGCCCTCATTTCTTTATGTTCGCCGCTCAATATGATCCTCGGCGTATCTATGCAAGGCGGTTTGAACCCGCCGGTATCACCGTATCCACCATACTGAAGCTTGGCCGCGCTATTCACGAATAGCTTCGTGCAGTAGGATATGCTGCTGGTCGTTGGATTCGGTCTGGCAAAGCCAGTCTTGAAGCTTGCCGGTAGGTGTGTGTGGCCTACGCAGTAAATGTCGGCGTCAACCACCTGGCAGTAATCAGCAAGACGCTGTAGTTTACCGCCTTCTTTTCTGCCGCCTCCCGAACCATGCGAGAGATAGATTGTATACAGCACAGGGCGATGGTGACCGTTTCGCGCCTGGTCTTCGCCAAAACGCAAGAAAACGAGAGCCGTATCCGGTGAGTATCTTTCCTCGATTCCAAGTTCGCGGCAGATCAGCCGGGTCATATCCACGCCGTTTGTCTTGTAGTGACGGGCTTCGTGGTTCCCACCGACAGCGGCCAAGACCTTTTTATCGGCAATCGGCCCCAGCAAATCGACCATCGCCTTCAGTTCTTGCATCGGCGACACGTTCGTGTATACATCGCCAAGGCTCGATTTCAAAGCGCAGTCGAGAAGATCTCCCGCCAAAAGGCAGTAAACATTGTCATGCTGGTTAACATAATCAATGTCCTTGCGTATAGCATCGTGATCCGAATGCGGGTCTGCGTAGTGATAATCAGCAAGGACAAGTAGCTCTATTGACTTGTGGTCAGCAGAAAGATCTGCCCTTATTGGCATCATACGCAGTATTTACCAGCGGATGCTTCCCCGCCCCTGTATGCATCCGTGTCATCCCTCTCACGCTGTGTGAGTCTGTTTGGCAGACAATGATGGTTTCGATCCACCGCCTACAGGTTCAAAGCCTGTCGTGCTTCCATTACACCAATCGTCTAAATCAGAGCGCCAAAGAACTACTGCAATGCTATTGTGCATCCGTTTTCTATCAAAGGCGCTGATAATCGGCTCCCTATCCACTCACTACTCTCCGCATTCATAGTGAGCCTTTCGGCGAGTTGCAGAAACTAAGCCCGGCTTTTGCGGGAACCAGACTTTGCAAAGACCACATCCTCCCGGCCTACTGCGGTCTTTTCGTGGTTGCGGAGGTAGGAGTCGCACCTACGGAGTCCTGGGTATGAACCCAGATTGAATACTCATTCTCCCCGCCATATATGCCTGGTTTAGGACGCCACTCCGTGCCAGGACTTTTACCGGCAGCATCAGCCGGTTATGCTATCGTTTAGGCGCTCTCTGGTGAAAGGAGCAAGCCAGAGGCACGTTCTTTGAACGACCGCGCTTCGCAGAGCGCACCCGCTCCGGTCGGTGGGCAGCTTTCCCGCCTCTTCCCCCGTTTTGGGTGGTACACAAGAACACTTCTTAAGAAATAATACTAGAAATTGACCAAAACGCGCAACATTTTGCACCATTTGGTGTATCAAAACGGCCTTTTCACAACAGTAGCGATGTTCATAGCGGATGACATGACCCAATCGACGAACATCGCAAGCACATCTGGGACGTCATCGTGCTTGTTTTTACCCATCATGGAGTAAGAAACAAGCTGGTTCATCGCGTCCTTGTACTCCCTGTCTCGCTTCTCCTCCGCTTTGAACAGAACACGGGCCTTTACAGCACCGCTGTTCGCCTGGATGCGAGTTTCCTTGTTGCTTTGGGTCCACTTCGTGGTGATATGTGTCATCCCGCCCAATTCCTTCACGGCCTTCTGGACGTTTTCGGCAAAGATCGTACCGCCACGGTTGGACTCAATCTGGCACATCTTAACCTTGCGCTCCACCAGCATCATGGCCACCTTGCGCTCAAGTATTTCCACCTTGCCGTTATCGCAAATGATGGCGTCCATGTAGTAGTCGCTGCCGTACTGATACATGACAGGCATGACGCAGAAGTCTGAGCCTTGCTCCTTGGTATCGCATATTGCCATGATGGCGTCTGGGTCCGTATCCGGGAGATCGTAGTAGTAGCGCAGTTCTGACGGATCGTACAGCCGCCCCTCGCGCTCGATAGGCTCATTGAGATACAGCGCTCTCCAGCTTGGCTCGTCCATGATGTCACGCTGTTTGTGCAGCTGCTCGGTGGAGTAGCCAAGGCCATACGGGTAGTCGAAGTTGCTCTCGTCGTTCTCATCCAGCGCCGGGAACCGGACGAACCGTGCGCGAGGATCTCCCTCATACTCCCGCTCCAGTCGGCCTATCACATCATGCACAGACCAGCGGGTGGCTATGTGCAGTTCCTTCACCCGGTCGCCTATCTTTCTCTGCCGGAGATCTGTGTAGTAGGCTTGCCACAGCTTGTCCAGCCGCTCTATGCTCATCGCCGTCTCGATGCCATCCACAAGGTCATCGCAGTACAGCACGTTCATGGCTCGGACTTTACCGGCGTTTTGCGAACCAATGGAAGTAAACTCCACCGTCTTGAACCGCATATCGTCAGCCTTGTCGTAGCCGATGCCAATCATTTTGTCGAGCGCATTTGTGGAAATCACCTTGAGGCCGGGGAACACGTCGCTCCAGCGATAGTCTCCGTCAGAGTCAAAGATGCGGAGCATTTCACCGTACACGCCGGCGAGGAATGCGTTGTTGTGGGAACCGGTGAGATTGGGGAGAAACGGATTGCGGCCAGAAGTCCATGCCAGGAAGAACTCGGCGAGGGTGGTCTTCCCTACACCGGGCGGCTCTGAGATGCCAAGGATCTCCAGCTTCCCGTCTTCCAGATCCTGTAGGGCATGAGCGCACGGGAGCAGTTGCTTTCTTCGTGGAAGGTAGAACTGCTTTTCCACAGGGCGGTCTTTCTCGATGTAGATACAGAAGCTATCGAAGAAGTGCGGTGCATCGAACAGATGGCTCCGATAGTACAGATTCAGCATCATATCGGACGCCACTCCTTCAGACATCAGTTGGTTGGCGGATGCACGGAGCGCCTGGTTCAGAGAGTGCGCGTCGGTGAAGTTCTGATCGTCGTAGATGGTTTGCGGCCTGTCGCGCTTCCCAGTCCCATCCACCACGTAGGAGTCTTCCTTCTCCAACTCCCGACACATCTCAAATGCGTCCAGGAGGGAATACGGATCATCCCTCGCTATCAGTTTCTGTATCAGTTCCTTGTTCTTCGTCGGCCTCATCCTCCTCTCCGCTTAAGATTCCAGTAAGTACATCTGCATTTACCTTGAAGAACTCCACTATCTGATCGTCGCTGATCGCCATCTTCATGATCTCCATGTCTTCCCGGTCTACGTTGAAGTAGCACGTGCCTGTCATGCCGTCCGGCATAATCATCACAATGCCGATGGATACGGGGTCCAGTTCGACCATCTCAGGCAGCACTTCCTCAAGCCATTGTGCGTATGGTTTAGTCGTGTAGTCAGTTGCCGTCAGTAGACACCTCCTCTTTCAGCCAGTCGAGCCATCACTTGCCCTCCTCTGCCTCAACGCAATTGTCCCAGAACCAGCGGATCACTTTCAGCAGCGTGTCTTTCTTGACAGCGTTGATAGTTGCCATGCTGAGAATCTTCTCCACGGCGCTGAGCTTTGTGTCCATGTCGATCTCCCTGCCGCCGATGCTGTCAGTCGCGATGTTGTCACAGATCAGGATTGCTTCTGCGTATCTCATGCTCATTCCTCCTTCGGCGGCTCCGGTAGCGGCATCCAGTATGACGGCTCATGTATAATTCCGATTGCCCCATAAACAGCGCCATCTGTACCACACCAAAATCCACCACGTGCTGAATTGGTATGGTATGCCATGCCAACATACCCGACGTATTCTTCCTCTTCGTCTGTATGTGGTGGAACGTAAACCTGAACAGGAAATTGGCCTTCTGGCAATCGCTCCGTCACGGGAATCCAACGGGGCAGTTGTTGCATTTTTTGCAACAGTTCCTCAATGGCGGCGGCGGCTTGCATCAGCACATCCAACAATTCTGCGTTTTTGCTGAATTTTTCTGGCAGATATACCGCTTGCTTGTGGAGCCGCTTTATCAGTTCGTCATACATCATAAATTCAGATTCAACTCCCCTACATTTGTAATGTTTGTTGGATTCACTCCATACTGCCGTACTTCTGTTATTTGCACTCGTCTGTTCCAACGCTCTTCCAAATGGATGAAAGCGTCGTTCTTGCTGTTACTGAACACCGCCCCACCGCATCTTGGGCAAAGAATCATCTTTACCCCTTTGCCAAAAATTTGCGAGTGTTCGTCAATGTATGTCGGGTCACGGTGACCACAGAACGGGCAAGGCTTAAGTTCCATCAGCTTTCCTCCCTCATATCCGCGCCGCAGTTGGGGCAGAAGTTTGTTCTAAACTGTTGGTCTATGACTTGCTCTCCACAATTTGAACATTCATATGTGTCCGTGAACGGCGAATACCTACGCCAAACTGCTCGCACCACAGGCCGCGCATCAAGCGAAAGTAGGCGTGTAACATCTTTCTCCGTGTGACCGTCCCAATGCTTCGCAGTTGGCAGTTCTTCGCACTCAAACAGATTCCAGTACATTTTGTCGTAGTGGTAGGTATAACTCCCCTCTGGCGTATCTATGCCAACAACGAACCACCCACCACCAAAGCACAATTCTCCGTCCTCATGCTTCCATGACTTCCATGCCTTATCCTTGTGTGCCTTGACGAGTGCGGCGAACAGTACCATGCGCTGGTAGTACAGGCCGTTGAATGTGTGGTAGCCATCACTCATTTCCCCGATACCGCCTTCTGGCACAGGCCGCACATCGGCGGCGGGGAGGGCAAGTATAATCTTTCGCATGCGGTTGTCCGCAAGAGGCAAAGCCGCCTCCCGCTCGATGAAGTCAGACATGTTTTCTCCTCCCGTGATTGCACCATCCGCAAGGATTCGTCAGATTCCCCCAGTACGCACACTCATGCGCGATCCCATCGTCTGCCGGGAAGTTAACGCATTCCTTACAAAGCACCTGATGCTTCCCTCCGTACATACACTTGGAGCATCTCACGCACGTAATATCGTGCAAGTCTAAGGCCACAAGTCTGGTATACGTTTCATATCTCTCCAACCAGAAGAACCGCTTGCATACATCGCAGTACTTTGGGAGTATCGCAAATTTATAGACTGTCACTTATCGTCCCTCCAGTAGTCAGTAGGCCAAGGGAGGCCAAAGTCGGAGCGCTTGATCTTGCATCCGGGTTCCCCGTCCTTCCAGAAGACGATGCCCTCTACCTCATGCGTGGCCAGCCAGCCACGGATCCCATCAAATGTGCGTGGACAATCCTTGATTTTAATCCGCCCGTGCCGCTCCAGCATGTCTTCATCCAGCCCGTAAGGATTTTTCTGGAAGTGCGGCCCAACAGCTTCATAGGTCCCGTCCTCGTTGGCCCACGTGGTGTTGCACCAGGCCCGGACGAACCACTTATCTTCCGCCTTCTTGCCGTCCACCCTCAGCCAGTGAGGCCAATGCCCGGTCACCGGGTCCGGCTCCGGGATGCACGGGATGGCTCCGATGGGGACCTTGCGGCCCTTCTTCGCGTCGTACCGTTTGTAGAACACACCGCCAATGATGGCACAGCAGCTGCCGTCGACCTTCTCGGTGGCCTCCCCCTCGCCTTCCAGAACCCATTCGCACCCAGGAGTCACCTTGTCGCTGATTCCCACCACCTGATGGTCAGCAAACTCGCGCTCAAACAGCGTCGGAATCTTTTTCACTCGCTATCCTCCGTTAATCCTACTTCTTCAAGCCACCGGAACGCATCGTCCCTGGTGATCAGCCCTTCTCCAAAGCACCTAAGTGCCAAAGCGTTGTAGCCCCTTGCGTCAAAGTGCCAAACTCCGTCGTACCACGCAAAGTGATCACTAGTCACAGGCTCAACGGTCAGCGCTGCCATGATATCAATGAGCCTTTCAGCCCCTACCAAAGCAGCTGCCCAGTTCGGAACATCCGCAATCGTATATATCCTATACGGCGCCGCTTTCCACTTTGAAATCTTTTGCGTGATCTGGAGTTGCCGGTAGTCGGCTATCTTCAGTCGCTTCTCCGTGGTCTTCGGGATATCCTCCCCCAAGTAGTCGAACACCGCCTTCAAGACATCGTGCGTACTACCACCAGACCTCAGATACACATCCAGATTCTCGCGCAGCATTCCCTCTAACATTTTTCAGCCCCTTTCTTTGCTTAAATTTTCTACGCCTATTATCTCAAATTTCTCTTCTTACGCGCAATGTACTAATCGGTACATTTTTACCGCGCTAAAGTGCAATTTCGCATTTTCAAAGTGCAACTCCAGATAAACCAAAAGCGCCTGTAAGCTTCCCAAGCCTACAAGCGCTCCTTTTTTATACTTAAAAAAATTTTAGGATTGCGGGTTTGCCTCTCCTCTCAGCCCCTTCCGTGGCCTCCCCCCGTCTTCCGTCTTTCTCCTTTTCTCCCCACCCTTCCCTTTCTCCTTCTCCCTCCTATCCTTTCCTACTCCCAACTGCAACAGTGCAACAAATGCAACGGTGTTTTCTTAACCTTTTCTATTAAAATAAAAAATTTTTTACGTGAACCAAAAGTTATTTTTATATATTTTACTGTTGCACTGTTGCACTACCTTCTAAAAAGTTATAAGAAATATAAGAAATAACTACTTTTCAGAACTTTTCCTCAATTTTAGGGGGTCAAAATCGCAACAATAGAGGTGCAACAGTACTGCAACAGTACAACGATTTTCGCCCCTACTGTTGCAGTTTTTTAGACACTTTTTAAGATTTGTCTAAATGAGGAGTTGATGAGGAGAGGGGTGAGCGGCGAAGATTTTGGGGGATGAGGAGGATGCTAAGTTGGGTTTTTGGGTGGCGGAAATATGGGGAGGGGTAACCCCCGTCCCAGGCCATCAACCTATTTCCCCCGCGGGTATATAGGTGGATTTAGGCGTATATTACTATATGGAATTGTCTTAATCCGGTTTGGTTCGCATAATAGTAATTGTGCGTACCATACTCAAGAATTTACGGAATGTTTTTAGACATTTAAGGCAATGTGTATAGTAAATTTGATAACAAATTGTATAACAGCGGAGCTTGGCCTATACACGCACCTGGGTGTTTCATTTTGCGGGTCCGCCCACATGGGCGGAGTTACTCCCCTCCACTCCACGCTAAAGCAATGCCCAGAAAACGCGCTGTGCAGCGTGTTTAAGGTCCAGGGGATATAAAGATACCATGCAAGGCAAAAACGCCGTGTAGGCCCGTTTTCGTGCGTCTGGTGAAACCCCTTATTTTAGACCATATTTTGACCGTGAGGGGATTCATCAATATGCACAAAAAGTTACGTTAAACATTGTGCATTTTACCACTAAACATTACGTTAAGCGTATGGTACAATAGCCTTGCAAGTGAGGGAAAGAAACAAACCCCGGAACGAGCCGCCCGAACGCCGTACAAGATCGGGAAATGTACCTTGACAATTTAGCGGTAGCACAAGCACCGGAAAGACTTGTGGCTTCCGATACTGATAAAGTGAAATAAATCCGTAGACGGTGCAAAAGCTAATTAAGTCGGAAGTTGATTATTTCCCTTTTCCCTTTTCAGCAAGCGTGGAAACAGTGTAAAAAGCTGTTTCCCGTTTGTTTGAGTACCAATGCGGAAAGGATAAACAATGTTTACGATTGAACACACTACACGCGAATTTCTTGAAGCGCTGGAAAGACTAAACAAGAAGCAAAACGAAAAGAACGTATTCACTAATATTTCAGATCAAGACGTTTTCCGGGAAATTGCAAGATACAGAAACATTAGCAAGACTGAAGATTGACAAAAAAATGTTTGCATTGGTACTGAAACAAGCGCAAAACGCTTGAATAATTAAATTTGAAAAGGGGAACATAAAATGAAACATACAAAAAATATGATCGTGAAAGAAAGCATCGAAAGCCGAGAGCTCGGCCTTTACGCCGATAATGAAAGCGATATTTATTTCGCTTATATCGTCCCGGTTGTAAAGAACCTTGCAAAGTATTACAAGCGCGGCACATTCGATCGCACAAAAGCAATTGACGCGTTTTTCCCGGCTGCAACGGCGGCGGCGAAAAAGTATTGCCGCGAATTTGCAAGAGTGGAAGACGCGCCTAAAATCTTTGACGTAACGGCACGTTACACGGCGGCGGCCTATTTGCTTGAGCGCCACATGGAAAACATTGAAAAGAATGACCTTTGATTGTATCAGCCTATACCGCCAAACTAAAACAGCTTGACGGTATACACGGGTACAATCCCGAAAAACTAATGAAAAGGAAAAGGTGATATAAAATGACTAAAAATGAAAAAATGCACATTCTGAACATGGGCGCGATTGCTTATTATTCCGGCTGGAACGGAATTGAGATCAAGAACATTGAACACGGATTTGATGATTTCGTTCTGTATGTTCAAAATGCATGGTATGGTAAAAAATCCGCTCATCGTGCAAAGATCAATTTTACGGCAAGCGGGAACGCCTATTTCAACGCGAACGGGCATAGAATCCCGCTGAATGAATGCATTCGTTGTAATTCGTTTTAATAACAGCCAATGCACACAAGACTTTCTGTTTTGTGTGTATTCACGGTTATTAAACCGAAACAAAAAGAAAAGGGGAATTGAACAATGAACATTAATGGGCGTTTTGGTAGAGTTTCAAGCACAACATACAGAGACGGAGTTGTGCTTGTTTCTTTCTGCGGCAATGTGTATCCGCACGATTTGAGCGCCGAAAATATCGACTATATCAAGGCGTTCTACAATATGAGCGGCTGCAAGCATGAGTTTTTCTGCGAGTGGCCTGAAAGCGTCAAGCCGTCATACACGGCAGCGAAAAAGAATTTCAGAAACGGTTTTATGCTCATAAAGCGATAATGTGTTCTGCGTCTCTCTGCGTATGCAATCGGCTTTTCTGAGTGGTTTTACCGATTAACAACAAAAGCCACATCCCAGCCGAAAGGCACAAAATTTGAAAGGGGAAATAACAATGTTTGAAAATCCAATGTTCTGCATCTTCACAGGGAATAGATTTAATCAAGTGCTGATTTTCCCGTCATGGGAAGCTGCGGCAAAGTGGGCGCGCTCTGCAACTACATGGAGCGAAGATCAAATCGCGGCGCGTATTCGCGTTCCGCACTGGAATGGCGGCGAGTACATTTCTGTTTCTGAGTGATAGCTTTCTGCGGGATTTGAGCTTATCAAGTCCCAGCCCAGCCGGAAACGGCAAAATTATTTGAAAAGGGAGAATATATCATGGAATTTTCTATCAATACTCACGATCTGCAAAAGACTGTTATTGCGCTCATCAATAGTAAGTGCTGTGTAAAAAATAGCATTCTGACCGCCGAGGACTATGACCGTCTGATTGATATGTTCAGCGATATGAACAAGCTGTGTTCTGCTGATAATGATTGGACTCTTTCTGTTTCCGTCAACGAGGGAACGCCGAGAGTTATCGTTGAGGTTGACGGCGGCATGGTTCAGACGGTTTACGCCGACCGCAAGGTTGATGTCGATGTTCTGGACTATGACAATTATCGCGCATCCGATGACGGGAGCGAGGAAGAAGACTTCTACGAGGATTTGATGATCGAAACTGCCACGCTAAAAAAGGCGTGGTAATCCATTCTGCGGCTTCTAAAGGGTTGAGCCTATCAGCCCTATTCCAGCGGCTTCTGCCGCAAATAGTGAAAAGAGAAATAAAGCAGGAACACGCCGCGAGGAGCGGGGAAGATGGGGCGCTATGCCAACATATCCGGGAGCTTGTATATCTCCCGAAGAAAACAGATTATACACCGTAGGGAGACGCGCTGACAGGTAGTTAAACTGCGTCAAAAGCCAAAAACATTTGAGTGGTTCTGCCGCGAAACAAATCGGGAAGGGGATAAACTTGAAAGAAGCATTTTGCAATGATAAAATGGTAGAAAAAACATCAAGAGGAGTTTCTACCATGAGCAAAAACAGTGAAGCAGTAAAAAAATATTATTCTGAAAACTGCACGGAGTTTAAGATAAGGCAGTTAAAAGAGGACGCGCAAGCGGTAAAAGATTATGCCGCCGCGCATGGGTGTAGCGTTCAGGCGCTCTTTCTGGCGGCTGTTGCCGACTACATGGCACAGGATAAAACGCCGGAGGAAGTCAAGAGAGGACGCAAGAAAGTAAAGGAGGGCAACACGGCATGAGCATCATCTTAATCATCGCAATCATCTGGGGAGCTTCTGCGCTTGCCAGAGCAACCAAGGAAGCGGCGCGTCAGAAAGAGATTGATCGCCAGCGCCGGGAACAGGCGGCACGGTCTGCGGAGCTTGCGCGGATGACTGCTGAGTGGAAACAGCGTCAGGCCGAGGCGAAGATCGAAACGCAGAGGCTCATTGCTCTGGAGCGTGAGGCAATGCGTCAGCGCGAAGTTGAGCGCAAGCAAGCCGAGTGGAACGCTCGTCAGGAAGAAATCAACAGAAAGCATGAAGAGCAGATCGCCAAACTGAACAACAAGCTTTCTCTGGTTGAGCGCGAGATCGACCACTACCGTCCGATGCTGGAGGCGCTTGAGGAAGAGATCGAAGCGCTGGACAACAAGGTCTGGTACTTTGAGAGCAAAGGGCTTCCTTGCTCCGGCTACAAGACGCAGTTGGCACAGAAGAAAGAACAGGCGTACCGCATGGAGACTAAGGTCATCAAGGCCGAGTTTGAGCGGGACGAGATCATGGGCAAGCTGGCAAGCTGAAAAATAATTCACTGAAAGGAGGCTCAGTATGGTAGCATTAACCGACACCCAGTACACCAGCATCATCCAGACCCTTCTGCGAGGCTTTGGGGACAGCCGCCCTAATCCCAGAGTGGCGGCGATCCTCACAGCCGAGGCGAATCTGGGGATGCGCGTTGGAGACATTCTGCGGCTCCACATGGCAGACTTCCTCCGCGATGGCAACCGCTGGAGGCTGAA
>Ga0326511_10001044_pt1 | contig 23561 bp, 19 predicted proteins | sample 0_2496_0518_D_FD_203701 | JGI IMG/M metagenome (GOLD analysis project Ga0326511, IMG submission 203701) | Bovine rumen microbial communities from UC Davis, California, United States - 0_2496_0518 | ecosystem: Host-associated > Mammals > Digestive system > Stomach > Rumen | place: USA...
ATACCTAGATCGTGTTGTAACAGTTTCAGCCGTGTATCTATAAAATGTGAGGTGTTGATAGTTACTTGATGCTTATGCTTCAGCCATTTCTCCTTATATATCTGAATAATTAATAACAATGTTTCTTCGGCTTTTTCGGTTGAATAGTCTTTATAAGTCAGGTCAATAATAGTTGACCCTAACCCGTTGTTGCTTGTACTTAGTCGTGATTGAATAGCTAACGCATTTGCCATTATACCACCTTCGTCCTCTTCAGGATTCAAACGTCTTGCCACCTCCATGAGTACGTCAAGTGAAGTGATGTGACGCATCACATTGTCAACGCTGCTTTTCTGATTAACAAAGCCTAAATTGTTGAAATCACCACCATTCTTTTCTGTAGTGTTCTTGCCTAAACTTTCTTCACTAATGATTAGAGAAGCTTCTCGCGTGAATATATAAGGTGTGGTTCGCAAATAGTTAACAGCCATTATCAAAGCTATTAGGACAGAGGAAACAAACCAACGCCATCGAGCCACGCACATGCGTAGCAAATCACCAATCGAGAAAAAGCTGTCTCCGTTTTTACTCATTAATTATCAGTTTATTTCAGCCACAACGCAGTTAAAGTACTGACCAATGAAACCAACGAAACCCAAATAGCTGGTTGGTTAAAGGTGTTGCCTGCTGTTCTTGATTCCCTTTGTTTCTTTGGGTTAGGAGTCACGTAGACAATATCGTTTTGCTGTAGGTAGAAAGCTGGGGAACTTAGCAGTTCCTGACGGTCGCACAGATTAATAATATAGGTTTGGTCTTCACCATCCTCTTCGCGCATCACCATGACATTCTCGCGTTGTCCATTGATGGTCAAATCGCCAGCATCGGTAATAGCATCAATAATCGAGTAGTTGTCTTTCAAAAGGTTTATGCGCCCAGGGCGGTTCACCTCGCCTAAAACGTTAATACTCAGGTTTACGTATTCCACAGTAACTATTGGGTCTCTCACCAAGTCACGTTCTATAAGTCTGCGACTCAGATAACTGGCAACTTCTTGACGTGTTTTGCCAGCTACAGCTACCTTTCCTAAAACAGGAAAACTAATATCACCTTGTTCATCTACTGTATATGCCAACAGTTGCGCTGCTCCGCTTACCGATGAATTTCCTGCCAGTGTTTGCGGAGTGGTGTTGGAACCAAGGGAACGCATACTGGTGGTGGATGCAGTTAAGTTAAATTGACTGACCAGCATGGGGTCAGAGCTACTTACCAAAATGTTAATTTTGTCTTTAGGTTGCAGACGCAATGGCTTTTCGCTTTGCAGTGTCATGCCGCGTATAGCTTCTGCATTTTGGAAATAAGCAACGTTGTCTGGAGCAGAGCAACTGCCCAGACAGCATATTATCAATGCAAATATAATAAATCTGATATTATGATGTGATTTATACATCATGCTCATGTTTTTTTTCTTATGTCTTTTTATCGCAATTTAAATTTGTTAAGAATGTAGTGGCACAGATGCATTAATATACATAAGGGCCATAAAATGTTTGTGAAAAAGCAATAGATGATGCTGAATAATAACAAATTTCAGGGCTGAATGGCATAAATCGTATTGTCGGGTTTAATCTTGACATCACTTCACGTGCCATTTAAGTATATTCAATATAATAGCCTTGCTTGCGCAAAACGAATGCTCAAGCCTAAAAATCTGTTACTCAGATGGTTATCGGTTGTCTAAGGACGCTTTTTCCTGCCGAAATTCCGCGAATGCCGATAAAGCTTCGCATTCGGCCAACTTCAAACCTGTGTTTTTACTGCTTTTTTATATTAATTGGCAGATTATTATGCAAAATTACAAGAAATATTCGAAATAAGGTATTTCGAGACTCCAAAGATGTGATATTTCCTTGTTAATTAACGTTTGTATTTTTTTTTGCATTATTTTAACGTGGGTTTTCCGTATAAAATAATTCAAAAGGGCATGCTTGAGTAAAGCACGCCCTCCTGTCTATTGAAGTCCGTCGAGCTGGTGCTTTAGTGTTATTAAATCGTCGCGAATTCCTATTAACCGGGTTAAGATGTCTGCTTTCCGGTCGGAGCCATCGCGATTTGCATTGATCATCTTCTTTGCTGCAGCAAGCTTAAAACCGCGCACCTTTACCAAGTTGTGGATCAACTTGATTTGTTCAATGTCTTTCTCTGAATATTGACGAACCTTGTTTGGCCCGGCAGTTTTCGGCTTTAGGTAGGGAAATTCGGTTTCCCAATAGCGCAAAGTGCTTTCGTTCAGTCCGAACATCTCGGCTACTTCCTTGATGGAGTAGTAGAGTTTCAGGTTCTTATGTAGATTCAGTGCCATGATATTTTTTCTTTATTCAGCTGCGAAGATAAGCATTTTCTGTGAAACTACAAAGCATTCTACCATTTTTCTGATTTCTTTTGTAAAAAATCTTCTTTGTCAGTGCTGGAGGAATATAAATTTTGTTGTCTTTTTTAGATGCTTTATAAAATAATTCACGTTATTGGCTGTTTGTTGCGAAAAAAAATGTAATTTTGCAGGCTGAAATAAATTATATATATAATTATGATGACTGCAAAAGAAATCCGCGACTCGTTTAAAACGTTTTTCGAGTCGAAAGGCCATGCTATTGTGCCTTCAGCTCCTATGGTGATTAAGGATGACCCGACGTTGATGTTTACTAACGCTGGTATGAACCAGTGGAAGGATCTTATATTAGGTACGAGAAATCCAGAACCACGTCGGAGGGCTGATACTCAGAAATGTCTTCGTGTAAGTGGTAAGCACAACGATTTGGAAGAAGTAGGCCATGATACATACCACCACACAATGTTCGAGATGTTGGGTAACTGGTCATTTGGCGACTATTTCAAAGAAGGTGCCATTGATATGGCTTGGGAATACCTGGTAGACGTGCTGAAGCTGAATCCAGATGACCTCTATGTTACCGTGTTTGAAGGTTCGCCCGAAGAGAACATTCCTCGTGATGACGAGGCTGCCAGTTATTGGGCAAAGCATGTGCCGGCTGACCATATTATCAATGGTAATAAACATGATAATTTCTGGGAGATGGGAGATACAGGTCCTTGTGGCCCCTGTTCAGAGATTCATGTGGACAGTCGCACTCCTGAACAGAAAGCTGCAAGCGGCAAGACGGGACGCGAATTAGTAAACAAGGATGACCCGCAGGTCATTGAGATATGGAATCTTGTGTTTATGCAGTTCAATCGCAAGGCCGACGGATCCTTGGAGAAGCTGTCTATGAACGTGATTGACACGGGAATGGGCTTTGAGCGCCTCGTTCGCATGCTTCAGGGCAAGCATTCAAATTACGATACCGACGTGTTCCAGCCGATTATCAAAAAAGAGGAGGAAATTACAGGGCTAAAGTATGAAGCACCAGCAACCTCCTCATCTGAAGAGGAGAATGGAGTGGGTACATTCGACGGTGTCTCTGTGGCTATGCGTGTCTGTGCCGATCATCTGCGTGCAGTGGCTTTCTCTATAGCCGATGGGCAGTTGCCAAGTAATGCCAAGGCTGGCTACGTAATCCGTCGCATTTTACGTCGTGCCGTACGTTATGCCTATACCTTCCTTGGACAGAAAGAGGCATTCCTCTATAAACTTCTTCCTACTCTTGTTGAAGAGATGGGAGACGCATTCCCAGAGTTGAAGGCTCAACAGGGGCTCATTGGAAAGGTGATGAAGGAAGAGGAAGATGCCTTCTTGCGTACACTGGACAAGGGTATCTCCCTTCTCGATAAAGCGATGGAGCAACTTCGCGCCGACGGAAATAAAGAACTGGATGGTGTACAGGCATTCCGGTTGTTTGATACTTATGGCTTCCCCCTTGACCTCACTGAGTTGATTTGCCGTGAAAATGACTTTACGGTCAACGAGGAGCAGTTCAATGTGGAGATGCAGAAACAGAAAGATAGAGCACGAAATGCTGCCCAGGTGGAGAATGGGGATTGGATTAGTCCTATGTCGTCTTCCGAAGATGGCCAAGATAGTGAAGACACTTCTGGAACCGCAGGGGGAACCTCACAAGTCTTCGTGGGCTATGATTTCACCGAATATTCCTGCCATATCCTGCGCTATCGCAAGGTTACTCAGAAGAAGAACGAATATTATGAGTTAGTGCTCGACTACACGCCGTTCTATGGAGAGATGGGTGGACAAGTAGGCGATTGTGGCGTACTTGTCAGTGAGAATGAGACCATTGAAGTGATCGACTCCAAGCGTGAAAATAATCAGACTGTCCATATTGTGAAGAAACTTCCAAAGGATCCGGCAGCAGAGTTCATGGCTTGTGTCGATACTGATAAGCGCGATGCTTCAGCTGCCAACCATACAGCTACCCATTTGCTCGATTATGCCTTGAAACAGGTGTTGGGCGACCACGTGGAACAGAAAGGTTCGTTTGTTAGTCCTGATACGCTTCGTTTCGACTTCTCCCATTTCCAGAAAGTGACTGACGAAGAGTTACGTGAGGTGGAACGTCTGGTCAACGACATGATTCGTCAGGATTTGCCCCGCGACGAACACCGAGACATGCCGATGGAAGAGGCTAAAAAGCTTGGTGCTATCGCCTTGTTTGGTGAGAAATATGGTGACAAGGTGCGCGTTATGCGTTTTGGCCCTTCTTGCGAGTTGTGTGGCGGTATTCATGCTACATCGACTGGCCGAATTGGTTTCTTCAAGATTGTGTCTGAAAGTAGCGTTGCTGCTGGTATTCGCCGTATTGAGGCCAAGACGGGCAAGGAGTGTGAAGAATTGCTATACACTATGGAGGATACGTTGAAGGGCGTGAAGGCCTTCTTCAATAATGCTAAAGACTTGCAGGGCGTAATCCAAAAGTATATTGAGGAGCACGACCACATGAAGAAAGAACTGGAATCCATGCAGCAGCAGGCAGTGGAGCGTACAGCCAAGAGATTGATAGAGCATGCTCGTGAGGTTAACGGTGTCAAACTGGTTACATCTGTGCTACCTATAGATCCTCAGGCTGCCAAGGACTTGGCTTTCAAGTTACGTGCTGCCATCGAAGGCTCCGTTCTTTGTGTCTTGGGAACTCACATCAATGAGAAACCACAACTTACCATCATGATGAGTGACGACTTGGTGAATGACCACGGACTTAATGCTGGACAGATGGTACGCGAAGCAGCCAAATTGATAAAGGGCGGCGGTGGCGGACAGCCTCATTTCGCTCAGGCTGGTGGTAAAGATGCCGACGGACTGAGTGCTGCCGTTGACAAAGTTGTCGAATTGGCAGGACTCTAATTAATTCATTCGAGATTCTGGAAGCATGAAAAAGACTCTCATAACTGTGGCCATAGTGGTCATTCTGGCTTTGGCTGGAGTGGCACTTTGGCTGTTTACGAACCTGCAGCAGCAGAAACAGGCCAACGAAGAAATGCAGGAATTGGCAGAGCTGGACAAGCAGGAAATGGAGAATGAGTATGAGCGGTTTACACTGCAATACGGTGAGATGATTACGCAAATCAACAATGACTCTATTGTGGCTCAGCTCACTCAGGAACAACTTCGCACACAACAGTTGCTGGAAGAACTGAAACGTGTTAAAGCCAACGATGCCCGTGAAATCACTCGATTGAAGAAAGAGTTGGCTGCTGTCCGTGAGGTGTTACGCAGCTATATCCGTCAGGTAGACTCTCTTAATCAGATTAACGCTTCGCTCCGCTCGGAAAACTCACAGATCCGTAGTGAATTGGCTCAGACCAACCGTGAGAAAGAGGGACTGCAAAACGAAAAACAGACCCTTACCGAAAAGGTCGCTATTGCTGCGCAGCTGGATGCCACAGGCATCACCCTTACTGCGATGAAGGGTGATAAACCCACTCGGAAGAACAAACTGAAGAAGGCTAATAAGTTGAAGGTGACTTATACTATTTCTAAGAACGTCACAGCTTCCAATGGGCAGCGAACCATCTACACGTCGATTCGTAAACCTAATGGAGACGTACTTGCTGGTGGCGGTTCGTTTAGTTACGAGAATAAACAGTTGAAGGCTTCCGCTAAGAATACGATAGAATATACTGGTGAACAGATCACTGTCACAGCCTACTGGACTGGAAGTGAGGTGCTTAGTGGGGGTGACTATCTGGTTAGCATTTTTGCCGACGGCCATCTGATAGGCTCAGGGCGGTTCAACATGGTTGAATAAAGACGGATGTTATATGATATTATTATGAATAGAATCATTGGAATATTCCTGCTCCTTGGTGCGTCGCTGCCATCCGTTGCCCAGCAATTGCTGAGCTTGGATAGCTGTAGGGCTATGGCCTTACGCAACAACAAGCAACTGAACATTTCCAAGCTGAAACAGGATATAGCGGCCAATCTGAGGCACTCTGCCAGGACAAAGTATTTGCCTCACATCAGCGCTATAGGCACCTTTGAACATACCAGTAAGGAAATATCTATACTGAATGAAAACCAAAAGGGTAGTCTCAGCAATTTGGGTACCAGTTTCGGGACGATGATGCAGGGGGGAATGCAGGTGGTGCAAGATGACTTGACAGCGGTTGGCGGTATTTTGACTATGTTAGGCATTCCAGCGGAGATGGTCCAGCAGTTGATGGGCAATATTGGTCAACAGATCAAAGGTGGCGTCACCAATGCTACCGGATTGCTGAATACAGAGGGCCAGAAGATTGTTGATGCCTTCCGTACAGATACCCGTAACGTCTGGGCTGGTACGGTGCAGGCCATCCAACCAGTGTTTATGGGTGGGGGTATCGTTGCCCTGAACCGCTTGGCCGACCTCAACGAACAACTGGCGCATAACTCGGCTAATGCTCGCTCGCAGTTCATTATTTATACTACAGATCAGGCTTATTGGCAAGTAGTCTCGCTGAAGCACAAGAAGGCACTGGCAGAGAGCTATCTGGAACTTTTGAAAAAACTGGATAGTGATGTGCAGAAGATGATTAGTGAAGGTGTTGCTACCCGGAGCGAGGGACTCAGTGTCAGTGTGAAGGTAAATGAGGCAGAGATGACAGTTCAGAAAGTCAACGACGGACTAACGCTTTCCAAGATGCTTCTTTGTCAACAAATTGGCTTGCCAACAAACGAGAAGATTGTACTGGCTGATGAGGATTCGGACGATTTGAAAGCAATTACGTATACCCCTGATGTCAATGTGGCTCAGGCTTTGGAACTTCGTCCGGAACTGAAGATGCTTGAAACCGCCGTTGATATGAGTCGTCAGACCACTAACATATTGAAAGCTGCCAATTTGCCTCAAGTGGCACTTACGGGTGGATATGCTGTGAGCAACCCGAATGTGTTTAACGGTTTTGAGAAGAAATTCGGTGGATTCTGGAATGTTGGCTTACTTGTTCGTGTGCCATTGTGGAACTGGGGTGATGTAACCTATAAGGTACGTGCATCGAAAGGAGCAACAGCTATTGCTAATCTGGAACTTGAAGAGGCTCGTGAAAAAGTGGAATTACAAGTGAACCAGTCTGCTTTCCATGCAGAAGAGGCTAACAAACGGCTTGCAATGGCTCAGAGCAATATTGAGCGTGCCGACGAGAACCTGCGTACTGCTAATATTGGTTTCTCCGAGGGAGTTATTTCTCCAACCACCGTTATGGAAGCACAGACAGCGTGGTTGCAGGCCCAGTCGCAGAAGATTGATGCACAGATTGACGTGTTGCTCACTGCTGTGAATCTGCAGAAGGCACTGGGGCGTCTGAATATTGAAAACTGATTGTGAAACTTGAAGATAATAAGAGTATGAATCAAGCAACAAAACAACATAAAAATATCCTGTATGCCATCATCGGCTTTGTTACAGTCGTTATTATCATGGCCGCTATTGGTTTCTTCACATTGGGACATGATCCAGAAGTGATTCAGGGACAGGTAGAGGTTTCGGAGTATCGAGTTTCGAGCAAGGTGCCGGGACGTATTCTGGAGATTCGCGTCAAGGAGGGAGACTATGTGAAAGTCGGCGATACACTGGCCATTATTGATGCTCCGGAAGTGCAAGCAAAGATGCAACAGGCCGAGGGTGCTGAGGCTGGTGCAGCAGCATTGGAGCAGATGGCCAAGAACGGTGCTCGGAAGGAGCAAGTGCAAGTCGCCTTCCAGCTTTTGCAGAAAGCCAAGGCTGGACTTGAGATTGCAGAAAAATCCTATAATCGTGTGCAACGTCTTTACGATGAGGGCGTGATGAGTGCTCAGAAACGCGATGAGGCTTTTGCCAATTACAAAGCTATGCAGGCTACCATTGAGGCTGCCAAAAGCCAATATGAAATGGCTGTAAATGGTGCCCGACAAGAAGAGAAGTTAGCTGCCCAAGCTCAGTTGAATCGTGCTCGTGGTGCCGTGCGAGAGGTCAACGCCTATATCGGTGAGACGGTTCAGACGGCTCAGATGGAAGGTGAGGTGAGTAACATCTATCCAAAAGTGGGTGAACTGGTGGGTACTGGCAGTCCCATAATGACGATTTCCATGATGCAGGACCTTTGGGGAGCGTTCAATGTACGTGAAGACCAATTGAATGGTATGCAAGTAGGAACTGAGTTTACTGCTTTTGTGCCAGCCTTCAAGAAGGAAGTCAAGATGAAAGTCTATCACATGAAGGATCAGGGCTCCTATGCAGTTTGGAGGGCTACCAAGGCAAATGGTCAGTACGATCTGAAGACCTTTGAGGTAAAGGCACGACTGGTGGGGAAACTTGAAGGACTGCGTCCCGGAATGAGTCTTATTGTCAAAGAGTAAGAGAGAACGACATTGAAGTACTTAGGTGATATATGGCAAGTTGTCCTCCGCGAACTGCTGATTCTGCGTAGGAATCACATCTATTGGTTCGGCATGGTGGCCTTTCCGCTGTTGACGATATTCTTCTTTACATCGCTGATGGACGACGGACTGCCTGTAAATATGCCTGTAGGTGTGGTCGATATGGACAACACGTCAACATCGAGAGCCCTTGTGCATCGGCTCGATGGATTTCAGATGTCGAATGTTGTCGCCCGATATCCCAACGTTAGCGATGCCCGCCGAGCCATACAGCGAAATGAGATCTATGGCTTCCTTTATATCCCAAAGGGAACGACAGACGACTTGCTTGCAAGCCGTCAGCCTAAGATTTCCTACTACTATACTTATACCACTCTGGTTGCTGGAGCCATGATTATGAAGGAGATGAAAACCATCTCCACGCTTGGTTCTGCGGCTGTAGGGCAGGCCACAATGCGGGTAAAGGGCTTCACTGATGAACAAATACAAACGTTCTTGCAACCCATCAAGTTGGACATGCACATGATTGCCAACCCGTGGGTAAGCTACAACGCTTACCTTACTACTATGATTGTGCCTGGCATGATAATGTTGTTCATCTTCTTGATTACTGCCTATTCATTGGGTAATGAGTTGAAGTTCGGGACATCGAAAGAGTGGATACAGATGTCCAACAATAAGATTCTGATAGCACTGTTAGGCAAATTTCTGCCTCAGACGCTGATATTTCTGGCCGTGGTCTATGGATATGAGTTTTATGTGTTCTATATCCTTGACTTCCCGCACATGGGTGGTCCATTGCTACTACTGCTCATAGGATTTATTCAGGTGCTTTCTTCACAGGGCTTCGGTATTTTCATCTTTGGTTTGATGCCGTCGCTCCGTATGTCAATGAGTATATGTTCGTTATGGGCAGTGCTCAGTTTCTCGATGGTGGGAAGTGCCTTCCCTGTTATGGGTATGGATAGCCCATTGCAATCGCTCTCATGGCTCTTTCCCCTGCGCCACTATTATATGATTTATCAGATCTGCATCCTCAACAATTTTCCTCTGGCTGACGCATGGCTGCATTTTGCCGTTTTGCTGGCTTTTATGCTGTTGCCTTGGTTAGTGGTAAGGAAAATAAAGAATGTAATGCTCACATATGTCTATATTCCATAACGCATACGAATCGCTTCAGGACACTTGCTACATCTGGCGACAAGAGATGCGACAGGTCTTCAAGGATGAGGGAATGATCATCTTCTTCATCGTGGTGCCGTTGCTTTACCCCCTTCTCTATTCATGGATTTATAATAACGAGATCGTTCGTGATATACCGGTGGCGATAGTCGACCAGTCACATTCCAGTCTCTCACGGCAGTTTATCCGCATGTGCGATGCTTCTCCTGATGTCCGGGTTGCCTATTATGCCCAAAGTCTTGAGGAAGCCAAGGAACTCGTTGGTCGTCAGTTGGTCAAAGGTGTCTATCTGATTCCTTCCGACTTCGATGTCAATGTCAACCGCATGCAGCAGGCCACTATTAGCGTCTATTGTGATATGGGACTGATGTTGTCCTATAAAGCTCTTTATCAGACGGCACAGCTTGTATCCATGGAGATGGGCACAGAGATTCAGACTAAATTGGGACGTCATTATACCAAGCGTGAGGAGGTTATCTCTGCACGTCCACTTGACTTTGCCGATGTTGCTATCTACAATCCGCAAGGAGGCTATGGCTCGTTCATCCTGCCAGGCGTGCTGATACTCATACTACAGCAGACACTGGCTCTTGGTATCGGCCTTTCGGCAGGTACGGCCCGTGAGAGCAATCGTTACAAGCAATTGATTCCTATCAGCCGCCATTATCATGGCATGTTCCGCATCGTGTTTGGAAAAGCTATGTGCTATTTCATGCTATATGCTGTCATGGGTACATGGTTGGTTGCATGTGTTCCTCATATCTTCGGTTTCCCACAATTAGCCACATGGCAGTCGTTGTTGGCAATCATGTTCCCTTATCTATTAGCATGTATCTTCTTTGGCATGGCAGTCTCGTGTATGGTGAAGTATCGCGAGAATGTCATGTTGCTCATGGTATTTATCTCTGTTCCTCTGCTTTTCATGAGTGGCGTCAGTTGGCCATTAAGCAACATCCCAAGTTACTGGCAAGGCGTATCCTGGCTATTCCCCAGCACATTTGGAGTCCGTGCCTATGTGCGACTGAACTCCATGGGGGCCTCTCTCAATGACGTGACGTTGGAGTATAGTATTCTTTGGCTACATGCCATCGTATATTTCCTCCTCGCATGTATGGTCTATCGCTATCAGATTCATCTTGCTGAAAAAGATGCGCATGAACGTCTGGTGGAAATGAGGGAGAAGAAAGCGCTTTCCTATTAGTTGGTCTTTACAATCTTGGTCTTAGGCTGTTCCTTGTTACGTCTATTGACAACAGTAACGACGGCCTGTGCCAAGTTGATGAAAGCTTGCCCTGTCATCGTGTCAACCTTGGTAGCTGCAGGCTCACCGTCATCACCACTCTCACAGATGCTCTGTACAAGGGGAATCTGTGCTAATAAGGGTACTTGCATTTCTGCGGCCAGTTGTTTGCATCCCTCTTTACCGAAGATGTAATATTTGTTTTCTGGAAGTTCGGCAGGGGTAAACCAAGCCATGTTCTCTACCAACCCCAAAATGGGCACGTTGACTTTGTCGTTCCTATACATATCAATACCTTTGCGTGCATCGGCAAGGGCAACTTGCTGTGGCGTCGAGACAATAATGGCTCCAGTGATACTTAGAGTCTGCAACAATGTAAGGTGTATGTCGCTTGTTCCCGGTGGAGTATCTAAAATCAGATAGTCTAACTCACCCCAGTCAGCATCGGCAATTAATTGTTTTAGGGCGTTTGTGGCCATACCGCCACGCCAAAGCGTAGCCGTATTGGGATTGACGAAGAAACCAATGCTCAGCAGTTTTACACCATATTGCTCAATTGGTTCTATCAAGTCACGACCGTCCACTTTCACGGCATAAGGACGTGCGTCTTCCACATGGAACATCTTAGGCATGGAAGGGCCAAAGATATCGCAGTCGAGCAAGCCTACAGCATAGCCCAATCGCGCCAAGGCAATGGCAAGGTTAGCCGAAACGGTCGACTTACCAACACCGCCCTTGCCTGAACTTACAGCTACGATGTTTTTTACTCCAGGCAGCAACTTTTCTACTTCTGGTCGTGGCTTCGATTTGAATTCAGTGACGATTTCCACCTCCACCTCTTTTGATATGTGATAGTGAATGGCGGCTTCGGCTGCCTTGATTGTTGATTTTAGGAATGGGTCGGTGTCGCGAGGAAACTCCAGTACGATTCGCACCTTCATGCCGTTGATACTCGGCGTGTCAGCTACCATCCCGCTCTCTACGAGATTCTTTTTTGTGCCTGCATACGTTACTGTTGCAAGCGCATCCATTATCAGTTGAGGATATAATGTCATGTCTTGTCCGTTCAAAAATATTATTGGCTCCCTTTACTTCAGCTCCCAGTTGTCTTGACGTAGGAAGATGTTTTCGGGGGTGATGGCTTTAGCTTCTTTCTTAGTGAGTTGGTGACTCCAAGGAACACGGTTGGCGGTGTTAGCACCATCTCCAGTGTTTTCAAATTCTAAGTACCGGGCTGTCTGCTCCCGTTCTTTCTGCCAGTTGTGCCAACCTTCAGGGCGAATCTGTGCGGGTAATGTGCAATGCATGAAGAGTGTATAGCCATAGTCACGCCAGGGACGGCCCAAGTAAACCTGAGTGATACCCTCTGCCACGGTGATGGTACATTGGTTGAATACATAGCCGTAAGCTACATCCTTTGGGGTTGAGGCTGCCGTGATGTAACTGTTTGCCTTACAATGAATCTTGCATTGCTCAAACCATGCAGTAGACGGGCCGAAGATGAAGTCGGTTGTACCCTCGATGTAGCAATGGTCAAAGTATAGCCTTGTATTGGCTACACCTGTATAGATGGTGTCCTGATTACCTAAAAATCTGCAGTTTACAAAACGTAGGCGATCACCAATGGTGTGTAGAGCAACAGCCTGTCCGAGGCGAGCGGCATTATTCTCGATGGTCAGGTTCTTCACTATGATGTTGTTGGCCTCAATTTTAAGCGTATATGTGCGGAAGGTGCCTAACTTTTGTGTATCCTGATATGTAATGTTGGCATGGTCGTCGTAGGTGATGATGGTCTGGTCACGATCTTCGCCGCACAGTTCAATGTTTTGTAGCCACTGCGGAAGGATGAGCTTCTCCTTATACGTACCTTTTTTAATATAGATTACTTTATGGTACTCCATGAAAGCACGGCACACCTCAATAGCTTCGTCGATAGTGCGGAACTGGCCGGTACCATCGCGAGCCACTACAATGGTGTCAGGATTGTCGTACTGGTTAGCGGCCTGCACCTTGCTAACTGATAATAGGCAGATGAACAACAACAGTGTTGTCGTCAGTAGCTTACTCATATTGGTATATTTTTTCATTGTTTTATTAGTTTTTAGCAATTTGTCACTCCTACATGTTACGTGATATTTCTTTAAGACCATCCACCTCTTTCAGGCTATCAATGATCTTTTGCAGGTCTTCACAGTCGTGGACACGCAAGGCAATGGAACCATCAAAGATGCCATCCTCCGTAGAGAAGTGGATTTCGCGTATGTCGACACTTAGTTGATTGGAGATGACACGAGTAACCTCGTTGACAAGACCGCGGCGGTCAATGCCACCCAAGCGGATGGAGGCATCGAAGAGGCGCATCTTCTTCATGTCCCATTTCGCATCAATGATGCGGTTGCCGTAGCTGGCCTTGAGCTTGTTTGCTGAAGGACAGGCACGCTTATGTATCTCTATCTGGTTCTTCTTGTTGATGTAGCCCAAGACATCGTCACCAGGAATGGGGCGACAACAGTCTGGGAAGACGTATTGGCCAATCGTTTCGCTGTTGATAAAGATGGGCTTCTTACGGTCGAATTTCTCAGGAACGATGAAGAGGGATTGCTCCACCTTCTCTTCCTTTTTCTTTGGCTTGACGAATGGCACATATTTGCGCCAGCCACCGCCTGACTCGTTTTTCTTGTTTTTGCCGTTCAACTCGTCGACGTCCTTTTCGCCGAGTAGCACTTTCTTTTCGCCTAAGGCCTGATAGAAATCCTCGCGACGCTTGATTTCATGAAACTCTGCCAGTTGGTCCACCAACGTGGGTGATGACTCGAAACCGTTCTTCTTGAAAAAAGCATTAAGGATATCCTCGCCATTTTTCTGTGCCTCGCGACTATCGCGGCGTATGATAGCCTGAATCTTGGCCTTAGCCTTGGCCGACGAGACAAAGTTAATCCATGACGGTTCCACGTGCTTGGAGTTAGATGTGAGGATTTCCACCTGGTCGCCGCTTTGCAGCTTGTGACTCATTGGCACCAGCTTATGGTTCACCTTGGCACCGATGCAATGGGTTCCAAGGAAGGTGTGAATGGAGAAAGCAAAATCGAGTGCCGTACTGCCTGCAGGCATGGTTTTGAGTTCTCCTTTCGGTGTGAATACAAATATCTCGCTGGCAAATAGATTCAGCTTGATGGCATCAAGGAAGTCCATTGCGTCAGGCTGTGGGTCGTCAAGAATCTCCTTGATGGTGTGCAGCCATTCATTCAGCTCGGTTTCGTCCTCGGAAAATTCAGAGCTTTCCCCCTCCTTGTATTTCCAGTGGGCTGCGAATCCCTGCTCTGCAATCTCGTCCATGCGGTCTGAGCGTATCTGCACCTCAACCCAGTGGCCCTGTTGCGACATGAGTGTCACGTGTAGTGCCTGATAACCATTGGCTTTAGGGTGGTTGACCCAGTCACGCAGACGGTCAGGATGACTCTTGTATATCTGGCTTAGTTCTACGTAGATGTTGAAGCATTCCTTGGTTTCCTGCTTACGGCTGGTTGGAGTGAAGATAATGCGGACAGCAAGGATGTCATAGATTTCCTCAAACGATACTTTCTTGTTCTGCATCTTCGACCAGATAGAGTAGGGCGTCTTGATGCGTTCCTTTATCTGGTATTTTAGCCCCATATTTTGCAAACGTTGTTCGATGGGCGCAATGAAGAGGTCGAACAATTGATGGCGTGATCCCTGTGTGTCCTCAAGCTTTTTCACGATCATGCCATACTCCTCAGGATGCTCAAATCGGAAACTAAGATTTTCCAGTTCCGATTTTATTTTGTAGAGACCCAATCGATGGGCCAACGGTGCATAGAGGTATAGTGTTTCTCCTGCAATTTTGTACTGCTTGTTGGCTGGCTGTGACTCCAGCGTTCGCATGTTGTGCAGACGGTCGGCTATCTTAATGAGGATGACACGGATGTCCTCGCTCATAGTGAGTAGCAACTTCTTGAAGTTCTCTGCCTGTGCAGAGGCCTGTTCGCCGAAGATACCACCAGAAATCTTGGTCAGTCCATCTACTATCTGTGCTATCTTGGGACCGAACATGTTCTCGATATCCTCCACCGTGTAGTCGGTGTCTTCGACAACGTCGTGGAGCAATGCCGAACAGATGCTGGTCGAACCTAAACCAATCTCGCTACAGGCAATCTGTGCCACCGCAATGGGGTGCATGATATACGGATCACCCGATAAGCGACGCACACCTTTATGGGCCTGTCGGGCAAAGTTGAATGCCTTTGTGATAATGTCGACCTTCTTGCGATGACGTGAATTAGTGTAATCGTTAATGAGCTGCTGGAATGCATCATTGATCATCTTCTCATCAGCAGCCTCACGCATAGTGATGTCTTCCTCCATTCTCTTTCCTCCTCTTTATATTATATATCAATTATCTCACTCGAATAGACTTGCCAGCAGTAATCTTGGTACTGCCATTGAGCCCATTGAGTTCTTGTAGCTTATTGATGGTAGTATGGTTACGCTTGGCAATTGCGCCAAGGTTGTCGCCTCTGCGAATCGTCACATACTTGGGGCTTGTACCAGAGTCGCCTTGACTCTTTTCCTGACGATCATTGCTGGCACTATGACGCGTATTGCGGCGGGTATTTCGACGTGAAGTCCGTTCCGATCTGGAAGACCTCTTCTTCTTTTCTACCTTTTCGTCCTCTTGAGCTTCTTCTACGTCTTCAACTTTTTCCTTGTTGGCATTGGCTTCTGCGTCCTGACGCTGAGCCATTTGCTCATTCTTGTTGTCATTGAAGATGGTCTCCTGCAGGTCGATAAAGTGGTTTATCTCGGTTTGGGGCAGGCGAATGGCTATTGGCATGCTGTTGCCAGGAGCGATGTCTCGGCGAAGCTCAGGGTTGAGTGAGCGGAGCATGTCGATGTCTAACTTCAGCGCAGAAGCAATTTGTTGGAGAGTCATCTTGCGATTGATGACGATAGTATCTGTCTTTTCAGGCAGGTTGATGGTCATCGGACAGATGTTATGCTCGCAATAGTAATTCATCACATAGTTAGCAGCGATGAATGCAGGAACGTAGCCCTGTGTTTCCCTCGGCAGATAACGGCTGATATACCAGTAGTCCCTGTTTTCCCCACCAGCACGGCGAAGAGCCTTGTTTACATTCTCCGGACCACAATTGTATGCTGCAAGTGCCAGGTTCCAGTCACCAAATAGTTCATAAAGGTCGCGCAAATGGCGAACTGCTGCGTAGGTTGACTTCACGGGGTCGCGACGCTCATCGACCAGAGAATTGATTTCCAGACCGTAGAGCTTGGCTGTGCCAATCATGAACTGCCACAGGCCGGTGGCACCTGTTCGTGAAACGATGGTCGGGTTGAGGGCCGATTCGATGACAGGCAGATACTTCAGTTCCAGCGGGAGCTGATAGGCCTCGAGTGCTTCTTCGAAGATAGGCATATATAGGTTGGCTGCACCAAGCATGTAGCTCACACTCTTGCGCAGGCGCACCGTGTAGCGGTCAATACATTTTCGTACCGCATCGTTGTAAGGCATCTCGATGACAGAAGGTATACGGCTCAGACGCTCTTTGTAAACCTCATCAGAAAAAGAGGGATTTTCGTCTTTCATGTTGCAGTCATTGTCTTTCGACAAGTAGGTTCTCGATGTGTAGAGGTTCATAAGCGAATCCTGCTCTCCCTCCATGACGTCAGGAAAGTCCATTTCGTCCTTGTCGTCCCTGCTGACGTTTTCTTCCATCACACCTACTTGCTCGATGATTTGTGCCTGCGTGGCACAGACTGCAGTCAGCATCAAGGCGGTTATGAGTATTGTTTTCTTTTTCATTCTGTTAGTTAAAAGTTAAGGCTGCAATTCACACCAAACGATGTGGCATACAGCGGATTGTTGGAAATATTGTTGTTGATAACCGTCGGCCTCACCTTCAGACTCAGGTCTTTCGAGATGTCAAAGTCTGAGAGTTCAGCATCAACGTATGCATCAATGACCGATACTGCATAGATACCTACCATCACAAAGAAACTCAAGTCACGCCAACGGCGGTATTTGTCTTTTCTGCTTTTGAAGATCTGTTTGTAGCGTTCTTGGTTTTCTGGCGTTATCTGACGCCCTAAGTGCAGGAATTTGTTGAAGCTTGCGGTACTGGGATCATCGTCCGTGATATCGAGATAGGCCTGGGCATAGTCCTTATACATACTATTGTTCCACATCAAGGCATAGACGCAGCCCACGAAACCACCATAGACAATCGGCAACTTCCAGTATTTGCGGTTGTATATCTGTCCTCCTCCAGGAATCACCAATGCCAGCCACAACGCCCGTTGTGGGTTTGGACGCCAGGTTGACCAGTCACGGCCTTGCTTCAGCTGCTTGTTGTCGAAGTCCTCAAGCATGACCGATGATACTGCTTTCTGGGCAGAGTCGGCCATCTGGAGGATGGAGTCGGCCTGCATGGTAGCGAAGATGGAATCGACAGCAGCGACAATACTGTCATTAGGCAGCAGCGTCGAGTCCGCTTCTACTGTCTGCGCCCGCATGCTGCTACCCGACAAGAACAGCAGCGTGACGACTGTGATTCTTATGATAGCATTGAGTCTCAATTTCTCTGTCCGTCGATGGCGTTCATGATACGCTCCAGTTCTTCTTCGTTGGCAAAAGGGATGCTGATCTTTCCCTTGCCCTTAGGCGAGCAGGTCATGGTCACTTTGACTTGAAACAAGTCGGAGAGACGCTGCTTTAGCAGGTTGAACTCTTCTGGTAACTGTGTCGTTGTAGTGATTTTCTTTTTGGCGGATTGCACGTCTTCGCCACTCTTCAGCATCTGAACGATTTCTTCCACCTTTCTCACGGAGTACTGGTTCTTCAGCACTTCGTGAAAGATTTTTAGCTGCATCGAAGGAGAGTCCAATGCCAAGAGGGCTCGGGCATGTCCCATGTCGATGTCGTGGTTCTTCAGCGACATCTGGATCTGAGCTGGCAACTTCAACAGACGCATATAGTTGGTCACCGCGGTGCGGCTCTTGCCAACACGTTCCGAGATTTTCTCCTGAGTCATTCCCGTCGTCTCTGCCAGATGCTCGTAGGCAAGTGCTATTTCGATAGCATTCAAGTCTTCGCGCTGGATATTCTCGACCAGTGCCAACTCCATCACGTTCTCGTCCTCTACGGTACGAATGTAGGCTGGCATAGTCTTTAGGCCAGCCATCTGTGAAGCACGCCAGCGGCGTTCGCCTGCAATTATCTGATAGCGGTCAGGGGCGACCTGTCTCAAGGTGATGGGAGCGATGATACCCATGTTCTGAATGCTGGAGGCCAATTCTTCCAACGCCGTAGGGTCAAACTCGCGGCGTGGCTGATCGGGGTTTGGCTCAATCTGCTCTATGGGTATCTCGTTCAGGTTCGACGAGCCTTGGGTCTTCACCTCGCTGGTGTCGATGAGCGCGTCTAAGCCGCGTCCATTACCAATATCGTCGAGTCCACGGCCCAATACGGGGCCGCCTTTTGCATATTTCTTATGTACTGCCATTATTTATTTTTGTTTATAATCTCTTTTGCGAGTGCCAGGTGATTCTTCGAGCCGGTAGACTCTGCATCATAAAGAATGACAGGCAGGCCATGCGAAGGACACTCAGAGAGCTTCACGTTGCGTTGTATGACGGTCTTGAATACTAATTCCTGGAAATGACGCTTCACCTCATCGTAGATTTGGTTGGCCAGACGCAGACGAGAGTCATACATTGTCAGCAGGAAACCTTCAATCTCAAGCCGTGGGTTCAGTTTTGACTTGATGATTTTTATGGTGTTCAGCAGCTTCGAGATTCCTTCCAGTGCAAAGTACTCGCATTGTACTGGGATTATCACCGAGTCGGCTGCCGTCAGAGAGTTAACGGTAATCAGACCCAGCGAGGGTGAACAGTCAATCAGTATGTAGTCATAATCCTGGCTTATAGGGTCTAACAGTTGCTTGATGACTTTCTCGCGGTTGTCCAGGTTCAACATTTCAATTTCAGCGCCCACCAGGTCGATGTGGCTTGGAATGATGTCCAGTCCATCGATGTCGGTTGTATAGATGGCATCGCGCACGTCGGCTTTGTCAATGATACATTCGTAAAGTGAGCAGTCTACCTCCTTGAGGTCTACGCCAAGTCCACTAGAGGCGTTGGCCTGTGGGTCAGCGTCTACAACAAGTACGGTTTTTTCAAGTGTGGCCAGCGATGCGGCCAGATTGATGGTCGTCGTGGTCTTGCCCACGCCACCCTTTTGGTTGGCTAATGCAATGATTTTTCCCATTATCAATCTTTTTTCCTAATTTTAATAGAGGTTGCAAAGATACAAAAAACTATCGAGAAAAAGCATACTTCTGAATAATTTAAGTATTTTTGCATACTATTATTGATTTAATTCAGATTTATTTCTTACTTTCGCACCCTAAAATAGAAATAACTGATGACAAACGCTAAACCTCTAATACTGATTTCGAACGATGATGGCTATCAGGCCAAGGGAATTAACCAATTGGTGGAAATGCTGAGCGATATGGCGGAAATCCTTGTCTGTGCTCCAGATTCAGCCCGTTCGGGCTTTTCGTGCGCCTTTTCAGCCACTACGCCATTATGCCTTGTCAAGCAAAAGGAGAAACCTGGGGTTGAGGTGTGGTCGAGCAACGGTACGCCTACCGATTGTGTGAAGCTGGCTCTTGATCAGTTGCTTCCCAATCGTCGTCCAAACATGGTGATTGGTGGAATTAATCATGGAGATAATGCCTCTGTCAACACCCATTATAGCGGCACGATGGGAGTCACGCTCGAAGGCTGCATGAAGTACATCCCTTCTGTGGCATTCTCTTTGTGCGATCATGATGAGGACGCTGATTTTTCACCCCTTCGTCCTTATATCCGCGACATCACAGCGCATGTTTTGCATAAGGGCCTGCCCAAGGGCGTGTGCCTTAATGTGAACTTCCCCAAACTGGGCGTCGGTGAAACTGATTTCAAGGGGGTCAAGGTTTGCCGCATGTCTCCAGGCAGTTGGATCAACGAGATTGTAACTTGTCATCATCCCCGTGGATATGACTACCACTGGATGGTGGGTCGTTATCGTAACGATGCGCCCGAATCGACGGACACCGACCGCTGGGCGCTCGATCACGGCTATGTGGCAATCACTCCGACTCGTATCGATGTGACGGCTTATGAGGCTTTTGAGGAGTTGGCCTATTTGTCGTCCTCAGAAGGGGAAAAGGCTACCTTCTAAAGTGGCAATGTGAAACACTATCTTCTCTGTTAAGGAATCAGCAAGTAACAGTTTATGAAGTACTATCTCATCTCAGGCGAAGCCAGCGGCGACCTACATGCTTCTCGGTTGATGGCAGCAATAAAAGAAATTGACAAAACTGCCCACTTCCGCTACTTTGGCGGCGACCAGATGCAGGCAGTCGGTGGCACTCTTGTCAAGCATTATCGTGAATTGGCCTATATGGGCTTCATTCCTGTGCTCCTCCATCTTCCAGACATCCTGCGTGGGATGCGAATGTGTAAAAAAGATATTGTCAGTTGGCAACCCGATGTAGTCATTCTGGTAGATTATCCCGGGTTTAATCTCGATATTGCTAAGTTCTTGAAAGCCAATACGAAAATTCCCGTCTACTATTATATTTCCCCCAAGATTTGGGCCTGGAAGGAATATCGCATCAAGAATATTCGCCGTGATGTCAGTCAGCTCTTTTCCATCCTTCCTTTCGAAGTGGATTTTTTCGAAGGAAAGCATCATTATCCGATACATTATGTAGGGAATCCGACTGCCGATGAGGTTGGTGAATTTAAGAAAAGATATTCGGAGAATTTCGAACAATTCTGTCAGCGCAACAGACTTGATACTGATAAGAAAATCATTGCGTTGTTGGCAGGTAGCCGACGTCAGGAAATCAAGGATAATCTCCCGTCGATGATTGAGGCGGCACGTAGTTTCACCGACTATCAGCTCGTCTTGGCTGGCGCGCCAGGCATTGAGAAGGAGGAATATGCCCGTTTCCTCGAAGGACAGCCTGTTCGTTTGGTGAAAGATGAAACATATCCGCTGCTTTCGCATGCTCACGTAGCCCTTGTCACCAGTGGTACTGCCACCCTTGAAACGGCTCTTTTCCGAGTTCCCCAAGTTGTTTGCTATGAAACACCATTACCTCGACTGATAGGTTATCTGCGTCGAAAGGTGCTCAGCGTAAAATATATCTCACTCGTCAATCTTGTAGCTGACCGTGAGGTTGTGCGTGAATTGGTAGCCGATACTTTCAGCGTTGAACGAATTCATCAGGAACTCTCCTCGCTGCTTGATGGTCCTGCTAGACAGTTGCAGTTGGAAGGTTATGAAGAGGTAGCGCGTCGACTTGGTAAGGTAAAAGCCCCCGACAATGCTGCCCGCATCATGTATCGTCTTCTGACGCAGCAGTAATTGTTTTTTCTCTACCAAACTATCTGCTAAACCTTTATTCGCAATCTACATGAACTTAATAGTCGGCCTCTAAAATAATGCAAGGGGCCGGGAAAATATTCCCACACTGGGAATGAAATATTCCCACGTTGGGGAGAAAACATTCCCACGCTGGGAATATTTTAAGGCCTGTAGTGTAATGTCTTTTCCTGATTTCACTTGACAGTTTTCACCGGGTTAAACTGAATTACTTGTCAACATTGTTTAAATCGTACTGAAAACCTTGTCAGTCGTTGCCGTCGCTTCCTAAAAGGCTTGATACTTTGGGAAAATATCGGACAAATCCTGAGTCCGCCTTTTCTTCGGCAAAGTCTGGTGGGGCTCGATGCCCCATCAGACTTTAGTGGTGGCATCGGCATAAAACCGTCGTCCACCTTTTCTTCGGCGTGGCAAAGTTAGTGAATAAATCTTTACTGCGCAAGTTTTCATCTGTCTTTTTTCCAGAGGTTCTTGCCTGGCACCTCACCCTCGTATACATCCATGGGTTTCTTGTTGCCGATGCTCATGTGAGGCCGGACGTTGTTGTAGAAGTCAATTATTGCGCCTATCTCGCGTTCTGCCTCCTCATAGTCCTTGAACATGGTCTGATGGTAGATCCACTCGTCCTTGAGGATACCGTTCATGCGCTCGGCGACGGCATTGTCCGTGGGGTTGTAGCACTCTGTCATGGAAATCCGTATATGGTGCTCTGTCAGCCTGCTCACATACAGCTGGCAGGCATACTGCACACCTCGGTCTGAGTGATGGACGGTTGCGCAGAGATTACCGCCTCCAGCCATTCGTATAGCCATTTCTAGGGCCTTGGCCGTGTTCTCCGCCTCCAGCGACTCTGACAGGCACCAACCCAGCACGGCATGGGAGTAGCCGTCGGTTATCAGGTGCAGATAGAGCACGTCGCCCTCTATCCAGATGTAGGTAATGTCGGCATACCACACGTGGTTGGGATATAGAGCCGTGAGACCGACTGTCAGGTTGGGATACTTGAAGTACACATGGGTGGAGTCCGTTGTGTGCCGGGGCTTCTTCTTTGGCAGCATGAGGTGATGGCGACGCAGCAACTCTATGAATGAGTCACGCCCCCCGACGAACTCATGACCCAATTCCTCCGTCAGCAGCACGTGCAGTTTCACACCGCCCAGACGAGGAGCCTGCATACGATACCACTCAACATACCCTATTATCACCTTCACGCGCTGCACCTCTGTGTACAATACCTTGCGCTTCTCGTAGTACCACTGTCTACGCTTGTCAAACAGCCCGCAAAGAGTTTCCACGCTCTCCTGGGGATACTCTTCGCGGAGCGCCTCTACTGCTTGACACCATCTTTTTTTAATATTGAGATGCCCTCCTCACGCTCGGCTATCTCTATCACCTTCTCCAGTGCACGACAGCGCATGCGCTCCATCTGGAGGCTACGCTCCAAGTCTACTATACGCTCCTGGAGTATCTGCTCGTCTGTCTTTCCCCTGTCCTTGCCACCCATACGGTACGTGAATATGATTTCATCCGGCAAAGATAGCTCTTTTGAGTCATAAATTTTTTTAGCAGTAACACTTTTTTGTTGTTAATACGCTATAATGATCTCTATAATGCACATGAATGATTTCAATGGCTTGTGGAAATGTTTAAATTTGTTAAAATTGTAGTATTTCTTAATTGTTTTTCCGAGAAAATGCACGGGATTGTCGCTTTTTTTATTACCTTTGCCTCAAAATAAATATTACTAATTTATGAAATACTATTATCTAAAACTATTGTTTCTTGCAATGAGTGCAAGCATGGTCCTTGCTTCGTGTGAAAAGGAAGTACTCTTAGAAGAAGAGGAAGTTTTCTCTAATGACATCGACGGAAAGTCAGCAAAACTGACT
>Ga0326511_10001047_pt1 | contig 23505 bp, 38 predicted proteins | sample 0_2496_0518_D_FD_203701 | JGI IMG/M metagenome (GOLD analysis project Ga0326511, IMG submission 203701) | Bovine rumen microbial communities from UC Davis, California, United States - 0_2496_0518 | ecosystem: Host-associated > Mammals > Digestive system > Stomach > Rumen | place: USA...
CCGCCGTGACCGGGGCAAAGCTGACCGTGCGCTATACGTACCAGAACGGCATCATCGGCAAGGCGGTGTACTTTCTGCCCGTGGGCCATGCCTACAGCATCGACAACCCGTATATCGACAGGACCGTAAAGGGCACGCGGCGCATCTACAGGCCGCAGGAAAGCGCCGTAACGGGCACCATCGTGGACGGCGAGAACACCGCCACGGCGGCCTACGACATCGCGCTGGAGTACCAGGGAAAGCGCCTGACCGTCTACAGCGTGGACGGCGTCACCAAGCAGGACGATACAGGGGTGATTTCATGAGCAAGGCACTGATTACCGAGGGTTACCTGACCGACATCGCCAGCGCCATCCGGGCGAAGAACGGCAGCGCCGACACCTACACACCACCCCAGATGGCGGCGGCCATCGCGGCCATACCCACGGGCGGAATCACGCCCACGGGTACGGTGAATATCGCACAGAACGGCACCCATGATGTGACGCAGTACGCCAGCGCGAACGTCAATGTTCAGCCGAATTTGCAGAGCAAGACCGTCACGGAGAACGGCATGGTCACACCCGATCAGGGGTATGACGGATTGAGCCAAGTGCTGGTGAACGTTTCCGGGGGCGGGGGTGGAAATATAACCTACGGCACAGATGCCCCGGCTGCATCGCAGGGCAGTGACGGGGATGTGTATTTTAGATGTGATTACGCTGGTGTCGATTCATTGTTGCCGGATAGCTATTGGAATTTGAATAACTGGACAAAGAACGGTGCCGCTTTTACGCGGTTTGACAACGCTTATTTAGCAGCTGAGAATAAACTGATTCAAAAAGGCGGCAACGGATATGAACGTATATTTGTGCCCATCCCTATAGAACAAAATACGGATTATGTGTTTGCACTACTATACTACACACCCACCGGGGCAGCAAGTGGTTACAGCGGCCAGCTAAACATTAAGGCCAGTTTTGCGTCGAAATCTGTGATGGAGAGCAGCGCTGCCCTGTCAAGCTATGTCGCCATGACAAACCTGCCGATTGCCGCCGCATCGGATTACAGTAGTTACAGCCTGACATTCAACAGTGGCAGCAACACTTCAGTATATCTTGTGATCGATCTGAATATCACAGACAACTATCAATGTGAATTAGACTTTAAGAATCTTGCATTCTACAAGGCAGGCGACACGCCAACAGGGGGGCAAAAAATTATAACTAAGGCATATTTGAAACAGAGCGGTGCGTGGGTGGACGCCATCGGCGCGACAATCGACTAAGGCGGTGACGGCATGAGCGCGAACACGAGCATCAAGGAGGGCGGCAAGGCCCGGTCTTTCGGCCCGGTATCCGCCCTGATGGTGCAGGGCGACGACGGGAAGTACCTGCCGTGGGTGCCGGAGAGCGAACGGCAGCTTGGCACCAAGAGCGTCAACAAAAACGGCGTTTATCAGGCGAAGAAGGACGGCGTTTACGGCTGGCGGTCGTTTTCTGTCAACGTCCCCACCGATCAGGGCGTGACCGGCACCGACCCGACTACGGGCCAGCAGGTGGCCGTGGGCGTCGGCCCTACGGGGGAACTGACCGAGACGGTGGTGCCGGTGGAGATACGGGTAACTACACCGCCATTTAAAACCAGCTATGTCAGTGGAGAAATAATAAACCTTGCCGGTATTGTTGTAACCGCCTACGATATAAATGGGGAAGCATTACAAGAATTGTCGATGTCGGACTTGGCTGTTATCCCGATTATTGCGGACTATCAGTATTCGGGGGATTGGTGCGGTGGATTACCGGTTTTACTGGGAAATCAGGCAACTGGTTATTATTGGGCAAACAGCACCTTACTTTCCAGTGGAGTGCTTTACTTTGGAGATGTATCTATAAATTGCCACGACGGGAACCGTGTAACCGTAAGCAATTCAAAGACGGGTCAATCTAACACGTTGAATTATAAATACACGGATTTTGATAAACCGGGCGACTATGGAGTTAAAGCTTATGTATCACAAGGTTCTGTTGGACTGGTTTGGAGCGCTCCAAACATTATGATTGGAGGAAGTACAGGTGTTGCTGCCACCAACGAAGTAGAATCTGGACAATTAATCACCTTATATTGGCCTCGCCCCGGCGACGGCGCGGTGCTGGAGACGGGCTTCTATATTGACGTGGTGGACGTAAGCCCCAACAACAACGATGGCAACTGAGGAGGTGACCGGTCATGGCCCAGCGGGCAATCATCGGCATTAACGGCGACAGCCTGCCCTTCGACGAGTCCCTGTCCCGCCTGCGCACCCCGGGGGTGGACGGCAGCAGCGTCACATGGGTGCCGGACGCCCAGACCCGATGCACGGGCCTGAAGGCGACGGCCAACGGCAGCTACAACGCCGCCGACGCGGGGGTGTACGGCTACAACTACGTCACCGTCTCCGTGGGCGGCACCTCCGCCACCGGCACCAAGGATGGCGTGAGGTACCGGGTCACCGTGGACGGCAGCGGCAATCTGGTCTACACGAGGATATAAGGCGGTGAACGCATGAACCCTTTCAACAACCTCCGCATGGAAATGAAAGAGGCCCTGACCAACATGTGGAACCGCATCAGCGCCCGCATAGAGGCCATCGAAGAAGGCGGCGGTGGCGGTGGCGGTGGGGGCGTCACTGGCGTCAAGGGCAGCGCCGAGAGCGCCTATCGAACCGGTAACGTAAACCTTACCCCAGCGAACATCGGGGCGATGGAGGACGACGCGATACTCCGATATGGTCAAAGCATTCCCATCCCGGCAGAGGGAACGACCGCCCGATATAATGTCGTTGGAATGAACGAGCTTCACCAGCTGGTGTGCTGGAACTTTTCGCAAAGCCCGGAGAACGCTCCGCCAGTAAGCCTGAGCTGGGCGACCTACAACGGGTATTTTACCATCACCAACAACGGCGGCACCACGTCGCAGAGCATACAGCCCGTATTTATCCCGACCGCGTTGATTTTATAGCGCGACACCATGAGGAGGATTGAGCCATGGACCAGTATTTCATGCACCGCATCAAACACAGCGCAACCGAAGGCACATGGGACAAGGGCATCGAGGTCAAGGACACGCTGGACGCTGCCCGCCAGAGCTACCACGCCTATCTGGGGGCATACGCCTACGGAAACAACGCTGACACCGACTATGTGCAGGTCGAAGTGACCGACATGGCCGGGAACCGCCTGCTGTTTGAGGTGTGGAACGGCATTGAAGCGCCGGAGGTGGATTAAATGGCATCAGGAAGCGTGCAGCCGTTGATTAGACGTATCGAGATAAACTTGAACGGTGTATCAATAACTGCAACAGAGGAGGGCGGGGGCTATTATGCTTATGAAATCGACACTGGGATTGCCGCCCCATCCGGCTTTACATTTTTGTGTGCGTCCCCGACAGGAGGCCAATGGACTACCGGTGTTCGCGTCATCAATGCATACCCCAAAAATGGCACTATATGTTATTCGGTAGAGGCATTGAATTCCATAACCATAACACACAATCGCCCTTTCTATATCTACTATCTTGTGCAATAACCCATCTGACGGACAATTGGGACTGACGAAAGAACAGGAGGGCAAGATCATGGCAACCGATTACAAGAAATACATCCTGAGCACCGGCACCCACTGGATCAGCAACAGCGGGAGCGACGAGAACGGCAAGTACAAGGGCGGCAAGGCCGGGGACCAGTCCGGCAAGGAGTGGTATCTGCGCAAGTGGTACAATCGCCCCTGGGCCTGCGTGCTGCGCTGGCCGGACATCAACGTCGGCACCCTGATCGCCCAGCTGGGCATCGACGCCGCGCTGAATGATAAGATCGGCTACGACCAGGGCCAGCGCTACACCTATCAGGAGCAGCTGAAGAAGGTGGGCTGGCTGCCGGCGAGAATCACCACCCCGTGCGAGGAGGACTGCACCGCGGGCGTGAACGCCAACGCCCACGCGGCGGAGCACCTGCTGGACATTCCCGCCATGAAGGCCATTCCCGAGACCGGCATCCGCTCCGGGAACATGCGCTCGAAGTACAAGGCCGCGGGCTTCCAGGTGCTGACCGATTCCAAGTACCTGAAGAACGGCGACTACCTGCTGCCGGGGGATATCCTGCTCTACGACGATCACCACGCGGCGACCAACGTCACCTGCGGCAAGAAGGTGAGGAGCGCCTACACCTACCACGACGTGATCACCAACCCGGACAAGTACAGGCCGGGGCCGAAACCCGAGCCCGCGCCAGACCCGGAGCCGACCCCCACGCCAACGCCCACCGAATACGGCCACGTGCTGGTGACGGGAGGCTCCGTCAACATCCGCAGCGCCCCGGGGGTGGAATCGAAGGACATCGGCACCGCCCACGAGGGCGATGTGCTGGTGTACCAGGGCGTCACAAAGGAAGCCGGCGAGCGGCCGTGGTTCCTCATCATATGGAAGAACCAGAACGCCTGGATTTCCTCGAAATACGCGAAGCTGGTGGAATGATGCGCGCGCTTCACAATGTGGCCGCCGCGGTCCTGCTGACCGGGGTGCTTTTCTTTGCCCTGCTGATCCTGCGCCGCTGGGCGGGCTTCGAGGGCTTCGACCCGTACTTCATCGACTACAACCAGCCGGGGATTGACATAACGAGCGAAGGGCCGTGATTGAATGAGGAATGAGGAATGAGGAATGAGGAATGAATGGCCGCCTCCCGTAGCGGTGGCTACCAGCCGCCACAGTCCCCTTCATTCGATACAAAAGGAGCCGTGATTATGCCCTATGGATATGACGCGAGCGATACAAATTGCCGTAGCCCGTGCCGACCTGCTGATCTGCCAGCTGGCCGCGCTGCCGTGGAAGCGCATGGCGGTGTCGGTGGTGCTGGCGTGGATGGTGATACACATCTGCAAATGCGCTATGAAGGACAGGTGATACAATGACATGGGATAAGATTCTGAAGGCGCTGGCCGCCATCGCCGGGGCCTTTGCCGGTCTGTTTGGAGAGTGGACCACCGCGCTGACCATCCTGGTGGTGATGATGGGCCTGGACTATATTTCGGGCTGGATCGTCGCCGCCAGCGGCAGGAGCCCGAAGACGGAGACGGGCGGCCTCAGCTCCAAGGTGGGCTTTATCGGCATCGCGAAGAAGGGCTTCATCATGCTGCTGGTGATGCTTGCCACGATGCTTGACCGGGCCATCGGAGAAGGCACGACGATCTTCCAGAGCTCGATCGTGCTGTATTACATTGCAAACGAGGGCCTTTCCATTTTGGAAAATGCCGCCCTCCTTGGCGTGCCCTTCCCGGAGAAGATCAGGCGCGCCCTGGAGACCATGAGGGAAAAGGAAGACGAACCGCCCGACAGGGATTGAGAGAAGAAGCCCCGCGCCGTGATGGCGCGGGGCGAGTTTTTTATGGGAGCATGGTATGAAGAATTCATAATAGATATTATGCTACCGCTAAAACGACAACTAAAGATTCGTTGTTTCCTCCGGCGTGACACGGGGATACAGGGTAAGGTTCAGGTGGTCGGTGGGGGCGTTGTTGCGGTAGAGGCGTTGGGTTTTGGTGTAGGAAATGTGATCGATGACGGAGCGGAGGAGTGCGTTTCTTTCGGCGGGGGTGGCGGTGAGGTCGTAGGCCTCGACGACGGTGCGGACCTGGGGCAGGATCGCGGCGACGGGGTCCGGCTTTGGCGGGGCGTCGAGGGCGGCCAGGGTGGCACGGAGGTCGGCCATGCGGGCATCGAGGTCGGCGCGGCGTTCGCGGTAAACGGCGATGGTATAGACGCCCTGCTCCAGCAGGTCATAGAGGCGGGCGGACTGGGCCTGGAGCGTGGCCAGCTGGTCGGTGAGCTGGGCGCGGGCGGCGGCCGAGGCGCTGACGTCTGCGGACGGGGCCGGGGCGGGGGCGTCGCCGGTGAGTTCGTGCGCGCCGATCCACGCGCGCAGGCCGTCCAGCACCACGCCCTCCACCACGTCGAGGCAGGTGGCGGCGTTGGCACAGCGCGGGGTGGGGCAGTGCAGCAGGCCGGAACGGCGATTTCTGTCGCCCTTGTACTGAAGCATCCGACCGCAGGCAGAACAGACCACCAGCCCGGCCAGGGGGTTGGCGATCTTCGCCATCTTGTTTTTCGGGCGCTTTTCGTGGGTGGCAAACATCTGCTGAACGTGGTCGAACAGGGCGCGGTCGATGATGGGCTCGTGCAGGCCGTCCACCAGAATGGGGTCGGCGCACTTCGGGCGGGTGCTGACCCGCTTGCCGTCCTTGATGGCGTACTGGGTGACGCGCTGGTTCCACTGGACCTTGCCGATGTAGACGGGATTCTGGAGCATGTGGCGGATGTATGAGGGCTCGAAGGGGTTGCCGAGGTCGGTGTGCAGGCCCATGTCGTTCAGGCGGTTGGCGATGACCGCCGCGCCGACTTCCTTCTCGTCCATGCCGTAGGCGTACCAGTTGAACACGGCGCGCACGATCTCCGCCTTCTCGGGCACGATCTTCAGGCTCCAGCCCTTGCGGCCCTGGAGCTTGACCCGCTCGTAGCCGTAGACCGGGCGGGCCCCCATATAGCAGCCATCCAGCGCCGAGGCGAGGCGGCCCCGCTGCATGCGCTTCTTGATCATCGCGTACTCCCGGCGGGAGAAGAACAGCTTGATCTCGAAGAATTCCGAATCGGAATCGTCGGCGGGGTCGTAGGTCTTGTCCGGGGTGACGATCAGGGTGCTGGAGTACATGAAGGTCTGCATGATGACGCCCTGGTCGATGGAATCGCCGCGCCCGAGGCGGTCCACGTCCATGACCAGCACGCCGTCCCACAGGCCGGCGCCCACGTCCTCCAGCAGTTGCCGGACCTGGGGGCGCTCTGAGATGGTGTCGCCGGAGACGATCTCCCGATACCACCGGGCCACGCGGATGCCGAGGCGGTCGGCCAGGTCGGCCAGCTGCCTTTCATGCCGGGCGAGGGTCTCGCCCTGGCCGAGGGCCTCCAGCTCCATGTCGCGGCGGGATTTGCGCAGGTAGGCGCAGTAAAGGCCGCCGGGTTTGATGCTTCTCATGGCTATCTCCCCATCTTGATCTCGTCGGTTTCAAAGGCGACATAGGCCTCGGTCTGTATGCGCAGGGCGTGGAGGTCGTCGAGGGCCTGGGCGGCGGCAAAGAATACCAGGCCGGACACAAGCCCGGCAAGGATGCCGATGCCGAGGCCGAGGAGCATCGCCGAGGCGGCTGCGGCATCCTGGGACATGATGCGGGCTTGGACGAGGGCCTGGGCCAGCATAGGGCCGCCGAGGGTGACGCCGACGCCGATGCCGGCCACCACCTGGATCACGCCCAGGGCCTTGAGCATCCGCACGATCCAGCCGGATTTCGAGGCTTCTTCCATGTATTTAGGAAAGAGATAAAATTTCATGGGGTGACCTCCTTATGCTTCAATGGAGCCGGGTAGTTCTTCTGATGTTTCGACTTCTTCCCAGCGATAGCCGCCAGCCTTCTTTTGCTTGCCTACAAGGACATCACGTATGCTCTTGGTATTGGTGCCAACAGAGGCGGCGGCTATTGCGATAGACGGGAATTCATTTACAAAATTACCGTCCAGGTCAAGCTGACGCACCCGACGGCCAAGAGGTTGACGGGGCTGCCGCTCTGCTTTTTGCTTTTCGCGTTCGGCTTTTGCAGCCTTTTTCTGTTCGCGTGCCCGTTCCTTTTCAAGAATAGCGGCTTCCTTTTGGGCTTGAAGCTGTTGCTTTCGCGCCCGTATTGCGGCGGGGCCAGCGTGGTCAGGTTCGGTGTTATAGCCTATCAAGGCAAAGAAGGCAGATGAATCTATGATGTGAAGATGATAACGCTGATCCTGGGCAATCGTTCGGGCTTTTAGGACGGTGTTGGTTTCTTCATCATCGAAGCAGACATAATAATCACACTTGCCGCTCACATTATCGTGATATATGCCGCCTACGGCCTCCACAATTCTATTTAATCCGTTATTTCTGAATATCAGTGGGTTTTGAGGGTTGCCGTGAAAAGCAAAATGAACCTCCGAAAAATCCACCCGTTTGGATTGTGCTTCTTCTATGATCTTACGGATTGAGGCTTCATAATCATTATGGGGAGGGACATAGTCATAAGCCCTCACTTTGGGTTTATCGGCCTGCGTGGACTGAATAACAGAATGAGTGACTTCAAAGAATTCAGAAAAATCCTCATAATCATTTTCTTTGCAAGCGGCGCTTACAAGATCGGCGAGCATGGCAGCATCTTCGCCCGCATGATGCTCCTGATACTTATAGCCGTAATGCGCTGCGAGGGCTGAGAGCTTGCAACGAATGTCAGGGAAAAGAGCACGGAAAGCGGGCACAGTGTCATAAAACTTTATGACAGGCGGTTCGATGCCTTCAGCGGCAAGAGCCTTCATAGTGACGGACATATCAAAGCCTGCGCTGTGCGCCACGATAGTGGAGGTTGTCATAAGATCGCCGAGTTCATCCTTCCAATACTGGCCGAAGGTCGGAGCATCGGCAACGGCGTCGGCATTGATTCCATGGATTTGAGTGTTGAAGGCATCAAAGGGCGCTAGAGGATTTATCAGCTTGAAGCGCTCTGTTAGTTTGACAGTATCATCATACAAAGCCCACCCAACGGCACAGATAGAATCATTGTGGCGGTTGGGCGTTTCAACGTCATAAAACAAGTATCTCATGGGACAACCTCCTTTTATTCGTTGCGTCTTAAGTAGATCATGCCGTCACGTTTTGAGACGTTCCATTTTTCTTCAGTTTAGGGTCAGAACACATCCAGTCAATTTGATTCAGTAAGGCAGTTTGGCCGATAGAATTAAAGCTGCGAAATGTATTAAGCAACTTGGATTCGTCGACGGTAAGTCGATCATCATCGGGCCGTTTAATTCTATCGGTCAATCCGAGAAGATAATCGGTAGTAGTGTTGCATATCTTGGCAATTTCCACAAGCATCTTGGATTTAGGGTCATGGTTACCAGTTTCATACCCGGATAAGGTTGCGTCCGTAATTCCAAGCATGTCAGCAAGTTGTTTTTGTGTTAAATTAGCGGCCAGCCGTGCCTCTCGGATAAAGAATTTCATGCGTTCATCCCCTTTCGCTTCAATTATATGCATATAGAATTTGACAGTCAATAGTTTTATTCCGAGATTCTTTAAAAAAATGCCGGAACAATATTGACAACTTAGAGAATATCAAATATAATAGTTTTGAACTTAGAGATACTTTAAGTTTGGAGGTGAAAACATGTTGGACAATATCGAAGCTGAACGCGGACGCAAGAACATGTCAAAGGAAGCTTTGAGCCGAGAACTCGGCATCACGTCTCGCACATACTGGAATTATTTGTCCAGCGGGACTATCCCCTCGGACAAGCTGATTCACATGGCGCGGCTTTTCGAGTGCTCGACGGATTACCTGCTGGGCCTGACCGACCGCCGCACGCCGGCATGACGAAAGCGCCGGGGGTGCTGTCCCCGACGCTTCCGCTGGAAATTGTTTACCGACCACCATTTGCACCGGCGCGCCTGCCTGAGCCTTTCGGCGTCGGAGCCTCCAGGCCCGACAGCAGGACACCGGACGAGTCACAGCACAACCCGCTTCTCTTAACGGCTGTGTCACTTCGGCGGTATCAGCCCCGCCCGCCCTTTACGCATTCACACCCCGAGGGGCGCCGGCACGCTGGAGGTCAAAAGCTTTTTCAAGTTCATTGAATCAGCTCCTTTCCGTCCTGGAGGACGCTTCCATTATAGGAAAAATATTTCCGATTGTCAAGAGAGCCAAATGAGTCGGGGAACCTGTCCCCATGACTCATGAGGCCAGCGAAGGGAGGATGCAGGATGAACATCAACGTGAAATGCGCGATTGTAGCGGCGGTCGCCGGATTGCTATCGGCGATCATCGTCAACATCATTTTCAGAGTGTAAAAGATACAGCGCCGAGGGGCGCAAGGAAGCGAGGAGGACAGAATGATTACACTGGTTTGCGGCCTTCCCGGAACCGGGAAGACGACATGGGTCCGGGAGCACATGGGCGACGGCGTGGCCTACGACCTGAGTCAGGGGACCTGTCCCCGTGACTCATGAGGCCAGCGAAGGGAGGAAGCAGGATGAGACACGGACCGGACCATTTTGTGTTGGGGTGCTTTATCGCATCCATCGTTATCTCTATGGTTTCAATAGCGCTATCACTGATACGATTAGGGATCCTATAGAGACGGCAAGGGCCGCGACTGCCAGCCGATGATCCCAGCGGCGTTGCTTATCTTTATCTTCAAGATAATGCAGGAACCGGCGGCCATGATCGGAGACGATGAGGCGACCACCGCCAGGGAACCCCATATCGTCCTGAACAGTGTCCACTCTGGAGAGAAAACCATAGCGGCGGAAGGTTTTGAGATATGGCGCATCCTCGGGGATCTGATCGAGGGCAGCGTAGCGGCGAAGGGCCGCTTCTTCCTCGGGCAAGAGATGGATTTCAGTGAAATCAGACAGGACCACGGTATCAACCCCTTTCGGGGGGATTATAGCACGGCAGCGCCGAGAGGCGCAAGCATACCATTGACCGAGGTGAACATCATGGCGATTGTGAAGACCATCATCAGCGGCACCGCCGTCGTGCACATCGACGACAGCTGCTGCGCGGGCGTGAGCAAGGAGGAGATGGCGCGCCGGTGGGCCGAGGTGGACCGGGTCATTTGGCAGATCAATCAGAATCATGCGCGGCGGATGGCGGAGAAGGAGAAGGAGAAGGAGGCGGGCGCTGCGGCGGGGCCACCTCATCCGCCCGCTTCGCGGGCACCTTCACCTTCCCCTCAAGGGGAAGGCTGAAGGGGCCGCAGACGTTTGCGGATTAGTACAAGGGAGGAAAGAGGCATGAAGTTCAAGAGTTTGCGGGAGAAGTGCACGGCGCGGGCCTACCGGCTGAACATCAACCGCGCAAACGGCAAGACTCAGGAAGAGGAGATCAGCCTGGATTACACCGTGGAGCCGAAGCGCAAGCTGTCGAAATGGGACGGGGCCGAAGTGGAGTGGTTCAGGCCGACGATCACCCAGTGGCCCCATGGATATGTGGACACGCTGGAGGTGGATTTGCGTGAGTGAGACCAGGCGCGCCATGGTTACGATCATCCAGCAGGGCGACCCTGAGATCGCCGGGGCGCTGGTGGCGGGGGTGATGGCCGGGAGGGCCGAGGCGGAAAGACGGGGGGCGACCTCTTCCGGCACGGCTGGCGCCGTGCCACCTTCCCCTAAAGGGGAAGGCTTTTGGGAGGCCGACGGCCAGCCCGCCGAATCGGTGGAGATCGTCACCGTCACGGCGGACAAGTGGAAGCGGGTGGCGCGGCAGGTGCGGGTGGCCATCGGGAACACAAAGACGCCCGAGGATTACCGGCTCATGATCGTCAGGGCCCGGTGCGAGTATGCCGTGCACCGCCACACCGGCCCCGCGTACACCGTCGCCCGGAAGCTGCTGCTGGCCTGGGTGATGCTCTGCCAGGCCATGCGCAGGGCGTACCGGGCGCAGGAGAGGGTGCTGCGGCCATGACCAAGGCAGAGGAAAAGCGGCGCGAAAAGGCGCGCCAACTGAGATACCGCAAGCCGGTGGTGCTGGAATTCCACTGGGACGGCATCCAGAGCCAGCTGCAGGAGATCGAGGAGGAGTGCGCAGAAGTCCACTGGTACTGCGACAGCGAGGACGGCTGGGACACGCTGCTGAATGCCCTGGACGGCGACGACGAGGACGCCTGGGAGTTCAAGATCGCATTTGCCGAGCTCGAGGGCGAGTGCGAGCAGATGCGGATGGACATGGACCAGGCCGTCGACTGGGACGAAACGCTGGAGGACCATTTCGACACGTTCTTCGCGGGCATCGGCGCGGACAGGGTGGGCGGCGGCATGCTGGGCTTCGACACCTACGAGGGCGACTACTACGGCCTTGAACCCGGTTATGAATCGCGGAAGGCCGAGGAGACTGCCGCCGAGAAACTGAAGCGCCTGACCAAGGATCAGCTGCTCAGACTTATGGGGCAGGCCTTCCGGGTCGCGGTGCAGTTCCTGGCCCTCCGGAGCCGCTACGCCGACCTGAAGGCGGCCATGGACATCCTCCGGGAGCAGAATACCGCACTGCTGCAGCAGGTGAAGGCCATCGAGGAGGCCTATGAGGCCGCCACACGGAGCGAGTACGAATGGGAAAACGATTCCAAACAGTACGACCGGCTGCTGAACGCGCTGCCGGACCGGGCGTGGATCGAGTGAAGGAGCGAGGGCAATGCCGAAAAACTTCCCCGGCTGGCGGGCGCAGTGGTACGTGTACAACCACGTGACGCGGGAATTTGTGCGCAGCATGACCGGGCGCACGGGGGTCCAGTGGACGCCGGGGCTTAAATACGCCAGGGCCTACAAGAACCCCGCGCTGGCCCAGAAGTGCGCCAGCCGGTTGAACGCCATGCTGCACAATCCGGGGAGCAGCTGCTGGCCGTGCCAGCCGGTATCGGTGGTCACCGGCGAGGCGGCGCGGTGTCTGGATTTGATTAACAAGAGGGACGGGAAGGGGAACGACCTCTTCCGACCCGACGCTGCGCGTCGGCCCACCTTCCCCTGAATCGCTCCCTTCGGTCGCTGGGGAAGGCTTTTGGAGGGTTTACCAATGAAGCAGGGCCGACACATCATCCGGGACACGTGGTCGGGGCGGTGGCTGGAGGAGGCGACCATGCCCACCGGCGATCCCAGGATCACCGTCACGAAGTGGACGCGCCACCCCGAGCGGGCGTACCGCTTCCAATCGCTCCAGGCCGCCCGGAACATGGCCGAGGCGCTGGGCGGGATGCAGTTTGAAGTGATGAAGAGGGATTAGGTTATAGGTTTTAGGTTTTAGGAGAATGGTCGACCGCTGACTAAACCTAAAACTTCAAAGATACAAGGGAAAGGGGTAGAACAAATGAAAACTTTGGGGGAATACATCTACAGCGGCATGGGGGCGGCGTCCACCGTGCTGGGGTTTCTGTTCGTGATCGTGGGGGCGGCGGTGGCGCTGTTCCTGATCGTCTACGGGGTGCTGCTGATCGCCCAGGCCGGCGAGAAGGCGGGCAGGAAGGGGGTGCGGCAGCGTGGCAGAGCGCAAGCCTACGGTAACCAGCCATATGGACATGCTCCGGCAATGGGGAAGCACGTTAGAAAGGGCCTGTGAGAGCATCATCGCCGACATCCACGCCGAGAAGCTGCTGGACGACACCATGGAGAAGCATTATGACTACCTGCGCCACCTGATGGGCCGCCGGGAGATCATCGTGAACGAGATCATGAAGTACGACCGGCACAAGGGGCCGGGGACGCCGGGGTATCGGGATTTGGACGCGATGGGAGGCGACGGGCATGTGGCTGAGTGATTTCAGGTCGCAATTCGGGCTGGAGCTGGAGACGCTGGGGTATTACATCCGCAAGGAGGGGCAAAAGCGCGATCCGGCGCTGAGGGTGTCCGACGAGCTGCTGTACAAGCTGGAGACGCTGGAGGGCTTCAGGACCGTGCCGAAGCTGGCCGACCTGATCGCCGAGGTCTGCGGGGCCACCGCCGAGCAGCGGGACCAGCTGGTGCTGGAGCGGTACCGGGGGACGTGGAAGCCAAAGGCGGGGGCCAGGGCGCAGGCCACCATGGCGGCGCCGGCGCCTTCGCCATACAGCCCGCGGGAAGGCAGGAAAGGCCTGACCGCCGCCGAGGGGCGCCGGAAGCCGGTGGTGTGCGTGGACCGGCTGGGGGACGTGCTGGCGCGCTATGTGTCCATCGAGAATGCCGCCGCCGAAACCGGGCTGAGCCGGGACGCCATCGCCGACCGGGTGAGCCGCAAGATCACGGCCAACGAGTTCCAGCTGTGCGGGACGACGTTTCGCTTCGAGGAGGAATGGAAGGCCATGGGCCCCCAGCAGCGCATCAAGGACGCCCAGCGCACCATGAACGGCAGGGGGCTGGGCGGCATGTGCCGGGCCAAACCGGTGACGGTGATCACGCCCAAGGGGCAGGTGCTGCAGTTCAATTCGGTGCTGGCCGCCGCCACGGCCACCGGCCAGGTGCCGGGCAGCGTGGCCACCCGCTGCCAGATGAATAGGCCCATGAGAAACGGGAATTTGGGCGGCAACCTGTACCTGTACACAGATAAGTGGAACGCCATGAGCGCCGAGGCGCGGGCGGGGCTGGTGAACGGTTAGGTTTCAGGTTTTAGGGGTTGGGTTTTAGGAGACCAAGAGAACGACCAGGAAAGGAGTAACACCATGTACAAGTACAGGATCAGGATTGAAGCCATCGAGGGCGCGGAGGGTGCGGAGCTCAACGAATCGATGCAGGAGCCCATCGAGTGCGACGGCTTTGTCATCATCGCGAAGAAAGAAAAAGAGATCGAAGTGCGCAAGCACGATGTAAGCCGAGAAACCATCAGCAAAGCCATCAACAGAGACCCGATGCTGCTGGCCTCGTCAATCATCGCGAGGGCCATCGGGGAAGCGGAAGAGATCGAGAAGAAGGCCGTGGGGAAGTCGATCATGGAGAAGCTTTTCGACCTGTAGCAACAGACGCCGGGGCAACCAGGCGACGTGTGGGCCGACGGTGTCACGCGGGAATCAACCCATCCCGCCCAGCCGGTTCAACCCCGGCAGGCCCCCGGGTTTTTAGGTTTTAGGTTTTAGGGGTTAGGTTTTAGGAATTGAAGAACGACAGAGAAAGGGAAAGGGGTACGACGATGACAAAGAAGGCGAAGAGCGCCAGCCCGCCGCCGGAGGAGTACGCTTCGGCCATGGACAAGATCAGGGACGAGATGGCGAAGAGCAGGGACAATTACGTGCAGGTGGTGGGTGAGTACATGACCGGCTACCTGCTGGACCACCCCGAGGCCGAGGCCGCGCTGATGGAGAAGGGGAAGAGCATCTCGGGGAGCCTGGAGGCGGTAAGGAAGGAAGCCGAGAAGGTCAAGCAGGGCGACATGGCGATCCTGGACGACAGGACCGTGTTCGGAATCGTGCGGGGATATTTCGGGATCAAATCAGAGGCGGAAATGCCCAAAACCGAGGGTGATGTGCTCAAAACGCCCGGCAATGTGATCGAACGCCACACCAACCAAAAGCCTTCCCCTTCAGGGGAAGGTGGCACGGCGCAAGCCGTGACGGATGAGGTCGCCTCCCATACCATCGCCCCCGACCCGTTCGACCTGAATGCGCTGCTGGGGGTGATATAAATGCCGGACATCGAGGAAAAGAAACGCAGGGTCCTGAATGCCCTGATCATCCATAGCAGCAAGTCTCCGGAATGCAAGGAAGATTGCGAGGATTGCCCCTATATGGGCGTGGAGGACGGCTGCATCGCAAGGCTTCACCATGACGCCTATTATATCATCATCCACCAGGACAAGCTGCTCCAGCAGATGACCGACCCCAACACCGTGATGATCGACAAGACCGCCAAGCCCGTGCAAGGGGCGCGCTACTGCAAGGAGAACCGGACATGCTACGGCGTCGGCCAAGAATGTCCTTACCGTAACCAGAAGGGCTGCTTCGAGAGTATGGTCACCGACCTGCTGAACCTGATCGAAGGCGGTGACGCCCCATGACCATCGACGAAGCCCTCCGTCACGCGGGCGACCTGCGCCAGTTCTCCCCCGAGGTCGTCCAGAGCGTGGCCGACTACATGCCCGGCTACCTGTGGGTGATGGACAACTGGATGGGCGACACCGGCCTGGAGGAATACGACGTGCCCGACAAGCCCTGCCGGCTGATCCGCTGCGGGCGCTGTGGCTGGACGGACATCGAGGAGAAGCGCGGCGGGCGCTATCCGGGCAGCTATCCGCATAACGCCACCGTCCACTGCCCCCGCTGCTGCGCCGAGGTAACCGTGAAGCACCCGACCAAGGGCATCAAGCGCCTGGAGAACCGGCTGAACGCGGTATTCTACCGAAAATCCGCCGTCGATCCCGCAGTGGTGGTGGCCCTCGCCGCCCACTGTACCCGGTTTTTCTGCCTGGCCGACGTCAACGAGCCCTGGGCGCTGGAGCCGGACATCGACGTGCGCGGCATCGCCGTGTTTGACGTGGCCCACCGCGACGACATCCGCATCCAGTCCCGCCCGCTGTGGCAGCAGCACGAGACCGGCACCTATTACATGGCCGGCACCGTCTGGAAGCGCGTCAAGAGCATGAAGGCGCTCCAGTTTGGCGATGAGGTGCAGTTTATGTACCAGCGCCCGGACCGGGCCGCGCTGACCGACACGTTCGAGACCGCCATCCATGGCACGCCCATCGAGCGGGCCTGGAGCGACCGCTATTGGAACGGCACCGACGGCATCATGGCGCTGGACATGATCACCCGGCGTCCCTGCGTGGAGTACATGACCAAGCTCAATCTCGAGAATTTCGTTGTCCGCCATATGGACGGCACGCTGCCGTCGAGGCTGGTCAACTGGAGCGGCAAGAGTATGTCCAGGGTGCTGCGGCTGTCCCGGGACCGGCTGGGCCAGATCAAGGGCAAGGGCATCCACCTGAGCGTCGACCTGTGCGCGGTGCTCCAGTACGTGGACAAGCGGGGCATCCGCTGCGGCATCGAGACCGCCGAGGGCGTGTCCGTCGCCTGCCGGAACGAGGCGGCGCACATCGCCAGGGCGCTGGACGAGGCGCTGGAATACTTCCCCACGGAGCGCTGTCACCTGGCGCTGAAGTACATCGGCAAGCACCGGGACCTGACGCTCGGCGACATCGTCGACCTGTGGCGCATGATCGAGAAAGCCGGCGGCGCGCTGACGGACGCCGACGCCTTTCCGAAGGACTTCCGCCAGGCCCACAATCGCATGATCGAGCGCGTAACCGCCGCGGCCAACACCGCCCAGGACAAGGAGATCGCCGCCAGGGCGGTGAAGCTGGAAGCGCAATACGGCTTCGAATTCGGCGGCCTGATCCTGCGCCCCGCCATGAGCGCCGCCGAGGTGGTACGGGAGGGCCAGCTGCTGCACCACTGCGTGGGCTCCTACGTGGACAAGTACGCCAGCGGCGCCACCGCCATATTCGTGCTGCGCCGCGCCGTGCAGCCCGACGAACCATGGCGCACGGTGGAGATCAGCCCCAAGTCCGGCAAGGTGGTCCAGGATCGCGGTCTGCATAACGACTGGATGAACTATGAGATTGACGACACCTACCGCGCCATGCTTGCCATGTTCTGGGAAGCGTGGAACGAGCGGAAGAAAACGAACCGAGGGAGGAAGAGCGCATGATCGAGAGAGAGAACACCAACGAATTGCAGGGGCAGTATACGCTGGATGATCTGCTGCCGGGGAACGGCGGCAATCAGGCCGCGCAGCCCATGGAGGGGTACGACGCGGAGGGGAATCTGCTGAATGTGGACTATCCGCCGGTGGCGGAGGGCGCGGGGACCGGGGCGGCGACCTCTTCCGACCCGCCGCAAGCGGCGGCCCACCTTCCCCTAAAGGGGAAGGCTTTTGGAGACGAAGAGCCAAAAGAAAGCCTTCCCCAGCAGGCGGAGCCTGCGGTTCAGGGGAAGGTGGATTTCCCGGAAAATGCTTGCATTGTTCCGGGAAAGACGGAAGAGGTCGCCTCCCCGCAGACGCCTGCGGACGACGAAGCCCGCCTGTCGGCGCTGGCCACCGAGATCAACGCCATCACCGAGCAGACCCGGGGCGTGGTGATCTCCGCAGCGCTGGCCGTCGGCAAGCGGTTGATCGAGGCGCGGTCGCTGTGCCAGGAGGGGCGGTGGCTGGAGTGGCTGAGCAAGTCCGTCAGCTATTCCGAGCGGAAGGCCCAGGACATGATGCGGCTGTATGTGGAATACGGCCGGGACGGCTCCATTCCTGACAGCATCGCGGCGCTGGACTACTCCAAGGCCGTGGCGCTGCTGAGCGCCCCGGCGGATCAGCGGGAAGCCCTGGCCGAGCAGGCCCAGGCGGACGACCTGTCCGTGCGCCAGCTGCAGGCCGAGATCAAGCGGTTGAAGGAGGAGGCCGCCAAGGCCCAGCAGACCATATTCGATCAGGATTACAAGCTGAAGCGGGCCGCCCGGGAGATGGAGGACCTGAACGACGCCCACGCCGACACCGTTGCCAACCTGAATGCGGCACGGGACGCGGTGCAGCGCAAGGAAGAGGACTTCTATGCCGCGCTTGACCAGAAGGAAGCTGAGCTGAAGGAGACGAAGCGGGTTTTGGCCGACGCCGCCGAGAAGGTGACCGTCGCCCAGGCCAAGACCGCCGCCGCCGAGGCCGCCGCCGAGCAGCTTCGCAGGCTGAGGGCCGAGGCCGAGGAGCGGGCGGACGCGAACGCCCAGCGAGCCGGGGACGCCGTAAAGCGGGCCAACGACACCGCGAAGCAGCTGGCCGAGGCGAAGGCGAAGATTCAGGCGCTGTCCGAGGCCGCCGCCGCCGGTGCGCCGGAGCCCGAGGTGCAGACCGTGGAGGTCGTGCCGGAGGCAGTGCAGCGGGAGATCGAGCAGCTGAAGCGGGAGCTGGCCGAGGCGCGGGCGGTTTCCGCTGCGGCGGGGACCTCATCCGCCCCTGACGGGGCACCTTCCCCAGAGGGGAAGGCTAAGGAGGCCACCGCCGTCGAGAAATTCAAGTGGTTCTACGCCAACCAGATGCAGCCCACGTTCAAAACCGCCCTTACCCTGCTGCAGGAGGTGGCCCGGGAGGACGGCCACGCCGCCGACGCCTTCGCCACCGCCGTGACGAAGGGCTGCCAGGTGCTGATGAATCAGATGGGAGTGGGCGAATAATGGCACAGAGCAAGACTGGCGAGGCGCGGGAATGCCGGGCTACGACGTTCGTGATGGACGCGGAGCTGGTGGAATGGCTGAAGGATTACGCCTACACCGAGCGCCTGAGCATAAAGGAGGCCGTCAACGAGCTGCTGGGCTATGCCAGGGCGCGGGTCATGGCGGATTACGCGGCCAGCGGGAAGGTCTTAATAGAAAGGCCGGGGAAGGCACGGCGGCGCTGAAGGATGGAAGAGATCGGGGGCGGGGTGAGTCAAGGAACCTGTCCCCGAGACTCTCAGGGGAATGGCCAGATTGTGAAAAAGAGTCAAGGAACCTGTCCCTATGACTCACGTCCCCCGTAGGGGCGGCGATGCGCCGCCCGCCCAAACACCAACGAAGGGAGAGAATCACCGATGAAGAAGATTTTGATCATCGCCGCGCTGCTGCCGGCGCTGGCCATTGCGCTGGGCGCGTGCGGAGAGACGAAGGGCGCGGGATGCGCCTACGCCTGGATATACCTGAACGGGCAGACCGTGGTCGAGGGGCGGGTGGAGCGCCTGCAGGAATTCCGGGACGGCACGCTGGTCGTGGACATCGACGGCCAGCGCTATCACACCCACTACTCCAACGCCGTGATCGTGGAATACCCCGAGGGCACGGAAGCGGCGGAAAAGGAGGTGCGCCCATGCTGATCGAGCACAACGAGGTCGCCGTGGACCTGTGGCAGATCATCGCGCACTATGGCTACCGCCACCAGAAGGAGAAGGCCATCGAGGAGCTGAGCGAGCTGGAGCAGGCCCTGGCCCGGGATCTCCAGGGCGACGGCGACCGGGACAACATCGCCGAGGAGATGGCCGACGTCTACATCACCCTCGCCCAGCTGGAGCTGATCTACGGCAACCATCACGAGGTCGTGGACGAAATCCGCGAAAAGATGGGCCGCACGCTGGAGCGGGTGGAGGCTGAGCGAAAGGGGCGCGAGACCGCTGCGGCGGGGACACCTCATCCGCCCGCTACGCGGGCGCCTTCCCATCAAGGGGAAGGCACTGGGGTGCGAGTGTATAGGGTGTTATGCACTATAGGCGGAGGCCCGTACAAGGTCGGCATGTGGTACGACGCCAAGCAGGGCGAAAACGGGACATATGTTTTTTATAAGGATCAAGATTCGATCGTGCAATACAGAGTCTTTCACAATTATTACGCGGATGGCGAAGACGAAGTCCTGATGGAACCTGAGTGTGATTTCGGGCCGAGGTTCCGCGTGTATCGACAGGGGAAAAGGGGATGACAGCATGATGACCATGGAAGCCAGGGCGACCAACCGCGACAGGCTGATGGCGGAGCTGGCGGAGAGGTCGAACGACGCCCTTTATATGGAATTCGCCGACAACCGCATCACCCGGGCCATCGACGACGCCATGTGCGACGACTGCAAGGCCGAGCACGGGCGCTGCATGTCCACCGGCGACGACACGCCATGCCCGCGGAGCATGTCCGACTGGATGGACATGCCCAACACCGGCAGGCGCATCCTGCCACAGACATGACCCCGGCGAGCATTGAAATCGCGATCATCATCACCATCTGGGTGGTGCTGAGGCTAATGGACCGATAAAGGGGTGATTGTATGAAGAAGCTGCTGTAACCGAGAAGAGCCGCGGGCGGGATTATTGAGCACACACCACACAGCGGTGGATGACACACAAACGGACAAATATATGGATATGACATGCAGTATTTCCATAATGCCCCGCCCGCGGCCTGCCGATGAATGAGTCAGGGAACCTGTCCCCGTGACTCACCGTGACTCATTCGGGAATTTGGAGTTGAGCGCCCGGACGCGCACGCATGTTCGGGCGCTGACCTCCGAATTTCTACCATAATAAACCAGGGGCGAAATCGAAGCCCCTGCGCGGGCTTGTATACCGTATTTATAAGTCAGCGTTCATACGGAGGATAACATGAACCGATACCAGGGCGCCTCGAGCTACGAAATCCTGTTCGATCTCCCCGCCGGGGAATACAGCCCCGCCGAGGTGGGCGGCATCCGCACGCGCACCGTCCGGGCCGGGAACACCATCGAGGTGGAGTGCTACCCGCTGACCCGGATCGGGCCCGCCGCCGTGAACGAGTCCAAAGCCCGCCGCCGCCAGCGCGCCGCCCAGGAGGTCGCCAACCGCAAGGCCGCGGAGAAGAAGATTCGCCGCTACGTGGAGCACAACTTCACCCCCGAGGACTGGTTCATAACCTACACCTGGGATTATGGCATGATCGACCGCTTCGCCATGTCCGCCGAGGACGCCGACCGGGAATGGCAAAGGCTGGGTCTTCCCGACCAGGAGGAAGACGCGAAGCGCCAGCTGAACAACTACTTTCGCCGCGTCAAGACCCGGATGCGCCAGAAGGGCCAGGACCCGCGCCAGTTCATGCACCTGTATGTGCTGGAGCTGACCAAACCGAAGACCGACGGGCGCTGGCACTATCACTTCCACACGGTGATCCACGCCCCGGGCCTGACCGACCTGGAGCTGCGGGAGCTGTGGGGCGCGGGCTTTACCCGGACGGACCGCCTTTCCTGGGCCGACGAGGGCCCGGCCCGGCTCGCCCACTACCTGACCAAGGGCCTGACCACTGAGGAAATCACCCCCGACGGCCGCAGGCTGCGCCGCTGGGGCCACTCGAAGAACCTGAAGACGCCCCCGGAGACCGTCTCCGACCGCAAGCTCTCCCGCCGCCGCGCCGCGAAGATCGCCGCCGACGTGCAGCATGAGGGCCGGGCCATCTTTGAAAAGCTCTACCCCGGCTACCGCTGCGTGGAGACGCCAGTGGTGCGATACAGCGATTTCGTGCCGGGGGCGTATATATTCGCCAGGTTGCGGAAGATCGAGAGCGACCCGCCGTGGGTGCGGGCGCGGAGGAGGGATTGAGGCGTGGGCCAGCGGATCATCTGCCACATTTGCGGCGCCGTTGTGGAAGACGCCAACCCGCTGCGCAAATACTGCGACGGATGCAGGGGAAAAGGGGCATTCATGCGTCGGGAGGACAGATACAAGCGCATGAGCCCATCCATACAGCACCAGCGCCGCCGGGCCATACAGGACGGCAAGAGCGAACGGCGAAACGGGCGTTCAGACCGGTATCTGACATGGCGCAGCATATGGGACGCGAACCGGGGGCGGTGCTACCTGTGCGGGAAGCCCTGCGACCCGAAGGATTGCGGGTGGAAAAACGGGGGATTTGTGACCGGCTGGCGATATCCGACGCTGGATCACCTGGTACCAATCATGCGGGGCGGCAGGCACGAGCCCGACAACGTCCGGCTGGCCCACAAGTGGTGTAACACGATCAAGCACGACCACACCGTCGAGGAGGTATTGTCGCCGGAGTGGGAAGCGGCATTCAGGAATATGCCGAAGGCAAGGGCGAGACGGAAGAGGTCGCTCCCCCAACAAATCACACCCAACGGAGGTGAACCATGCCCGAGCAGCTGACCATGTTCGACCTCGAAACCCTCATGAACCTGCCAAAGGAGGCGACTTGAATGCCCAAGCTGTCCCGACGCCTGTTGGAGGCGGGGATCACCGCGCCCCGCCTGCTGGAGCTGAAGGGCTATTGCCTGCAATATCCGCGATACAAGCGCGAGCTGGCCGAGGCCCGGGCGGGCATCGTGGACCGGCCCAACCGGCGATCCGGCGCGTGGCGTCGGCCAGACCCCACCGGCAACGCCGCCATGGCCATTGCCGACCATCCGGCTCAGAAGCGGGTGGCCCTGATCGAGCGCTGCGCCAACCGCGTGGCCGAGCCGGTCGTGGCCGCCGCGCTGCTGAAGAACGTCACCGAGGATATCAACTACTGCAAGCTGAAACCGCCATGCGGCCCGAATCAGTTCTATGTGATCCGCCAGCTGTTCTTTATCGAGCTGGACCGGGAACTATGGTTTGCCGAAAATCGGTGAAAAAAACGCACCCGGGCCGTGTTATACTCATAGCGTCGAGAGGCGGGGCCGGGCGGTTCATCCAGCCGTCCGCGAAAGACCGAGCGCCTGCCTTTCGATGTCACCCCTTTCTTCCCCCCAAAGCCCGCGAGGCATGTGCCGCTTCGCGGGCGTCGTTTATGGAGGACGACGTGAAGCGCAAGTATACCGACCCGTTTTATCGGACGCGGCGATGGGAAAAGCTGCGGGCCGCCGTGCTGCGCCGGGATGGGTACAGGTGCCAGGAGTCGAAGCGCTTCGGCAAGCGGGCCGAGGCCACGACCGTGCATCACGTATTCCCGCGGGATGAGTTTCCCGAATATCAGTGGGAGCCGTGGAACCTGATCAGCCTGGCCGGGGATGTGCACGACCAGATGCACGACCGGGTGAGCGGGGCGCTGACACAGAGGGGCGCCGAGCTGCTCAGGCGCGTGGCGAGAAAAAACGGAGTGGATGTGCCGTGGAGGTATCGGGGATGAGGGTGGCTTATCTGTGTGACGGGCATGGGTGCGGGAGCAGGTGGCCGACGTGCCGAGAATATCCGCAGGGACATTGCCTTAGGTGCACGCATACCACGGACCCTCGACATGCTGTGAATGGACCGTGTGATAGGCCCGAGCTGGAGCCGGAGAGGTTCACGGAATTGGCGCCGGGGGTTTTCATGGAGAAAGTTTCGGGTTTTTTACAAAGCGATAACAGAACGGGCGAAAGCCGACGGGAATGAGTGTGGATAACGGATTCTTTACAAGATAACGCGCGCGCGCAAGGCCCCCCCGGGTCGCCCGCGACACCCCGCCCCCCAGGGGAC
>Ga0326511_10001048_pt1 | contig 23505 bp, 19 predicted proteins | sample 0_2496_0518_D_FD_203701 | JGI IMG/M metagenome (GOLD analysis project Ga0326511, IMG submission 203701) | Bovine rumen microbial communities from UC Davis, California, United States - 0_2496_0518 | ecosystem: Host-associated > Mammals > Digestive system > Stomach > Rumen | place: USA...
AGATCCGGAACTGTTCGTTCGTAGAACGATGTGTTCACATTCGGAGTAGTCGGTAATGTGAGTGTTGTTTCGATGGTCATGAAAAATCAGTCCTTTCTGTAAAAATTAAGCACGACTTACCTGCATATCAAGTACAAACTGATCTAAAATCCAATTTGAGTTTTTAATCGGATAAGCCGATTTAGCTTCTATTTTAACAATTGCATTAGCAGCCGGGGCTGTATTAAATACAAGCTGATCTTTATAACAACATAATTCCGGCAGTGTTGGTGTCCAATAGGAATTAGACCAGTTACCCCCAATCACACCTGTTTGCATACGTAGATAACGTGCTGTAATAGGTGTTGGAAAATCATAATAGTTGGTATTAGGCGATGCTGGGATTTCAATAGTAGTCCAATTAGTATTGTCATTTGAATACTCCCAATTATTATATGCTGTTGACGCAGACGGCTTATATGCTCGTGTAAATGTTAATGCTGTTTTAAAATCATATACTAAGTCTGTATAGTCCCATGCACGATTATCAAATCGTTTATATTCATTAAAAATAGGACTAGTATAATTTACATTCATATAACCGTAGTAGTTACCTCTATTATCAAGACATACAGGAGTTTTAATTACATATTCTGCATGACATGTCTCCCATGCTTGAAAGATCGAGTAATCCTTGCCGTTCCAAGTGTATGAGTTTGCAGGCTGCAGTACGTCGTTAATGTATACTTTTACATCTGATGTTAATTCGGCAATGCCGAAATTAAATGCTTTTTGTGTACCATCAGCAGTTCGTGACAATGTTAACGATAATGGAGGGAAGATGCTACTGGTCATAGGAAGATATCCTATCGGTGTGTAAAAACCATATATCTGATATGTGCCGGAAAGATTATGCTGAGTACTTAGTATTCGACCAGTGCTCTGTTTACGGATAACATTATCTGTAACGGTAACTGAAGTACTTATAGTTACTCCATCACCTCCAGACGACACACCGACTATACAGCCCGGAGACAAACTACAATAGATGTCACCATCTGCTATTCTAGCATCAAGTCCCAGGCAAGCACACACTATTGTTTCTAAGCCATTACCAGCTGTAATACTTGTAGCGGCTGCAGGGGTTTCACCGTACACAGAAAAAACTGTGGTAGTTATATTATGCACCGGAACAACATTAGAAGGGCGAGTAAGTGTAAGGTACACGGTGATCGTGATTATCAATTGGTCAGTATCTGTTTTGTTTATCGAAATCACATGACCTTCTGCATCTGTAACCATAGCGTGTGTATATAAAACATTACTCTGATTACCTATTCCTATTTCTGAAATCTGACCGATTGCTTCTGCTTCTGAAAAGGTAAGTGATGTTGACATTGAATATTGGTTTATACCTAAATAGTTCACATCTGTTTGTGAAAATCCAAAGTTTTTGTATGTCAACTGTGAAAATAAACCCGTATCTGTCACTGCCGGAGTTCCAGTACCTGTGCCCAGATATAGTCTGTTAAAACTCATATAAGTGTTGCTATTCAGATCTGTGTAGTATCTGTTTAAAACTACATTATAAGCCGTAACAGACTGAGTCACTTCTCCGTCTTGGTTAATAAGCTGTATATTAAATTTATTGTGTAATTTTGAACTTAGATTAATTTTCATAAAATCACCATCCTTACACCGGGGTTTCTCCGGATTGTTCGACTGTAAATGTGCAGGTCACATTTGTAATTGCCGGATGTAATGTTTCTGTAGTATAACCAGAATGTGTTATCATTTCTTTAGTTGTAAATGTAGCATTAGCAGTAATTGACGGCTGCAACGTTTCAGAGTGATACCCCGAATATACTACCATTTGCTTAGTAACAAACGAACACGTTACATTAGAAACAGCTACACTCATTGTTTCTGTAGTATATCCTCTTGCCGGATTGTCATAAACAATATCAAGTTGAGGACAGATTGGCATACTCTGATCAGTACGTTTAAAACGTATTCGATTGAGCGAGTTTAATCGGAATGTGATGTAAACATACGGCGATGTAAATGCCTTTGTCATTCGGATCACAAAATAACCGCTGTCTACTCTGTAGCTGTCTATAGCATATCCTGCCGGAGGCTCACTTGTAATTGATACTTCTTTAGTCCATGATGTATCTCTCCACACGAACGGATAATTACCTTGAACCCAAAATTCAATGCCGTTTCTTAATTCAACATTTGTAATTGCTAAATCATCATGAGGACCGTTCTCTGTGGTAGCGGAGAATACAAGAAAATCATAATTAGCTCTCGGATACAGATATTCTGTCTTACCCGTACCTCCGATATAATATCTCGGACTCAGCCATACTTGATTCTGTCCGCTGTTTGTGTAGCCATAAATACCGATTCTAAAATCATTGAGTCTTTTAACTTCGATTCGTTCAAACTTAGCTCCGGACAGCACCTGTACGGTGTCCCATGTATAAGTACCGTTGATCTTATAATAAGCTCGCATAAACGCACCAGTAGCTTTTATATAAGCTACAAGGAGTCCTGAGTCAACATCATACTTATCAGATTTCCATCCACGACACACCGAAGCCTGTTCTACGTCAGTGTCAAGTAAAACAGCTGTACTTATATGTGCACCGACTTTTTTAACATACATATGTTTGTCAGCCGTTCTAATTACAACAAGCCAAGGAGGACCGTCAGTAACTAATGACAGATGCTCCTGTCCGGCAAAGTAATCAAAGTCACCATCAGCTTCAAGATAAGCTGCTATCAGATCTTGCTTAGCACCGAAATCTTCTACAAGAACCGGGTGTTCAAGATCATTGATTGAACACTTTCGAACCTGCCATCTGCCGATAACACCGGTACCAACAGTGTAATATTCCTGTTCATTGCTTATCTGTACGTCAGCTACAGGAGGCACTGTTCGTAACTGATTATTAGAATTATTGTTAGACAAGAGTCTGAACTTGACAGGCTTGTGCACAAGTTCTTTATAGCCTTCAACAATGCCGTCACGCATTGCAGGTTCATAGACTTCATTCGTAATGTCATTTACAAATATAAATCCAAACTGAGAAACACATGCTGTATAACAGTCAAGGTCTAAACGTACACCTCTTTGCAAGTACAATTCAGAAGGACTGTCCTGTTCACTGTAAATACTGAGTCTGACGTCAGCATTTACAGGTGACGGACAATCATATATGTTTAACATATCTCCATAAACAGAATCTATGATATTTTTAGAATATACTGTCTTAATACATGTACTTTGTTCAGCTGTATTTGGATTAATTCCGAGACAGAGTTTAATAGAATCTTCCCAGAACGACGTTATGCCATATTTAAATCCACACACATTGTTGTCTGTGCTGATATACGGTGCAGTGTAAGGTTCTTTCTGTGTAAAGAAAGCATGTCCATCGACACTATACATATATACAGGATACAGCTGATAGACGATATTGCCGTCAGTCAGTGTATCCGCAGCATCAGCGTAATTAAACACCGTTCCACTGAGACAATGTCTGAGCGGTGTAGAAAAATCAAGGACAGTACGCAGATAATCAGTATGATAGCTGACTGAATTTACAAGCACCACCTTGTTTAGGCTGTCGATGTCTGCTACCAGATAAGCATTAGCTGGCACGGTTTCAGATGTAAATTCAGTGATTTGTGTATGCTGTGGAACAGCAATCACTATTGTTCTACGATATATTTTAGTATCGTTCTGAGAACAGAAATATAAATCACTAAAATCAGTAGAACTAGCATCTGCCGAATACCATACAGCATCAGAACGGTCATTAGCCGCACACTGCGGCGTCTGACCGACATACATGACATTGTTTATCTGATCGTAAGATGCTGCAAATGCGTTTCGGTTGAAATCTTCCAGTGAACACGCATAGAGCGGTTTTAATAAAGTAACGGTGTACTCAGTTTTTTGGTTATTACTGAGCCAGTAGCATTTAATTGACATTCTATGAGTTCACCGTCCTTATGTGTAAATATATAACTGAAATTATGCGAAGTATTTCTGAAGAATACGTGTTATTGCATCTGATACTTCCTGCCCGAGTTCACATGCTGCACGACAATAATCTAAATCCGCAGCGATGTTACCGTCATGCATATCCAGCATATCTGCTGAAGCTGTACGAACTGCGTTATCAAGTTCATCAAGATCATCCATAGCATTGTTGAGTGCAACTATTGCAGCTCCGGCTGCGTTTTTAACAGAATGTGCCTCAGAGTTAAGATGTGTGCGTCTATTATTTTTATACATGAAAATCAATCCTTTCTGGTACAATAGCTTTTATATAATCAGTATTTTTCGTTCTGAAAAGCCTATATATTTATTATAACACATAACAGAAACATCCTCTACCCTGTAGTAAACAAAGTAGAGGATGTTCCTTAGAGGCATTAATCTATGAACAAAACAATGGTTAATAACTTCAATAGTCACTCACCTTCAGCGTAGATTACACATGTAAAATGTTGCATCCAGTCTTTGTGATGCATGAAACCGAGTAACAAATAACACTCAAAACATTCATATTCATAAGGACAGCCGGAACAACAGTCATTGTTCTGACAGTAGGATTCGATTTCTATAAGATCTCGTTTCATATAGTGCCTTTCTTAATGGACGAAACTGATGTTTGGTAGGTCTTGCGTTATGATGTCCTTGCAATGGTTAAATCAAAAGTCATACCCGGTTCTATAATCCACTTGTCATTTTTAATCGGATAATCACAATATGCTTTTATTCTAACAGTCGATTCTGCCGGTGGTGCTGTATTGAAATGTAATTGTGGTTTTGGATCATCAAAAGCTATTGAACAGCATAATTGATAACGCTCTGTTGAACTTTCATTACTAGCAATACGAATTACAGGGTTTTCTACTTTCCAATATCGTGCTGACACCGGTGTGATTTGCTTATATGGGTTACTACTGCCTATGTTGTCTGCATTTATATATGCATCAACACTATCCCATAAGCCAGTTATTTCTGTCCATGTTTCTTTATCGTTACTGTAATATATTTTAGGGACAAATTTTGTAGGAGTGCTATATGTGTAAACACCTGTAGGAAGATATTTTCCAATGGCTGATATTGTGTAATTAGTTTTAAAATCATATATAAATATACCCTTTTCTGTAGCACTGACACTACGTGAATAATTATCAGTTGGACCTATAAATACAGGGAAAGCTAATTTATGGTAATTACTATACGATCCCGAATTATATTGAATTGAAGAATAATCGAAACTGTCTAAATAAAGTGTATCATAGCTTTTCCAACCTTGAATATGAGTATAATCTCGTCCATTAAATGTGTAAGTGTTGCTCGCTTGTAAAACATCATTAATGTATACTTCTACATTATTTGTATTTAACTCTGGTATACCAAAATTAAAATCAGTAGTGACACCATCAGCTATTTTATCCAGTGTAAGCTGTCTTGGTGGGTACACCGAAGCATTTGGTAAACATACCATAATAGCATTACATGCAAATGAACGAACTATTGTAGTAGTTGGATATTTAAAATTACCATTATCTGCTAATATACGCTTTGTTGTAGTACCTCGAACTGTGCTTGTACTTGTATTCTTAGTAACCGTTGTATCGCCTAAATCAATAATAGGTCTTGCAGCATAAGTGGGTACTGTGAAAGGATAAGCGTACACAAACGAGTCAACCGAGTTATTAATTTTTCCTAATATACTATTAGTGTATGTGTTGTATACATCATCACCTTGTACGTAATCAATTCGTGGATCACAAGATATTTTACTACTATTTATATTTCTATGATTTGTGAGTACATATAAAGAGTTACCGGAATTGTTGGTAGTTACAGTTCCATATATAGTAGCAGTAATAGTTAATCTATCTGCATTAGTCTTAATTATGGTAATTGGATTACCCTCACTATCTGTAAATAATGCATGAGTATATATACCTACTGCCTCATTCTCCCAACCGTAGGTCTCAGAATCATATGAATGAGATTCGCCTAATCCTATTTCCGTTAAATTACCATTCGCAGTGTTTTCATTTGCGGTGACGGTAGCTGTAAATGAACTCGTATGTGCATCAATACGAGTACGAGTCCAACCAGGGCTATAGGGAATACCAACATAAGATGCGATTTGATTAAACATACGTGTGTCGGTTACAGCCGGTGTGCCTGTGCCTGTACCTAATACTATGGAACGCATACCTGATTGGTTTCGGTTATATTGAGAAGTAATCATCTCTCCCATAGCACAATACGGTATGAATGTATTACATACTAAATTTTCAGCCTTAGCTGTTTGCTTTACTTCACCAGTTTTTGCATCAGTCAACACAACATCAAACCTATTATGTATTGTTACACCGATGTTTGTCTGCATAATTTATATTCACCCCTTTAAATAGGTAAGTCACCTTGTTGTGTCATTGTAAATGCACCAACAGATGCTGATAAGGATACAGAAATATTTTCTATATTGTATGTATAGGATTTTTTACCTAACTCAGTAATACAGAATGTACCTACTTGAGAAGCTAAACTAACACTAATATGTTCCGTATCATATTTCTGCTTATATTCCATTTTTTGAGTGGCTTTAAATACACCAACCGTAGCGGTTAATTGTACATCAATATACTCAGCAATCGGTGGATTCTCAACAGCATACTGATTACCCGGAATCGTTCGTTTAAACTGTGGAGTAATCTGATACAGAATATGGTTAATACCCGGAATAACGATTCGGATAGTGTTAAAACTAGAGTATTTAGGTTTATCGAGTATACAGACCAAATCTCCGTTTTGTATGTAGTATTCAACTAACTTACTATAATTATAATCGTCAGTTAAAGTCAAATTCGGATACGTAGGATCATAACTTACTATCGGATAATTACAGTGCATACGCACTTTAGTATTTTCTTCCATCCAGCATCTCTCAACTTTAAAAGTCTGTTCTGCTGGTTCTCCAACCATGCTGAATGAACATACATTAGCCCATGGTTTAAGTTTAACACTGATATACTCAGTCTTACTAGTGCCGCCGATATAGAATCTCTCACTCAGCAGCAGCCTGTTCGGATTAGTCACATAAACACCGATTCTGTAGTCGTTTAATCTCTTGACTTCTACATAATCAACTGGTTCATACAGTAACTGCGGTAAGGTTTCCCATACATACTCACCGTTGACTTTTTTATACACCTTAGCGTAAACACCGTTCGCTTTTCTGTATGCACATATTAAACCGCTGTCTACACTGTATTTGTCTGACTTCCAGCCTCTGCAAAGTGATGCCTGTTCAACTCCTGTATCAAGCAGAATAGCTGTTGTTATATCAGCACATACTTGCTTTACATACAGCTTTTTAGTAGTAGTTATAACAGCCATCCACGGTGTATCTGTAGTTGTTAAAGTGATGCTGTCATTTCCGGCTATATAGTCGAAATCTCCGTCAGCTTCAATACATGCTGATAATACTGCGGACGGTGGTCCGAGGTCTTCTATTAACTGCCAGTTTTCAGTATCGTCATCACGACATTTACGTACTTGCCAGCGTCCAATAGCACCAACACCTACAACCATATAGTATTTAGGTATATAGTGTTTTGGTATAGCATCAATACCATATAATGGTGGAAATTCCTTACGATATGGTATGTCATATAAGATGTACCAGCCTTTGTGCTTCGGTACAGCGTCTATGTCATATCTTTTAGGAAATTCTTTCTTGTATGGGATATCAGTGAGAATATACCATTGTTCTGGTAAAGGCTGTACCGTATAATAAGCTACAAACGGCTTTTGATACGGAATATCAAATGATATATACCACTGTCCAGAGTGTTGAGGTGTTTCGTCTACATCAGACAGTTCCGGAAATTCTTTCTTGTACGGTATATCAGTTAAGATGTACCAATCATCACTCCATGATTGTAATTCATAATATGTTGGAAACTGTGACTGATACGGTATATCCGTAAGAATATGCCATTTATCTGGATGTGACGGTGTAGCTGTTATGCCTTTTAATGTTGGAAAATCTTTCTGATATGGTATATCATTAAGAATATACCATGTGCTAGCATCAAAAGGTTGTAATTCCTGATAAGATGGGAAATCTTTCTGATAAGGTATATCAGTGAGAATGCACCACATACCCTCATGTAACGGATGATCTGTTATCTCCGGTAACTGTGGAAATTCTTTCTTATACGGTATATCAGTAGAAATGTACCATACTTGATTAGTTAGTGGCTGTAATTCGTAATATGTTACGAAGTCCGGTTGATAAGGAATGTCAGTGAGTATCTTCCACATCCCTTCGTGTACAGGATGTTCTGTAATGTCAGCTAAGGCTTTGAACCTTTTCTGATAAGGGATATCATTAAGAATATACCACTGTTCGTCGTCTATAGCTTGTAATTCATAGTAACCTACAAAGTCTTTTTGATAAGGGATGTCATATAGAATATACCACTGATCCATATTTTATCACCCCTTTATAACATCAAATCCCATCCCCTGTAAAGTTACATCCGCATGCGGATTTATACGCATATCCATATCTTGTGTTGTACACTCAATGTAAGTTGTGTTGTCGAATAAATAATTAGCTGGTAGTTTGTCTCTGTTGTATATACCATAATTGTAAATAGAAGTTGTATTTTGCAAGAAGTTTATAGTCTTTGTCCATGAAGATGAGATAGTCATCTCTAAATCAAATACACAATTACGCGCTATAGTGCTATATCCAAAATAACCTTGTGCCCAGTTACCTATAACTTCACTACAATCAATTAAACCCTGAAATCTACAATCTTGTAATACACAACCCACAATTGGTATAAAATTAATAGATTTAAAAGCTACATTGCACATAATATCACATGTAAACAGTCCACAAGCATAAAATAAACTATTACACGATGAATTCAGCACACCTTCTAAAGTTATAGCACAGTTTGTAAATTGTTTAGATGTCGTGTCGCTTGTAGTAGTGTATACAATACATCCATTCGTATTTGAAAACTGTGATATGTTAATACTCATTGATACATTAGTAATAGACAAAGCGTTGGTTCCGTTATGTGCATAACTGAAAATTGCACTAGAGGGATTAAACCAATTACCATAAATATTGAGTATCGAGCCATCATGCAAACTGAAATTAGCAGCAGCACTTGGTATTATAAACATATAGGAACGTTCTACAATATAGAATGTCTTAATAGTTTTATTGTTCAAATCAATATCTAAAGCATGCTGACATGTAATTTCCCATTCAAAATCTTGAGCATACTCCTGACAATCTATATTATTATTCAGCTTTAAATAAACAGGTATAGCGGTAGTCTGTCCTTCGGGAATAGCTTCAGCGTCCTCGCAAGCCCATTTTATTTCATCGTAATTGTGCACAATATATGGATCATTAATTGTACCTGTACCTGTAACTGCTGATGGTTTCTCTGCCATAAAATTCACTCCTTTCTAATTTATAATAGGGTAATTTAGCCTTTTATAACATCAAAACCTTTTTCCTGTAATACTATGTCTGCATTTGGATTAACTCGCATGTCCATATCTGCTGTAGTACATGCTATATAATTAGTACCGTTAAAATTATAATTAGGGACTTTATCAGCATTGTAAATACCATAATTATATGCTACAGCACCACCGCCATACACAAATGAAGGAGTTGATGTACTTGTCGTAGTTGAAAGTATCTCTACATCAAAAACACAATTTCGTACTTGGCAGTAGTACACACCATACGATGTGGTTGTAATAGTACGCAGTTGTATTCGTCCCATAAATCGACAATTTAGTGCATAGCCCATATAAGATGAAGATCCACTAAGTAAATAAGCAGCAGTATTGGTAGTTACTATATCCACGTGGATATCGCATGTAAACAATCTAGCAGAACTCACTAAAGACACTACGGTAGTAGTTGTGCCTTTAAAGTCAATTGTACAATTAGTCATAGTTAGACGATTAGGGTAACCAGAACATAATGCTGTCTGTGAAGCAGAAAAGTTAGTTGCATCAATGCTCATGGATATATTTTTAAATGTAACTGTTGAATCATCAGAATTAGCGGTTATATTCATTACACTTACTGAGCGACTTATCCAATCTCCATAAACATTCAATATCTTACCATCGTGTACTGATAATTTGCGTACTGTGCCTGGGACTGAAAACAAATACCCATTACGATGTATATAAAAATTCTCAATAGTTTTATTATTCAAATTAAGATCTATAGCGTGATCACAATCTATAATCCAACGAAAACTCATCCCATACGTGCTACAATCAATATCATTATTAAGTTTAACATATACATAGTCTAGTTTAGTTTGCCCTTCCGGAACAGCATCAGCATCCTCACAGCACCATTTTAATTCAGTATAGTTATGTATCACATAAGGATTGTTTTCTGTACCTGCTCCTGTAATAGCGGAAGGTTTAACTGCCATATTGTTTACCCCCTCTCTAATATTTATAACTCGAAAGTGTTTACAAAATTATACAGTAAAACTTTGTAAACACCTATTTTATTTATCGTTCTAAGACGTACAAAATTATTTTTTGGTTTGGTCTTAGCCTGTAAGCACAGTAAAGTCACTGATCGTGTATGAACCGTCTGTCTGTCCTACACGTAAGATAACTGTTTCCGATGCCTTTGTCGGATCAGCAACTGAAGAAGCAGTGATTTTGAGTTTACGACACTGTTCACTCGGTGATATTGTAAGTACTGTCGGATCAGATGCATCTGTAGTTGTGTATTTACTGAGTGTTGTTCCTTCATCAAGTGCACCGTCAACACCATTGAGTGTCCAATATGCAGCAACTGACGGATTACCGACTTTATCAACTGTCGCATACATAGTGATTTCTGTACCGGATTCACTGACGTTGCCAATTGACAGCTTAACACCTTTAACGTAATCAGATACAATGCTTGTAACTACTACAGATGTAGATTTAACATCGGCACTCCATGCCGACGCTGCTGTTACATGCAGTGACGGTTCTGACTCGTTCGGACTTATATACAGAATAGCTGTTCCGTCATCCTGCGTTACAAGGTGTGTATCTGACGATGACGGCACTGTATCAAGTGTCCAGTTGACAGTCTGATCAACCTGTTTATCAGGCTGCGAAGCTGTTACTGTAGCACTGAACTGAACTCTGTTTAAAGTACTGCCCTGTTCAGGTCCAAGCAATTCAGCTACAACTGTAATCGCTGCCGGGATAATGCCGTGTTTATCAGTACCTACAACCTGTTCTGTAGTCATAAGAGCACGAATCGTAACTCTCCATTCTACAAGAATAACTTCATCCGGATGCACGTACAAAATATCATCAGCACTCGGCACTCTGAATCCCGCAAACATTGTATATTTACCGTTCGGATCATCGTTTGATTTTTCAAACAGTCCAAACTCAGATATAGCCATTTTTTCAAGCTGTGGTCCGACAGGTGCACTGTTATAAGTTGGATGCATCATGCTATTGACCCAGTTTACTGAAGCATAGCCATAAAATATTACAGTAGATGCGTAGCCGTCAGCACCGTACTCTAAATCCTGCGGACAATCTGTTACAACATCCGCTCTTAATATCGGAGGACGTTTGACAATCGGTTCATTCAGCTTTACACCGTTGACATAACCCTCTGTACAAAGTTCACCTTCGAAATACGGTTGCTGAGATGCATAAGGTCTGCCCCAGCCATACTGTGGATTCCAGAAATGTATGTTACGTTTAGTTGTCGGATCAATATTAATAGCACCGCAGGTATCTGACAATGCAAGTGATGTTGACTCATACCACGGAAAAGTACGGTCAGCCGGGTCTACAGTAGGATCATCAAAGCTTTCTTCAACATGTGCAGTATCTTCTGAATTTTCCGGCTGTCGTTCAATACCCATAGTACCAAAGCTTATAAAATTAGGTCTGCCGTGCTTGCGGTTATATGTGTGTTCACTGCCGGCTAAAAACTCAGCAAGACTCTGTGTCATAAGACGTGTTGCTGTGTTTTTATAGCGTCGGTCGGTAGACACTTCAATACTGCCGTCCGGTCTTGGCTTGCCGACAACTACATGAACGTTATGCGTAAGTCTGGCATTTTCATGTATATCAGTCAAAATGGAGTCACGCTCCTTTCTTAGTTCGTTCTCATATATATTTATTATAACAAAGCGGATGAATCTGAACGATTATCTTCGAATTTTCAGAAATTATATGTTATAATAGAAACACAAGGAGCGTGAAACTAAATGAGTACTGATTTCTTATATCCGACACTACTGACTACTGTAAAGTCAATCTATGTTGATGCTTCAGATAAAGACCATGCCGTCGACCAGGCTTTACGAAAGTTCAGAAAACTCTATCCAATTGCCTGGAAATATGCAACAGACGATGTATACCCTCCGATGTCTGATAATTATATAAAGTTCGATAACGGGGAACAATGCACAATAGAAATCTCAGTTGGAACCGTCAAACTTGATATGTCAGAATATGACTACCGTGTAGACATTAAAATTATGTTCACGTACTACGTAGTTGAATATCTCACTGCAAATGAGATAATTCTAATATTTCAGGAACTGTTTCCGGATTTGGACTTCGACCGTTGGCGTGATTCTTATCATATAGAAACATACCACATTTAAATATTATTTGAGGAAAACACGATGACAGTTAAACTAATATACCCTGATAACCAACAGACAACGTACTGTTTTATTGACATGCTTAAAGTAGATAACGACAGCATTACTTTATATTTTGAGAATGATGACGAACCAATAGAGCTTAAGAAAACACCTCACATTGAGTTTAAAATCGACAATGATCCTACCGAACTAACGATTTGAGAAAGCAGAGAGAACTATGTATCCGAGTAAAACTTATTATATAGAATTCAGCCGTAGTATAATGCAGCTTGCTACAGATAAGAAATCGGCTGAGAAACAAGCTAAAACACACATGCAGAATTTGTATCCTAATGCTGATTTACGTGATTACGACATCGACGTGACATTCATAGAACAGCGTGATACGCACGCATGTTTTGAAATTATATTCCGATACTATGACTTTATATCAATACCGCTCATAGCTGTCGGTGACGACGAAGAACGTAACATCGACGACGTGAAAACAGAGTTCATCCGAGAACACGATGACTTCGGAATTACTGAACAGGAACTTACCGTAGAGCCAGTAGCGGCTGGACGTAGTGTTCTGTAATTATTTTAGATATTTTCTACCTTTTGAATCAATAATAGCAAAAAGCCGACAGGACACTGTGAAAAGTGACTTGTCGGCTTTTTGTAATACACAACATAACAAAAAGTTAAAAAAGCGAGTGTGGACGGCTACGGAAACAACCCAAATCATAATCTTGAATTTGCATGGTCAAAATATAACTACGGATCTTGCCCACCGTTCACACTATGTATATTATAACATAACCGCTCAGAAAAATCAAGTATCAGAACAAAAACCGACAACTGCAATATCTGCAAATTGTCGGTTTTTGTTTAGCAAGGCTATATGGTATTCAGGTTTGTAAGAAAATGTCGTAAATTATGGTATAAGATCTTCATCTTCCTCATACGGATTTGTAACTGTAATGTACAGGTCTTCACCGAACGGACCGTCGTTAGTTTCAGGATTATAAGGTACGACATCAGAAGGACGTGTAACTTTACCGGAAATCTGAACATCAGATGCACCTGTATACTCAGACTGTCCTTCACTGTTAACCGTGTACAGATTCAGCATAAGGTTCTTATTAGTACCGTCATCATCGTCACCCGGATTTGCAGGAGTATCCTGATGTGTTCCTGTATAGAAATCTTTAAGATATCCTGTCGATGTACGGCTAAGTATTGCAAGTTCTCTGTCATCCTCACCTGACATAGTGTAAGAGTCCTCTGTATTAAGCAGAGTCGCTTCTGATGTACCGGATGCACGTGTATCAAGATAAATCGGAAATTCTGAATCGGGACTTGTCTGTACAGGATAAGCAACATCTTCTGCAAGTTCATAGACACGTTCTTCCGGAAAACCGACATTGTCAACATAGTTAAGTGGCCACTGTGTGATTTGTTCTTTGTCAGCTTCCTGTATAGTGAGCGGTTCGTGACGAACAGTGCCATCATTGAGTTCATCACCGTATGTGTAATTCGGTGTACTTAAGTCAGTTCTGTTCGGGTTGTACAAGGCATCACCGATCTTATAACCGCCTCTCTGTTCAATTATATCTTCATATACATTAAGCAGCTCGTCGTGATCGTAATATAGAAATTTACCTTCAATATGCATTACAGGTGCTGTAAAATAGCGTGTTGTAAGTCGCCCTGCAAGCTGACTGTGATATAATGTACGCACCCACGGAGGCTGAATATCAAGTTCATCATCCGGGTTCTCGGTCTTAGCAAACAGCATACGGTCATATTTATGTGTCATTGATGCGTTTGGAATACCGAACACATTGTTTTTATGATGCAGTTCTTTCTCCGGAATACGCACTGCTTTAACAGTTAAATCGGAATGAGGATTAACTTTACGTGCGACCATCGGCAGCAGATACATGCCGACCGGACGTACATACTCCTGTAAATATGCAAGGTCAAGCAGTTTACGCATATGTTCCTCGTACAGAGCGTCACGCTCAGCGTCACTCATGCCGCTTGTGTATGATTTAAAATAATTGCCGACTACAATAAACAGATAGATAATGCCAGCATCAGCATCTGTATCGATCCATGTTTTGTTGACATCGATAGCTTCATTGTAAATCATCGGCAGAGGTATCTGAACCGTAACTGACTTATGCTGATCTGGGTCATACACCTGTTTTTCAAGAGTCTGTCTGTATCTGATATCAATAGCTGCAGCATTTCGGATACCTGTAGCACTGCCTCTGTATCGTATCAGATATTTGATAAAATTTTTTAAAACAACTCTGTTATACATGAGCGTTTTTAAATCCTGATACTTAAAACCGATATGTTCAGCAAGTTCCTCTACAAGATGATCCGGACAGTGTTCCGGTGAGTAACAGTCAAGTATGTGATCCGTGTAATATTCAAGAATCTCAGCTTCGGCATCGAACAACCGGCAGACTGTTCGCATATCTGAACTCTGTTCATAAATATTCGGAATCATTCTTTCAGCTTTCATCATACCGGACTCACTCCGTTCTGTCTGATAAGACACTCAGTTGCTACGCTGATCTTAGACTGCATGTTGTACTTGCCGGTAGCCTGATCTAAGAAATGTTCAGTATCACCGTCAATAAAACGTGCAAAACTGATAGCATTAAAGTAGCTGATATCATAGGTAATACTTGCATCGGCAACTCTGCCGGTATAGTCACGTACAGGACCCCAGTTTATCATTGGTTCATTTAAAAGTCCGGCATCAAAATAACGTATACGTGCGTCAGCTGACATTACGCAGTCGACGATGTCCATCTGTCTCGGAAGTTCTCCTATATCCATGTTGGATGCATGAAAACGCACTCTCAGGGCTTTCAGAACATTGTCAATAAGTCCTGACTCTTCATCTTTAGTAATCGGTTCTTTAGTCCAGATAATGCCGTTAACACTCCACTCAAACACACGGAGCCATCCGAAATCGACTTTTGCTGTAAGATTATATGTGTCTTTATATTTAGCACGAATCATTTCACGTATCTCCTTGGACGGTCTGTACCGTCTGTACGGACGTGAAACGTCCAGCATTTCATTGTTCCACTCAGCAGTAGCACCGTCCCATTCTGCGGTGCCGTCGACGGTACACATACGTCCCTCAGCATTACGATATCCGGTATCCCATGTTTCGATAAAGTTATTAAACACACAGTACCATAAAAGGCTGTTTGTCTTGAACTCATGCGGAAAATCAAAATCACTGTCTGCAAGCGGGTCGATCATAACTCCGGCTGAGTTAGTCTGTGCCGGAAAATCAGTACCGTCGGACATATTACCTGGATAAAGATATTTGAGCGGTTTTAAAGTCGGTTCCATATCTTCTGAAAATCTGTATGCCCAGTTTATTTCAAGTGCTTTCTGACAGTCTACAGCTATGCCTGTATCAATACCCGGCTGACGTCTGATCCACGCTGTAAAGTTTTTAAGAGTGATTATGCTGTCTGTAGTATTGACCCAGTTCTTAGCTTCGGCAGCAGCTTCTTTAGCTGTCAGCGGCGTAAGTCCTGTAAGAGCACTGCCGTCAGGCATGTCTAACGTATTACCCGGATGTGTAACTGCAAGAATTCGCTGTTCAGTCTCTGAAAGGGATGACAGCGAAATAACATTCTTAGCTACCTCACCGGCGGCTCCGTAAGTTTCAATATAATACACTCTAAGCACATTGTTCGCTGCTACTGTTTCATTGATATGATTGTTGAATACGATAACTACGTTGTTATAATCATCAATAGACAGCTGAAATCTCGACTTGTCGTTTTCAATAAAGTTAGAACCGGTATCCCGAAGCCATTTTCGGTCTGTTATTGGATCAAGCGTCGCACTCAGTTCCTGAACCCATACTAAAGAACCATCGATGTTCTGTGACGGCATTCTGTATGTAAGTGAGTTTACAGAATTATCCTGTGAAACCAGCATCTGCGGATTAATGATGATGTTCTTCATACTGCCCTGAACTGCTACACGCATGCCGATATCATCTCTGAGTCCTCTGCCGGAATAATGCGGATTGCCGTCTATATCCTTGCAATGTAGTGTGAGTGTGTCTGAGTTGGATATGATATCCGATGCCGGAATTATAAAATACGGAATTGCCGTAAGGTCTTCAAGTGCATTGGTACTTGCATAACACTGATTGTTACGTGCTTCCGGCAATGTAAAATCAAGTGTGACGTCCTCATTGACTTTTCCCATATTTTCTATAGTAAGCAGTACTCTAGGTGCTCTGTACCATCCCGGAGTATATCCGTTAGCTACACCGAGCCGGCGTATACTCTTGATCTGAGTAGCCGACTGCATATACATTTCATCGACCTGTGTATCAAGATTGAATGACAGCAGGTCTACCTCTGCTGCAAGTGTTTTTAATAAAATCATTCCTGGGTCAGCTTCTGATCCAGGTTCCCATATATGTGTAAGAGCCTTTACGTCCTCTATAATATTCTGAATATTACTCTGAACATCTCTTGATGTATACCTCATGATACTGTTGCACCTCGCTCGTCCCAACTCCAGGTAACTGTACCCGCGATTTCACGGAAATCCTTATCAAGAATCAGTGTTACCTGTAATTTAATATAATTAGGATCACCGTTTGAAATGTCAGCAATCTCAATCTGTCTGCTGTCTACAAACGGTTCAAATTCAGCAATACCTGCTTTTATGTTCTCTTTAGCCTTTTCAATTGTAGATTCTCTGTTGTATGACAACAGAATGTCCGGAAAATAAGTTCCGAAATTCGGAAACAGAAACTCCTCTTTCTTGTACGATTGTATCAGCAATCCGACTCTGTTAAGAATACTGGCATAGTCTTCTTTCAGATCACATCTGCCTGTAGAGGCATTGAACAGGTTCGGATATGAAAATGAGTTTGTAAACAAAATCAATCACCTCTGCGTATTTTAATATGTACCACCGTAGAATCCGACTATTGCAAGATGATCACCCTCATCCTCAGAATCAAGCACATACACTACATCTTTAACTCTGAGTCCCTGCAAATGATACGGAATATCTGCTGTGTCCAGCTGTGCCGTCGACGGGCGGCTTTGTAACAGCAGAATCAAATCCGGATCAGCATATTCAGATTCATCAAATCCGTCAATATTCGGTATTCTTATCTTAGCTGTGTTCTCATTCCAGTCGATTGCTTCCACATATCCGATTCGTCTTAGCATTTTATACATTACCTCTCTTCATAATGTTAGCAATGTGCTGGAACGGCTGTCCGAGATTTAAAGGACCCGATGTCTGTTTTGATGCAGACTGAACACCGTTTTTCTTAGTCGTGTTTGTGTATCCACTGACCATGCTTGCTGTATTGTTAGCGGATGTCATATTAAGACGCATCACAGTAAGAGTTGTCTGATAGCTTGTTCCTGTAATATTATGTGACACTTTAAGCACGGTGTATAAACCTGTAATCGGATTTAAAGTTCCACCGGTGTATACTATTATTTTAACCTGGTCGCTGACTTTGTATATGTGCGTAGCTCCGACAATAGTCACTTGCAGGTTTGTATTAAATTGAGTTGATATTGCATTCAGATTATTTAAAGCATTGCCGGCTGAATACATAGAGTCCACAGTAGCAGCATATGAGTTCTGACGGTTGTCTTTGCTGACTAATGTATCACCGTTCAAAGTAAGACCCATGCCTGTCTGAACCGACGCACCTGAACCTAACAGTGTCTGTGTAACACCGTGATATGTAGCGGATAGTTCAAGAATGTTAGTATGCAGTCCACCCCATATAAGCGTGTCTTCCTCTACATAGTTAGCAAGATTTACATTATTCTTGTATCTTATAACACCTTTCTTATGAAAAGTCGGTTCTGTGATACTGAATGTGTAGCTTGATGTAGACCGTTGTGTTTGTCCGACAGGTGCTGACAGCATTTCATGTATTTCTTTATTTGAATATCCGGCACGTCTGTAGAAATCAATGGAGCGGTTAAAAGGCAGACCATAAGCAGCTGACTTGGAACCGACGCAGTATGACTGCTGAATTAAACCTGTTCGTTCACCGCTGCCGTTGATATACTCACCGAGACTTGTTACACATGACGGACGATGAATATGTACTATCTCATCGTCATGATCAATGTCATAGTCGAACAGTTCATCAGCATTAATGTAGTCAAGCAGTGCCTTCACTACTTCCGAAGGTCGGTAATTGCCGTTGACGGCAGGTACCGCTATGCCTCTGACAGTCGCTACAGATGTGAATGTTCCAATACCGGAAAGCACGTATTCGGTAAATCCTGTTCTCACAGTAGCATTAAATTCAACGAACATTCCATTGACTTCAAGACCAGCAAACTGTCCTGTTTCATCAATCCATCCTAGTTGCAGGTAACACGGTGTTACAGAATCACCGCGCATTTGTGCGAACTCATACAGCAGCATTTCAAATGCTCCTACGTGTGCCTGTTTACGGGCATCACCCGGAATCTGAAGTGTAGCTGTAAAAGCTGTCTGCAAGCCTGACTCTGCACTTGTAAGCTGAATACCGACAAGCGGTGACGGCACTTTAGCACCGACACTTCTTAAAGACATGTTATGAATAATAAGCTGCATGTAAGGCTGTTTGTGCGGCATATCGTCACTCCCTTCCCAAATTCAGGAATATGTAAGAGAGCGGTTCAAGAACACGTCCGTCGGTCATCAGTGAGTTATACGGAGGTATCTGCAATACAGTATCGGAAGGCACAGTATCAAAATCAGTGATATCATTCTGTTTAGCGATATACCACCAAAGTCCGGCATCTCCGTAGAAATAGTCAGCTATTAAATCCAGTCGATTTACGTAAATGCCGACAACTTTGTAAAGCTGACACTCCGAAGCCGGAACTTTGGAAAACGCATTAGTGACTTCATGATATGACTTGGATACTCCGTCCTGCTTAATAGTCCGCAGCTTTGCATAACGTGAGTCTTTAGTATACTGATACGGATTTAAATAAGTTATCATTAAAATCACCTCCAGCCTGCAAGTCCGGCACGGACAGCCTGTGTGCTGAGTACGTTCTGCGATTCTTCTGTAATACTCAGATCAATATCAACACAATCGTATTTGGTATCAGGACCAATAGGTCCGGAATATTTAGTCTGCATACCTGTTACAATTCCATAGATACGTACAGATTTACCGGCAGTGAACAGCACTCTTGGCGGTTCTGACGCCTGTGTGTTATAATCCGGATAACAAGCTGACTGAATGTAAGCAACTAACCGCTCACAATCACCGCTGTCCTGGTTACCTGTCCACATTGCTCTGTGCAGTGTAAAATGCAGATTCATAGTACGTGGTCCAGACTGTTTGAACGTGTTCTGATTCTCATAGAACTGAAATGTCGTCATTTCCTGACTCCACGATACAGCAATGTTATCCGCTATTTCGGAAGGCCATGCTGGTATCTCCATCGGTTCTTCACCGTCGATCTGAATCATGACCTCACCTCTCGGTCGCCAGTACCAATCTGACTCCGAAGAAACACGACCGGTCGGTCGTGACGGTATCTGAATTTCAGGTATGCTTGTCTGCAATAACTGTTGTATTTTCGGCAGATTTGTATCTGACGTGTCAAGAATCTCTTTCTGAAGATTGGTTACTACAGGTGTTATTGTATCTATTAAAGCTCTCGGTATTGTCATAAAACCAGGAAACAGACCTGTCAGTGCATGCTGAATAAAACCCGACGGACTCAAAGATGCAAGTGCAACTGCTTTAATGTCATCTGCAAGAGACGATTTAATAGCTTTGGACTGATCTTCTTGTTTATATTCAAAGTCGAGTTCAGTGCCACCGACATTCTTTATCCCAGCTGTCAGATTACCGATCAGATTGGACTGCTGTTCTAAAAGCGTAGCAAACGGCTTTGCACCTGTGGATGTATCCGGTAGATTGTTGTGTCGAAGTATTGATGAAGCCTGTCCGACAGCACGTGTAAAAGTACGCACAGTCCATGATTCATCAATCGGTAACAGTGATTTCACAGTACTTCAAACCCCCTTTGCTGCAACAGCCTGAGTCGTTTTATAGTCTCTCCGCAGCCGTAACCTGTAACCTGTTCTATTGTTTTAACATGAGATGACTGATATTCAATAATACGTGTTTCCAGTTCTGCATACCAGTCCTCTCTTACAGGCATATCAAGCAGTGCACACAGATATGCAATATCACGTGTACAGCTTTCAGGTCCGGTCACATTGCCGAGCCACCACTGATAGTTGTACAGATTAAACAGGTCTGTTGTATATACCGGTGATCCGCTGTCAAGGAGCGGAACAAATGCAAGTTCATTGTATAAATTTGTGTTGTTAGTATGCAGATTCGGATACATATAATCAATTATATATTTACAGTATGCTCTCAGCTGTTCGTCGGACAGAGTCACTAAACTCTCTCTCCAGAACTTAGCCGCTCTGATGCGTAACAGCAGATACATATTACCGTAGCCGGTAGAAGTCGGTGTCTGTAACATCTCTGGTATTTGTTTTTCAAGCTTTGCATAATTTGTTTCACAACTCACTGTTCAGCACCACCTTTCTACCAGGTTTTAACTGGTCCGTATATACGGTTTCGTTCATTATACGATGTATTGACATTCGGAACTACGCTTGTCGGTGCCGGCTGTGCCGCTTTATTCGTCACAGCAAGCACCAGTTTGTCTACTTTTTCAGCAAGGCTCTGCAACAGGTTACTCTGATTACGGTTTTCATCAAGTATCGGTGACAGATAATTGCTGAGTTCATCCAGTTTTGATACCGACTCACGTATGGCTGCGATGTTGTCGTGGTTCTCTGATGCAACCGCTCTTTCCGCATTCAGCATTGCCTGCTGAGCCTGTATAGCTGCATCACGTTTACGGTCAAAGTCTTTTTGATTCTGATCCGTTTCAGCTTTGTGCATTTCAGCTTCACGTTGTTGCCGACGCTTTTCTTCGATATCGTTTAAAACATTATTATTAGTCAAATCAGCCATCTCGGTTGGATGTGTTGATTCAGCCACACTGCTCGATACAGCTTCTTTAAACATCTCTTTAAATGTGTCGCTGATTCCGTCACGCTGTACCACTTTTTGTGCAGCATACGCACTATTAGTGAGCATAGCAGCATATGCAACATTTTCAGCTGTTTTTTGCTGATTTGCTTCTGTTCGTCGGTCAGCAGCAGCTTCATCGATTTTAGACACAGCCGCTGAACCTACCTGAGAAGCTACAGCAGTAGTTGTATACATAGCGTCGTCAATAAAGGAGGAAGTCACAACATCAGCAATAGTCGTAAGTCCTCTGAATAAACCAAACGGATCGATTACGCTTGCAATCACGTCAACAAGATTTGTAAAGAATTTAAGTGTTTTGTCTGCAAAGTCAACTGTCTGAGTTGCTTCTAACTCATACACCGCTTTTTCCAGCGTGAACTCATTCTGTTCCAGTTTACGCATCAATCTATTATCAATAGTGTCACGTACTGCGTTAGTAGCTAACAGCTGATTTGATGTGTTTGCGATAAGCTGATCCTCAAAAGTAGTAGTCTCACCCGATTTAACAAGGTTCTCAGCTTTTACAAGCTCCTGCATGTTAGTAGCAGTACTTGCTCTTGCAACTTCGTCTGCAATCTGTCTGAAATCAATTTGTGCTATCTGATTTGCTTGCAAGCCAAAGACAGACTCCATCGCACCGTAAAACTCCTGACGTGCACCTGCGTTAGAGTTACTGTTAATAAACTGATCAATCGCTGCATATGCCGTTGCAAGCGTACCTTGTGTATCTTCCACAAAGGATTGCATAAAGTCGGTTGCACTTATACCAATATTACTATTAATATCGTGCATAATGGATCTTAATGCTACCGCAGTTGCATCATTGCCCTTAGTCAGAGTGTCTACAATTGTATTCGTAAAACCGCTCAATTGCGGTACTAAAGCTGCCAAAGGTGCTTCAGCCGCCATCATTTGGGTAGTAAGCGATGCTATCTGATCTGCTGTACCTCCGGAACGGTTGACTACTTCCTCAGCTTTTTTAAGGAACGCACCTGTTTGTGTAATAAACTGATTGTTACCCTCAGTCACCTGTTCCAGCGCTTTAACAGCACCTGCGATTTGATTCATCGCACTGATCATTTCGGTTTCACCAGACATGCCCTGTTTTTGTGCATTTGTATAGATAGCAGCAAAATCAGCTGACATAGACGATAAATCAATTTCAGGCACTACTTTTTGCAATATTAAATTCTGTGCTGCAAAAGCTTCTGCTAATTCACCACCAAGTTTAGCATTAAGTGTATTAGATAGCTGTGTCACATAATCAGCAGCATTAATGACATTACCGTAACCTTCACGTTGTAATCTTTGTGCTACTGAGTCCTGTAAGGTATTTAAAGCCTCTTTTGTATAACCCTGAGTCGCATTAATTGCACTCATGTTTTGATCCCACGCTGCATAAATCTTTTCAACTGCACTTTGCTGAATCTCAATACTATATGTCGACATAGCCTTGACATCTGATCGGATTTTTTGTAAAGCCGCATCAATTAAATCATTGCGTGTCTTAGTAGCATGTTCAGCAAAATAAGCAAGCCAGTCTCCTAAATCTTTAAAAGCCTTAGTAACGGCATGATCAATAACATTACCAATTATAGTACCCAAGCCAGGTACAGCCGCATTTATCGCTGTTGCAACCGCACCACCTGCTATGTCACCAACAGCACTTCCGACGC
>Ga0326511_10001049_pt1 | contig 23427 bp, 32 predicted proteins | sample 0_2496_0518_D_FD_203701 | JGI IMG/M metagenome (GOLD analysis project Ga0326511, IMG submission 203701) | Bovine rumen microbial communities from UC Davis, California, United States - 0_2496_0518 | ecosystem: Host-associated > Mammals > Digestive system > Stomach > Rumen | place: USA...
AGAACATTAAAACCAAAACTTCCTAGCCCCACCTACAAACTCGATCTAAAAAATCCCTATCTTCTAACAACCTTCTCTCTACTATATGATAGATCACAGACCAACAGCAGATGCCGAATGACAGACATAAATCTACACAAGCAGGCACAATTAGCAAATCAACAGACAAACACTCACTGACAATAAATCGACAATGATACATAAGCAGACACTAAACGCCGATCGACAAACACAGACAGTAAAACTAACTGCAAACCAATCACGGCAGGCACAAGCGATCAAACTACCATGAACATAGATACCGCTACAAACATAAGCCTATGCAAGCAGACAGAACAAGCCTGAGCAACAGATCAACTATGAACTGATAGGACACACTCCAACAGCAGACACTGGAACGATAAAGCCAGTAGATGGACACAAGCCTATATGAGCAGATACAAGCAGACAGATCTGCTGGCAAAAGCGTACTCGGTAGGACTTGTATGCAAAAAGCACTCCCGCGTAAGGGGTCCCAGGGGGGTCCCAGGGGTCTGGGTCCTGGGCGTTTAGATGTATTTTGGGATGAGTTTTTAGTGTTATACGTATAGGGATAAAGGGATTTGATTTGATTCTTAGGGATGATTCTGAGGGATTTTAAGGGGATAGATGAGAGTTTTATTATAGGGAATTGTTTAGGTAGGTTTCGCAATATTTACGAGAATTTTTTGATATGTTTCTGGATTGTTTAGGGGGATTTTGAGGGGGATATATATTATAGTAGAAGAGTATAGGTGTTTTCGCAGATATTGCGGGAAGTGGATTTTTATGGGTTAGGGAATTTGTGGAAAAATATTTTTTATAGACAAAGAGATTTTTTTTTGTACGTATTAGGCAGGTTGTTTTCGCATTTTTTACGAAGAATTTAGTAGTGTGTTTTTGTTTTAGTTGTGATATATTAGGAATTGTAAAGAGTGAAGAAGATAGAAGTTTTATAACTTTTTTTGCGAAGGTTATGATATAGATTGCGAAAGACAATTTAGTTTGTTTTTAAAAAAATTTATGTTATAATAAGTATATAAACAAAAAGCGAAAAGATATAAAATATAAAATCTTAAAACTTTTTGCGAAAGATTATATAATAAAATGCGAAGTATAATTTAATTTATTTTTTAAAATTTTTATTATATAATTAAAATATAAAATAAAAAATAAAATATATTTATTTATAAAATTTATTAAAATACATTATAAAAAATATATTTATAAAATAAAAAAAAAATAATTATTATATAAATTAAAATATTATAATTATTAAATATATAAAAATAAATAATAATTATAATCATCTGCGAAATATCTCTACATTAAACTTATGTACATTCGCGAAATCTTAGTCTTTTGTACATAGGCTTGATGTAGGAGAATCCTAGGAGAATCCGACGTCAGGAATCTGTTCAATCAACCAATAACAACAATGAAAGGAAGGTATGCTATGACAGAATTTGATACAATTAGAGAACAAAACAAAGCTTTAGTGTTTAACATGACAGTTGCGATGGCAGCAGTTAAACAAATGCCTCAGAAGCAGGGCTCATCATCTAGATTTGATACCCAAGCGGTGCTCGATATACTTAAAGAGTTGGGGGAGGCTACCCCGGCCCAAGTGAGCGTCGCTTATAATGCTGGATACGGTACTGATATAAAAAGTAAGGTATTTAGTGACTGGCTATGGCAACAAGAAAAGAAGCATCGCTTGACAAAGAATGCTGAGCGTCACACCTATAGCTTAAATAGCGACGCTAGTGTTGCTGATACTGCTACTGAAGAAACAACAAACGACGCTGCTGAATAAAGAGCGTCGCTTTTGTATAAAACCTAACGATAAACTAAGGAGGTTATCATGATAAGAATGTCAATTTTTCTAGCGTTGTTTACAGTTATAATGAGCAACGTTGCTTTAGGCGATAAGTTTAAAGTTGAAGTTGTTAAAATTGAATGCAACGCTAAAGACGAATATGAAAAAGTATTATGCGAAAAAATGGAAGAGCAACGCAAACAATATCAAGAAACATGGAGCAAATACGGCTTTCAATGCATGGATGACAATCCTTGTCCAGAAGATTAAGTCGAAACAAGCGATGTTATAAAAGCGTCGCTTGTCTGTATAAGATGGCTACTTATGCACTGATGATGACAAGCCAAAATAACCTAATAACGAAAGGACATGACTATGACAAAATCAAGTAAATGGGTATTGATAGAAGCAGGACACGACGAAGACGAACATGACATTAGTGTTGGTATTCTTAAAGTCTTAGATAGTGAAGAAGATGCTAAAAAAGCATTAAAAGAACAACTCTCAGATTGGAAACAACGTTGGGGCTATGATGATGACGATGATTGTATTCACGTACCAGACGATGATGACGAAGATGAAGATGTAGATGACGACGATTATGGTGAGGATGATAACATCAGTTGGAATGACGATGAAACTGAAGTCACTATAACAAGTGGTGATTATTGTAGCGATTGGTGCAAGGTTTATAAAATAGAAGAAATATAGTACAGTAAGTTGCGGCAGTTAAAATCGCCGCTTCTTAGTATACTAATATGTATACTGTGTCAATAATACATAACAACATAACAACAGAATGGAGGTTAATATGATTGAAATGTTATTTGATATATCTGACTCTACAAAAAACTTCGGCATTGACGCAAATGGTTTGCTAACGTGCTCAGAAAAAGATTATGCTAGAACGTATAATCCTTATGTCGCACTTGTAAAAATGGCAGGTGATGACGATAGAATACAGACAGCAATATCCGTAGTAGTTAGTGTTAAAGAACAGCTTGAATCTGAACCATGGTTTAGAGAAGCTCAAGCAAAAGGTAAAGCACCTAATAATCTTAGAATGTTAGCTGTTGGTGGTTTTAGTAAAGATGAAATACTAAAAGCTGCTTATGTAGCACAAACAATAAGATTCGGCGAACGTAGTTATGAATACATATCTGCGATTGTTAAGTCTCGCATTGATGGTAACAGTAAAGAGGTATACGAAAAAATCTTAAACGAAATAGTTGAAGACATGCCTAAATTTGAACATCCTGCTTTGCAAGCCTATGACCCTGACTCAGCAAAAAGAATGAAAGAAGCAATCGACGCTAAGTATGGGAAATACGTAGACGCTTATGTAAGAAGAGTACAGAATTGTTATGCGACATTTAAAAGAAAGTTTCCAAACTATCCTTTTAATGCAGAAACTGATAAAAATACTCTGCTTGAAATATTAGACGATACGCGTTTAGCTTTTCTTGAAAAACAAGGAATTACATTGCGCCGCATAAAACATAAAAGCGCTAGTGATTTACAGGCTTTCTTCTTAAAAAACTTGCATCAAAATTAAATACAATAGAGTTAAAATGCGAAAAATAAAATCCACACAACAATAAAAAATAGGAGTATAATATGAAACACATAATTAAAATAAACATCGAAGTTGAAAAAATGGATAGAGCTGTTTTAGATGATTTGATAGCGTTTGCTAATAAATTAAATAAAACAAAAGAAGAACGTCCATATAGTGACAGAAAGCATTTGTTTGAAGTAGTTGCAAAAGAAAGAGCTATAGAAAGATAGCCGAAACCTGGAGAAATCCAGGTCGTAGTAAGATGGCAACTTGCTACCCGATGATGGTAAGCCAAACTCTTAACTGAAAGGCATTGAAATGGTTGAAAGAGAGTACATTATAAAAAACGGTGTCAAGAAACTTCGCCGATTCAAAGACTACACAATCGATGAATTGAGGCAAAGACTTCGTGAACACTTCGCTACACTAGATAGACAGCATGGTCGTCCACATAAATTAGAAGCCAATGAAGCTGTATATCAAGATGAAGCGAAAGAAAAACGTAGGTTATGGAATAACTATCGTAGCATTATTTCAAGGCAAGACCGTAAGGACACTTTGAAATGGCAAGATAACATGCGAAACAAAACCTTAAACAATATAATATAAACTTAACTAATGGAGATTAACTATGACATTAACAGATAAAGACATGAAATCCTTAATTAAAAAATATACAGCATATAAAAAAGCCCAACGCGAATGGGAAGCACTTCGTGATGAGCTTTGTAAAGACTTGCCTGTCGGTAAGTATATATCTGAATTTGGTGTTATAAGTAAAATAATGTCTACTTGTAAATCACTAGATAAAGATAAGCTGGTACAAACTTATCCTGGTTTAAACCTGGATGATTACGAAACTAAAAAAGAATACACAGCAATTAAAGTGAGCCTAACTTAAGGCTCACTTTTGCTATGAACCTTTTTACAATAACCCAATAAACGTAGGAGAATGGAATGACTACATTAAAAGAGTTTTTAGAAAAAGAAGAAAACAAAAACGTAAGGTCGTCGATATTAGATGCATGTCGCAGTCCTTTAGTCAAGGCATTGATGTACAACGATGCTCTTGATAAAAAGTATGTAAGAACAACAAGTGGAATAAAGCTTATAACAGAAATAATAAGCGAAATCCGAAGCGTATGGTGCAGCACGTATTCGACTGAAAGTTTGAAAGCTACTGCATATTTTAGCTTGATTGATTCTTTGTGCGATGACAATAATATCGATGCTTTTGTTGGTTTAAGAACATCTATGAATGAGACAAAAATTAACCTTTTTGAGAATTTCATAGATAAGCTAATAGAGTATCGTGATGATTTATTTCATACTTACGGTGCAAACTACGACAAGCAAGAAAAAATAAAAGAACTCAAAGCTAAGCACGAATACAGTTTTCTTGACTGTATGAATGACGACATAATCGATTTTATCTTAACAGAAGAAATCGAGAATAAAGGTAATCATGGAAATTATGTTAAACTTGTGCGTGATTTGAGACGATTTAGAAATAACATCGATGTCATTGATTTCCGTAGTTATCTTCCTAGTCGTGACCGTGATTTGCTGCTTGGAGATTGTCAATTGATAAACTTCTGCTTCAACAAGTACGGTATAGATGAAACTATAAAGTATATGATTGAGCAAAACATGGAATGCTTGTTTTATAAAAGCGAATATATTAGCAGCGATACTATGCTGGTGTCTAGCGATGTATCTTACTTAATTGACAGGACACCTATAGAATCAAGAAAAGAATTGATTGACAGTTTAATCACTAATCTCGGTAAAGTCATGGATAGAAAAGAAGCCGTTAGACAACTTTTCACCGATTACTTTAAGGGACACATAGATGATGAAACTTATGTCGATAAAATTGCTTACATTATAGATAACTACGCAACAATAAATGGTGATTGCTTAGCTCATCTATATGCAGCAATTGCGTCCCGTAGTTCGACTTATGGTTTGCTTTCTAAAATAGAAGGTTTAGCTTATAGGAAGAACGAAGACGGTAAGCGCGTTTATAGTGAAATGATTCAAAGATTGATTATTGCTATAAAATGCTGCTTAACAAAATCTATGTCACTGAAAGATAAGAAAACTCTCGGTGAAATAGGAACCTTTGTTGAAATATATCACTTCAACTATCCACATATAGTTGAAGCAACGTATGCCAGCGAAGGTATGAATTACAAGTACTAGATTATTTGCGAAATGCAAATCAATGTACAAGTAATTCAAAACAATATATAATAACCTCATAACATTAACCCTAATAGGAGAAACTAATATGACTAACATTACAAATATGCCAGAACTTACAATCAACTCAAGAATGGTTGGTGACAACAAGATTCCAGGAGTTAAAGATATGCTTAACATTGCGCATGCTATCAAAGACTCTGTTATGCTTCATGGTGCACCTGGAATTGGTAAGTCACAAGGTGTTTATCAGTGGAATGCAGATAAAGTCGAAGAATATACTAAAGCTGGAAAGAAATGGAATCCAGTTGTATGTGATGTAAGACTATCAATGAAAGAACCTGTAGATATGGTTGGTATTCCAGTCTTATCTAAAGATGAAAAAGGTAAAACAGTTACTGTATGGGCAACACCAAGCATGTGGCCACAAGGTAATGAGTTTGATGGTGGTACAATCTTCCTTGATGAAATCAATCAGGGACAAGCTGCTATTCAAAATGCTGCTTTCCAGTTGATTCAAGACCGAGCTCTAGGAGAATACAAAGTACCAGAAGGTTATTTGATAGTAGCTGCTGCTAATCCATCAGCTTATAATCCGACTGTAACAGAATTTAGTATTCCGTTATCAAACAGATTCACACACTTTAACGTTAAAGCTGATTTTGAATCTTGGTTAGATTATAGATTGAATAACAACGGTAATCTCGATGTAATGTCTTTCCTTAAGACACAAGGTCCTGACTTGTTATTCGATACAAAGACTATGGAACAAAAGATTGGTGATGACCTATCTAACGCAATCTTTGATGATGTAGTGATTACACCACGTTCATGGGAAGTTGTAGAAAAAGTATTGAATCTTCCAGAAGATAAGTATTCTTTAACAGAAAAGAAGATGTACTGTACAGGTCGTCTTGGTTTAGTTACATCTAACAAGTTGTTTGACTATATCAAGAATAAGACTAAGTATCAATCTTGGGAAGAAATTCTTAAAGACGGTAAAGCCTTTAAGTCAGAAGAACTTGATGGATTCTGGGTTACTCAAATGGCATGTATACAGACAATCATCAATGAAAAAGATGATGTTAAGTGTAGAGATTATGTAGTTAACTATATAAAAGCTATACGTGAACTTAAGTCTGCTGCACTAAAAGCTACAACATTCATTGAACTTTGCAACTGTAAACGTGTACTTGGAAATCTTAACCTCTTTAATCCTTTAAAAGATGGTGGAGACTTAATCCAATACATGAGCAGAACCTTAAATCAGAAATAACTTAAACTTAACGGAGGACTCTGAAATATGAGTCCTCTAACTTAAGGAGACTATGATATGTACGTTGTTATCGATTGTGATAAAAAACTTGCTTGCACATTTAGTACTTGGATAAACGAAATACTTGAACAGTGTGCAGTTTATCAACCTGAAGATAGTACTAAGTTTGCTACTCATTTTGATACTCTTGCAGAAGCAAATCAGATGATAAGTATCTGTAAACTTAATCAAGAGAAATTAAAAGCTTATGAAGAAACTGAAGCTGAAAAGCTAATAAAAGACGCTATTCACGATACAGTAACTTCTTTACCTAAAGTTAACCAATAAAAGGAGATAATACTATGAGTGTACTAAAAGATATGCTAGATGCAACTATGATTAGATTCATCATTGACTTTCCAACTTACGCTCAACTTGCAACAAGAGTTGGAATTCATACAGTGAAACGACCAGAAATACCTGCCCTTGCTTTTACTGATGGAACAGGAATTTACATAAACGAATCTGAATTCGAATCATTGAACAAATTAAAGACAATGACACATCCTAAAACAGGTGAGATAATAAGTACTGAAGTTACTAAAGACAACCTAGTATTTGTTATCGCTCATGAATTGATGCATTTGCTTATGTTAACTTATGAACGTGGGCATAACATCGGTATTACTTCACATCCTACAACTGAATTACAGAAAAAATACAATACACTATGGAATATGGCTACTGATTACGAAATCAATTCCTTGCTGATTAACAATTACCAATCAGATTTTGGAGGAGCTAAGAACCATAAACCAATCGGTAAGTATAGTAAGATGTGGTTGTATGAAGAAAAATACAGAGATATGACTGCTGAAGAAATCTTCGAAAAGCTTAAAGCAGAACTAAAGTATGACCCAACTGGTAATTCTGGTTCTGATGGAAACGAAGGTGATGGTAATGGTGAACCTATGGACGGTGGTTTTAAAGACGCTGAAGGTAATACTCATAGCTTAGATGAACATAGAGAAGTTGATGAAATGACTAAATCAGACTTCATGGGAAAAGCTAAAGAAGTATTTACAAACGGTTCTGGTTGTGATAAAAACTCTACAGCACTTAACCGAGCATTCAATGAAGCTTTTAAAACTATACCATTCAACTGGAGAAAAGCTCTTACTAAGTATTTCAAACAATTCGTTAAAGCGAATTATACTTGGAATAAACCTAGTCGCGCTGGAATAAGTACTGGATTGATATTACCATCATCTGGACAAACACCTTCAATGAGAATTGGTATAGCTATTGATACATCTGGTTCGATATCAGAAGCTGATTTACAGGATTTGATGAATCACGTGTTTACTTTACTAAGTCAATTCAAGAGCTTTGAGATTAACTTATTCTGTGTATCTACTGAAGTTCATGAAGAAACTCTTATGACACTTACGCCTACTACTAAAAAGAATCTTGTTAATTTTAAGATAGCTTCTCATGGAGGTACTGAATTAAAGACAGCTTTCCCTTATATTGAAAAGCAGTTCGCTAGTAAACCATTGGATTTACTATTATATATGACAGACGGTGAAGACTACGATGTCGATGGAAGTGAAACACTTACTTCACCTTGTCCTGTTGTATGGTTAATCTGTGGAGACCATAACTTCAAGCGTCCGAAAAAGATTAAAGGTGAAGTCTACAAATATACTAGAAGCAAGTCATAGTCTAGCAGGTTGCAGCAGTTAGTTGCTGCTTCCTGGTATACTACGGTATGCCATGATATTAACCTAACCACAATAAAGGAGAATAGACATGAGTAAAAAATATATTATTGTAGAGTACATTGTCGATGACTTTAGTGATGAATTAGAAACAAGAATATATAAACATTGTTTCTTTGATGATAAAAAGGATGCAGAAAGAATTGCGGCAGAACTTGAAAGTGAATATGAAAGTCCTTTTGATTACAATGAAGTCGAAGAATTAAGTCCATATCACGAAACTGATAAAGATTTCATTGAACAAAATGATTAACCGCGAAATAAAATTCAATTTGCTTTTTAATTTATACCTTATATAATATAAACCTCAACAAAAACAATAGGAGATAAAACATGGGAAATAGATGTGTAATAACAACAAAAGATGTAAATAAAGAAAATAGAGCACAAAAGCTTGGTGTATATCTTCACTGGGACGGTAGTCCAGAACAAGTAGAAGAAATCTTGGAAGAATGCAAAGAGAAGAAAATCAGAAGACCTTTCGATGATTATTCTTATTTCTGGGCAAGATTTGCTCAAATTGCTGCTAATTATATCACTGGTGATAGTGATAACTATGAAACTTCTATTGGAATAGACGTTGTTGATAGGCTTGATTGCCATAATGGTGACAATGGAGTTTATTATATAGACAACGATTTGAATGTTGTCAAACATACTGATGGTTCTGAACTAGAAGATGAATGAAGCCGAAACGAGGATGTCCTAAATCCTCGTCATAGTAAGATGACAACTTACTATCTGATGATGGCAAGTCAGAATATTAACCTAACAAACCGCCAAGGAGATAAAATATGACAAGAAAGTTATTAGATAACGGTAACGTAGAAATTACAACAGTAAAAGAAGTAAAGAGATATTCTGGTGTAGCTTATAAACCAGACCAATACTTCTATGATAGTGAAATGGATGAAATCTTAGGACCTGATAGAAAGAACGACAGTGACTGTAAGTACTGTAAGATATGGACACCAGTGCGTGATTTTAGCAATCTCTGCACGGAAAAAGATTTCGAACCTATTGGTGATTCACTTCAAAGTGATAAAGAATTATTTCAGAGATACTTAGATAGAGAGTATGGTAAAGGAGAATATAAAGCTTATGTCTTAGGTGCTTATATTCATTCTGGTGTATCTTTCAGTGTATCTGATGAAGGTGACCATAGATGTAAGTGGGATTCAGGTCAGCTTGGATTTATTGGTCTTCCTACTGAAAAAGCAGAAGAATGTTGGTTGAATGACCCATGTAAAGTTGCACGTGAACTTACAGCTTTGTGGGAAGGCGAATATACTATATACGAAATAAAAGATGAATTAACTGAAGATTATATTGAATCACTTACAACTTATGATTATAAACAATATCAAGAATTTAGAGAAAAGTGTAAAAAAGAATATGGTGTAGATTTTGATAAAGTTGAAATAGATTTTTAAATAGTATAGTAAATTGCGGAAGTTTTAATCTTCCGCTTTTTAGTATACTATGATATAATAGTATGCTGTTAACAATAACTTAAACTAAGGAGTAAAATATGACTAAATATACACAAAAGAAACTTGAACAAATTGCTATCGAAAGATTAGGAAAAAGCATAGAGCTTTGTGGACCAGTACAAAGAGAGGTTATGATAAAAGCTTATGTTGCTGACATGAAGAAAATAATGAAACACAGAACAAAGTTAAATAAAGAAAGAGGATTTAGTTTAGAGATTTTACCGTCTCATCTTCCATCTGATTTTACTTATGACTATTCTGGTAAATCATCTAATTGTGGATACTATGGTTCAGCAAAATATAAATTTATGAATCCAACTAAGAATCAGGTATACGTAAAGTTTCTCAAAGACCTCAATTCAAGAAAGAATCCGGTAACTAGAGAAGCTTTAGTTAAGAAAGTTCAACCGAAATCAAAACAGTTTAATCCAAAAGTATATGACTGTAACATCTTTTCTGGATTAAGAGAAGCTGGTTTAATCTACTATGTAAATAGAAAAGTGTGTTTAAGTATGCTTGGTAAAGAATTCTTGAAACACTTTAACTTGGTATAATACAGCAGATTGTAGGACTAAATATCCTACTTTCTGGTGTACTACACACCATAACATTAACTTTAACACAGGAGATAACAAATGACAGTATCAGAACTAATCGAAGAACTAACAGAACTAGAAAATGCAGGCTATGGAAAAGCTAAAGTGACCTTAGCCTCTGATGAAGAAGGCAATGATTTCAGACCAATCTATGAAATAACGGCTGAAGATAAAGAAGTTACAATATGGCCTTCTTAAAGAAAAATTAAACCCTAACAAAAACCTAATCAAGGAGAATAGACTATGGAAAAGCAACACAAAACAATAGACATAACAAACTTTCCTAACTTAGATGTACTTATGCATACTACATCAAATGAACCTTTTTATGTAAAAAGTGGAAAAGATACATTTTTAGTAAAACTTACTTATGAAACAATTGAGCCTAATAAACTGTTCATAGTAGATTTTGGAGAAATACCAAATACTTCAGGTAAACTTTATAAGGGTATGGCTTACGATGACACAAAAAAGATAAGGCTAGATAACTATAAAGAAACACTAATGGCTTCAAAGAAAATACGATGCTTAAAAATAAATAGCCTAATGGTTGATGATTGGAATTATTCTGCTATTTTGTTTTTCAATGATGAATTAAATAGAAGAATATCTGACACTCACAAACGTAACGTAATTACTTTCAAAGAAGCTGGTGATGCTGGTGATGATTGTTATATGTTTTTAGACGAACTTGAATCTGCTACAGATTTCTTAAAACAAAAGCACAAAAGAAAAATAGCTGCTTTTGAAAAGAAAGAACAAAACCAAGCATTATTTAAGGCAACAGTTGAACCTGCATTAAATGCTCTTTGTACAAAGCTTGGTATTTCAAGAAGAAAAAGTGATGGAGCTCTTTGGGTTAATTATAAATCTGAACTTGAAGCTAAAATAAAGAAAGCTATCGAGGATACAGTAAACGATGAATTCAAAGATTTCTTAGATTCATCTGGAGCACATATAACCTTTAATTTATCAAGTTGGAGTTTAGGAAGAAAACTTGGTAACTTAAAACTCAAAGATATACTAACAAAATAATAACTAAAAAGGAGATATGAAATGACAAGAGTAATAGATAAAAAACAATTTCGTTCTATGAATGCTTACATTAAATATTGTGATAATGGAGATGAAATTTTTCAATCGTGGTCTACTGAGGTAGTATTACGTAAGAAAAATGGTGAGCTCGTACGACTATGGGATGGTTGGTCAGTAATGACTAACAAACAAGTTAAAGCTTACTGTGGTAAAAGTTTACGTGATATTCCATTCGAAGATGGTACTTTTGAAGAAACAAAACATAGTCTAAATGTATGGGGTTTACAACATCCCGTTTGTAGAGACTTTACTAACGTTAAAAAAAGTAAGATGACACCAGAATGGTTCTTCAGAAACTATGGTACAGGATACGGAAAACAAATTAAAAAGCTTATCGGAAATGATAAAGAGCTAAATGATATTTATCGTATTGCCCACATCTGTGCTTTAGCGAATAAGAAGATGAACAAAGGCGATAAACCAGAACCAAGAAATAAATATCAGATGTATGCATATATGTATGACTATAACTTCTGTAAAATTTATAATATTAACCTCTAACTGAAAGGATACTACCATGAAATTGAAACAAAATATTATTGAGATGCTTGCTGATATAATAATGTCAGAAGAAATTGCTTGGGAACAAGCTGATACTTGTGACAAACTTCAAGCTGCTATTAAATCTAAATTATCTCCAGTCGATGCTGGCATTACAGTCGGTTTGTACTGGGATGATTATGTAACAGCTGCTCTTGAATACATTAAAGAAAAAGTAATGGAAAAAGAGTGCCTAGAAATTAATTAGATTTTTTTGCTTTACATTTCGCGAAATTAATTATATCATGTGTATATAAACGAAACGATAACAAAGGAAATGGAAATGGCAAAAAAAAGTACAGCTTCAAAAATGTTAGGTATTCTAATTACTAGAAGAAAATAAGTTTAACTCATAGTATCTCCTCATTTATGAGTTGTTGTTAGGGTAGAGGATAGCGTAAAAGCTATCCTCATTTTTTATACCTACAACAATCGCGAATAGGAAATGCTATACTTAAATGAAAATATGCTGTACAATAACCTTAACAATTAACAACGGAGAAATACTATGACAATAACGAAAGAATTATTAGAGCATAAATACAAAGTGAAACCAACTACACGAATGTCAATATATTGTTCATTCGATTCAAGAGGTAAAGTTACTGAACATAGAAAAATTCGTCCTAGCATTTACGATGAAATGCTTCTTGCGAGTACCGTATATCGTATTCCAATGACTAACGAATTAATAGATGAATTCAGAAAAGAATTTAAAACAGACGATTTCGATGATATTGGTACTGATGATGTTATTCTTCTTTTTAGAAAACTATATAACTTACCTGAACGAACACTCTTGTTAGAATATGATGGCAACTGGTTGTATGAAACAGGATGTTCGCATTGTATACGCTACTCTTATCGTAATAATCCACCTATGTTTTATATAGTATCTAACTTTAAAGAGTACGAATTAACTGAAGATGAAAGAAAAGAAAAAGAAGGTATTGAAAAAGAAAAAAATAACGACAAACTATTTAAGACTATATTCTTACCAAGATTAAAGAGTATATTTAACGAAGTTGAATTAGAAGTAGATGAAGACGATATGGAATATAATGACGAAGAAATTGAGTTTAAAAAAGAGGTATCCTATTATGATCGAGACAAATTCTGTTTAAGAGAATTAGTAAAGAATAAAATCAAAGAAACAGTCGATGAAAAACTTAAAAATTTAGGTATAGATAAATATGATCTTGATATACAACTAAATGTTAGCATTACTATCAACAAAAATAAAATACTACAACAACTTAACAACGAAGGAGAATAACTATGGATAAATACGTTACAATAAAATATACTGAAGCATATGGTGATCGTTATCTACAATACTCTACTGGGGATAAAATACCAACGGTATCAGAAAAAAAGAAAGATGATATTCTATATGTTTTTGAAATTATGTCTAAAAAGCCAGCGAATAACTTCAATTCTCGAAAATGGGTATTTGAAAAAAAGGCCTTTAAAGATCTAAGGGTTTTAATTGGAGCTAATCCTGGTGTAGACAGTCAGCAAGATTTCAGTTTATGTGCTAATAAAATAACAGGAAAACATGTGTTGATATCTGAATATTATACCTATCAATTAGGCAATAGAGTTCAGCCAATCATAAGAAAATCTTCTAAATCAGAAGAAAAACAAGACCAAGCAAGAAATACTAAGCAACTATTCAACAGTACAATTAAGAATTCTTTTGAAGAAATACTCCGTAAATACGGTGCCGAAATAGATAAAAGTCCATACAGATTTTCTGAGACTGGTAGCAAAAGAAATTATATTGCGTTAGATGTAAACTTTAATAAGCTTAAACAAATACTTGCTGATGAGTTAACAAAACAGTTTGGAGTAAAAATCAAACTAGAATCTGGTTCAAGTACTTTTAACAGTAACGAATTTGCACAATTAGATGTAACTCAGCTTTTACAAAAGCAATAAACTATGTTCTAATATAAGTATAATATTTTACGCGCCGAATATTATATTAAACCTTAAGGCGTAATCTTAAAATGAAAGGATAGTGAATAAAATGAGAAAACTTATTGCTACAGGTGAAATACTTAATACAGCTTCTGCAATCGTTACAGGTTCTGTATATGTAAATATTCTCGCTGATGGTACAGAAGATACAGCTGCTAAATCTCATGTCGTAACTCTTTACGTTAAACAATTAGCTGCTGCTTCTATGCCTGCTGAAGCTACAACGTTTGCTGATATTGAAGCTCTTGGTACTCTTAAAGTTCCTGGATTCGATGGACATGCTGATGTTACAGTAGATACTCCAGTTGAAGTACGCTACGTAAAATCTAAAGCATTTGAACTTGCAAATGGTAAAGCTCAAATCAATACAGTTATCAGATACGTATACTAATACTTATCAGAATAACAACTTTACGGAGTCTATCTTTTACGATAGACTCTTTTTATTACCCAACGCTAATATTGCGAAACAATAAATGTTTTACAAATTCAGTGATCTATGGTTCAATTTAATAGCAACAACAGAAATAAATATAAAAGAAAGGAAAACAAAATGAGAACATCTTTTAAATACATTTTAGTTTTTATGTTATCCGTACTTATGGGATGTGTATCATCTGGTGGGGAAATGATTCCATCATCTCTACCTACATTAGTTAACGGTAACACAAACCAGGGAAATGATCCAACCGATCCATCTACAAACAACCAACAAACAGATCCTACTGATCCAGCAGACCCAAACCAAGGGAATCAGCAGACAGATCCAGTAGATCCAAACAGTGGTAACACAGATCCAGGTAACGATCCTGGTAATCAGAATCAAGGTAATGATCCTGCTACTGATCCAACTGATCCTAATCAGGGAAGTAATGATCCGACAGATCCAAATTCAGGTAATCAACAAACTGATCCAACTGATCCTAATCAAGGAAATGGTGGTAGCAATGATCCTGTAACTCCAGTAATAAATGTAGTAGACTACGAAAGCAGTTATGCCACAGATCCAGCTGTTACTAAAGTTATTTTAGATAGTTCTGCTACTGGTGCACTTATTGAACAATTTATTGGAAGTAATGTTACAGCTGAATATAAAGCAAACTTTAAAGCAGCATTACATGAAAATAATAAGGATGAATATGTATATTTTAAAGCTACTAGACCCACAGATCTCAGTCCATTTAACTCAAATACAGATGAAAATGGAAATGAAATAAGATATACAAATCTAAATGTATACGGTGGTAATGCTGTAGATTTAAGCTATACTGATTTTGGATACTGGAAGAGTGTTACCGAGAAAAGAAATTCAAACGGAGATTTAGTAGATGAAAAAGTAAATAGTATACAAATGAAGTACATTATGCCTATAACTACAGATAATACAAACTATACTTTGCCTACCAATCCTCTATTATTTACCGGTAAAGCATACGCTGCAATTAAAAGTAATGACGAATATGTTAATAAAATTATTTCAGGAAATGCTTCATTAGTAATGTATCCTGCAAATAATTACAATCCAGAACTTAGTGTAAACTTTGATAACTGGTACAACATGTCTGTTACAAAAGCACCTAATACAGATGCTCTTACTTATGATTTTACCTTCACTAAAGGAGCTAACTACCAAGACAATGGATACGACTTCGAAGGTACTAAGAGAGGATATTTCCACAACCAATATAGAGGAAATAATCAGATAAGAGAAACTGCTGGTGAATTTGACGTTCTTAGTCCAAATGCAAGTAACCTTGAATTAAATGGTGTATTTGGAGCTAAAAGAACAGATCCACTTCCTGGTGAAGTTTACTAACCAATAACGAAACCTTATACGGCTCTCTGCTTACTACAACAGGGAGCTTTTTTCTTTAACGTAACAGAAGGAGTAACAACATGAGACTATACAGATGTAAGACAGGCTTAGGACAACGTGATGGAAATACGTATGAATATGTTAATGACGCTGAACTTAGAGCGAACTATTTAACAGAAACTACTGGTACACAATGGTATACAGAATCATTTGAAGATAATTCCGTTGGTCAATCTGATAATCAAGGAAGTGGTATCAGTACATTACTGTTTATTGCTATATTAATTTTATTAGCTCTTCTTGGCGAATAATCTATTCTCCCTCGTCAACCTAAAAGGAGGTACAATATGACAAAATGTGTAGTGAAATGTCGTAAGATGACCAAAGAAGGTGTAATCCTCAAAGGAGGATATGTTGCAATAGCAGATAATAGCGCATACTCTTTTGAAGAATTCATTGAAGATGCCCACATCTTTCCAACTATAGCTGAAGCTAAAGATGTCTTAAATATGATTACGTGCGACGATACTTATGATTGGTATACAGAATTGATTAGTCTAGATTAGACAAATCGTCTACTTTTTGTATCGTAAAGCCAAAAATGCGTCACGATGAAAATATTTACTTACAAAGAGCATTGTACCTAACGTTCTATATGTCGTTGGTTTATCATTAGATGCTCTGAACTAACTATTAGATTGTTCTTATGCCATCAATCCTAATAAATAAAATGGAGTAACTGCCGTCTCTTGTGCAGGATAAATATGAAGAGTTTCGCCTTAGAGCCCGTTACTGGAGAACCGGTATAGAGGGACAGCTTTGTGAAGGTTGTACAGACCGTAGCGCAAACAGGTTAAAACTTAGAGATGACGTAGCGCATTGCTAAGGGTGAGTAAGGAAGAAGATTCCAGAGTGTACTTTAAAAGCACTACCTGATAAATAAGACGAGTAAAAATCTGTAGTCATCTATCAAAAGTGTATGAATAGATTACCTAACTTAAATTACTATTTATTTTATCTATTTATATTTCTTTAATCGTATTAGGTAATAGGTTATCCTAAGTACGTCCCTCAATATACTCAAAATATCAAATAGTTAACTTTTGGCTTTACTTTTACAAATAAGCACTATATTCTAATAATTGTTAGTGTTGGTTATTAACTTGATAGCCCGTTTAGAAAGTGCACTAACAAAACCTGTTTAAAAGACGTCCCTCCGTCTTGCCCTCTATGATCTCTAAGGTAGAGGGCTTTTTTGTTTTTACTTAAAATTAAAATTGTTGTAGGATACATATCATGCAGTATGAAATATTTTATAATATAATTTATCCTAGCATAAAAGCTTCACTTGAAGCTAAAGGATTTGAACCAAGTTTACTTTCGAATAAAGCAATGAGAGATGGTGTTTATATAGTATTGAATCCTGGATCTGACTATCCTAAACAGTCTGAAAAACAATTTGGTGATGCTGTTATCGATTTGCTGACACGACTTCACATACCTTTTGAAGATGAGTCTGATGGATTGTGTACATACATTTTCATTAATTTGACTAAATTAAATCTACAGGAAATTAATAATGACTAAAATTTATAACGTAGAACTTAATGAATCTAATGCTGATTATAATAGGACAATCAATGAATATGAATTTCAAACTAGGACTACAATTATAGAATCATTTAAAACAAAGGTTGAAGCAGAAAAATATATTAAATATTTGGAAAAAGAAGTAAAAGAAAATGGATATTATGACAAAGAAAACGAAGCATATTATTATGGAGTTTTTACAGACCCACCATCAACTATAGTAGCAAATACTGATGGAGTTTTAGTTAATGTTTCTATAAAGGAGAACAATGATGACTAACAAAGTAACTGATATTCCACTTAAGATTGTTGTAGTTGAGCGTAATTATGGAGCATGGAAAGAGTTTAAAGTAACTACAACACCTGTTAATACTGAAGCTTTATTGGGTCCTATATATCAACTTAAAGCAGGTGCAACGTTACATAGAACGTGTGTTAAAAATAGAGCTGTTACAGCTAAAGTAATCGTTGGAGAGGATGCTATAGTAGTAAAAGATAAAGAAGAAACAATTGAATATGTAAATAAAGCAGATCTTGAACCATATGAATTGTCTGATTACGATAAAGAACGTTTAGCTGAATATAACAAAAGGATCAATGGTAAAGATCTATTCGATAAGATAGCCATGCCTAATATATTAGCCATCGTAAAAGAATACGATCTAAACTGGGCTAAAGATAAAAGTAACATGTTACTTGCAGACAAAGATGCTGGATCTATTCATTATCGTAAGTCAGATCATAAAGAAAGACACAAGGAAATAACCGATAAACTAAAAGCTTTAGGCTGTAAAGTAATTGTTCCTAGCTTTGGAAAAGATATCTGTAGAATAAGTATCAACCAAAGTGTAGCTAATATGGGATTAGCCTAAGTTTTGTACCATACGAATTTTTTTGAGCCACATCCATAACATTCAAAAAGTTTTCCTGAATCAATCAATGCTTTATATGCCTTATATGCATACGGATTTCGATTTATTCTATCTAATCTGCTGCTGATTGTTATATAAAACTTATCTGGTCCTGTGAATCCTTCAAAAGTAAATCCAGATTCTTCATAACCTTTGCCACTAAACAAATTCCAATCAGAATAGCATAGTATATTGTCTGGATTATAAGTTTTAATGAAATGTGATAGCAGTTTACTTGTTCCACCGATTACCTTGTTGTTACTGGATATACAACCTCGAACCCATTCCCATTGGTATTCTTTATTAGAAGAAGGACTATATCGACGAGCTTTATTGAATGATGCTATTTGAACTAAAGCGTTATTGTGATATAAACCTAGTTTAACTGTAGCTGATCTATATCCTTGTACATGATTTTGCATACAAAACTCTCTGTAGTCTTTAGTAGATACATCACGTATTTCACAGTTACGTGCATAAATACGTTCTCCTTTAACAATACCTAATCTAGCTGCTATTATATCTTTTAAAATATCTTTTTGTTTATTCCATTGATCTTCCCAGATTTGTATTAATTCGATTCCTTCTTCATATGCAGCTACATTTTTATTAAAATGATAATTACGTGTCCTTCTATTTATTCCATTGACAGCATGATAATATACACCATTAAACTCAACAGCAAGTGATTTTTCTGGTATGTAGATATCTAACTCAAATCTATTCGCTCCTTTACCTATTACGTACTTAGTAGTATTAAACCCTAAGCTTTCTATGTATTGACGTAATTCTTCTTCACCTTTAGAGCTAAATAGCGTACCATTTTCTTTTTTAGTTTGATACGCCTTCATGTATCTTTCTTTCCACCGCTCATCTGTAATAGATAGATTATACGCGTGTATAGCTTCTGCTGTTTTAGCTCTAGTTTCTTCACTACTGTGACATTCTATCATCTTCCGTTGATGCTTAGCTAAAAGTTCTGGATTGTTCCAAATTTCTTTCTGCTTCGCTCTTTGTGCTTCTCTCTTTTCTTCTGTCCAAGCAGCTTTGACACAAACTTTCATCTTGTCAATCTCTTTTTGTGTCATTTTACGACCTTTATTCCAAGCAGTCTTACCTATATGAGCAGCAGATAGTTTAGCTTTCATCTCATCTGACTTCTTATACATCCCATGAGCTTTGTTATATTCTATTCCACATTCTCTGCAGCAAAATTTACTTTCTTTTCTAGCAGGATGGAATAACTTACCACAATTTGGACAGACTATATCTTCTTTTTTCTTCATTTGATCCTTCCTTTATATAATATAGAATTACACTTTGCAATAATATTAGCAGATTCGATTACTTCAGTAAAACCAAAAATTAACTTCTCCATATAGCCTAAACCTACTATCTATGCAAATGCCCTAATCTTAGGAATCATAAATAAAAACAAAGGCCTAAGCATAAGCTTAAGCCCTTGATTTTGCTCAACAAACTAACTATTAAGCAACGTTGAAGTTAGAAATAACACCACGTACTAAGTAGTTTGGCTTGTTTACGAAGAGATCATAGAATGACAAGCATCCTTTATGATTCTTAAGATTAGGAGCTTGGAATGTAGGAGTGAAATACAATGGAATCCACTCTGCAAGCACGATAGCGCTATCACCAAGTTGGAAGCCCTTGAAACCGAAGATAACTTGATCTTCTGGAAGAGTCTTTGAATAAGGAACAGCTATAACAGCGATTGTACCTTCGTTCAAAGTACCTGCCAAATATGGTCCAATAGGTTTCTTTGATTCTGGAGCAGCTTTGAATCCTTCGATGTTTTCTACAACAGGAAGACCTTGTTTTGTAGATACGATGATGAATTCAACAGTACCACGACCAGCATTTTCTTGGATGATACCACGAGCAGAAGATACTACAGTCTTATAAGAAGAATATCTTTGAGCAAGTGTAAGGTTAGCACCGTTAGCAGCACAATCAAATGTCAAAGAAGCATCTAATGCAGAAGCACCATATACAGCTTTAACAGCAGCCAAGTCTCTTTCCCAACGAATTGTACCAGCGAGTTGGTTAGAAATAAGTTCATCTGTATCTATAGCAAGATGAGCATTCATTACTAAACCAGCAGCAACTGAATATGTACTCATTAAAGGATGTTCCTTAGCCATAACTGGTTGATTAGGAATTTCGAATTGAATCTTACGGATAAGATCTGTATCTGTTTCTGTATCAACAGCAGCTTCAAATGTCATAACAGCACCAGCAGTGATTTCTTCAGCATATACTGTAGCATCAAGAGCAAGTGTTGCAACACCAGTTTGAGCATTAACGCTACCAGAAACACCACGACCGATAACTACATAATCACCTGAGTTAACACCAGTTGAAGGGTTAGCAGATTCATTACCATAATCTCTAGCGATTTCTTTACCACCGATACGTACGATGAATGAACCAGCTCTTACTTTAACTGTAGCACCTGAAGGGATAGTAGTTGGTGTAGCTGTTACTGAAGCAGCAGCTGTAGCATTACCATAAGCAATAGCTTCTGAAGCATATGTACCATCTGTTGCATCTTCGAATACGATATCTCCAGCACTAACGCCAGCAGCTGTGTCTGAATATACTGTCTTTATAACGAAGATTTGACCTGATTGTCTATCCATAGCTTGGATATCGCAGAAAAGGTGTGAAACCATCGCTGGATAAAATACATTGACGATATCGATAGTCTTAGGTGTAAGAGAAGCAACTCCTGGGTTCAAGAGTGATACTGCAGATGTAGCATCTTCTTTAAGAAGGTTCTTTCCAGCGAAATCGCCTGGTTGAGAAGAGATGTATTCAGCTGTATTCTCAAGAAGTTGTACAAGTGTTGCTGCCTTGTATTTAGCATCAGAGTTTGAGCTTTCGATGTCTTTTAATAGGTTAGGGCAACGTGTAGCAAGTGTTGATTCTGAAAGAACTTGAGCAGCGTGTGCGATACCTTTGTTTCTTTTTACTTGAGCTGTTTTAGCTTCAAGTTTTTTATCTTTTAATTCTGTTAGCAAAGCCATTTTATAATTTTCCTTTATAATTAGTTTTTTTGTTTGTTTTATAGTAGTTGTTTTATCTATAGCGGTAAGGTATCAGATTATAGTGTGATAGGTTACTGTATTGATTTCCAGAATAGAGGTTTTGCTATTTAGTATATCCTTTAGTTGGTATTCGTATAAGAGTATCTTCTATTGGATATGTTTATAAGAACTGTTATATTTTAGTAAGATGGTATAGTTATATTTATTTTTCCGTTTTTATAGGTGTTTTTGCGATTTGGCGATTGATTTTACGTTAATTTTTGTTAATTTTTTGGTTATTTTGTTAATACTTAGAGATAACAATCGATTTATGGTTTTACTATTGACATAGACTAAGTTATAGTATATAGTACATATAAGAAAGGAAACGTATTGTGTTATTATCGGTATTGTTTTTATGCTCTATTTTAGTGAATATTATACTACTTGTAGTTATCTCTAGAAGAGATGAGGAGATAAGAAAGTTAGAAAATATTATTTCAGGACTCAAATCTACGTTATCAAAGTATAAAATTTATGAATATATAAGTAGAGAAATAGACGATTTAGATGTTGAGACTGTAGATAGCATGGAAGAGCTATATGATATAGTTAAGAAAGCCAAACTTGTATTGAACTCAGGTTATTTAGATATTGATGAAGAATCACATAGTGCTAGTATACAAGTTACGGTACAAAACAAATCGCTATTAGAAAAGGTATATGTTTGTACTTTTAATACAGTCGATAAATTAGCAGCTAAGAATTTTGAATATTATGTAAAGATACGAGAATATACAATACAACAACATAAAAAGGTATATAAGAGATGAAAGTAACTGGTACAATAGAAGCAGTTGGTAAAATTAAAGAATCTTCTACAGAAGATTTGTTGAGGCACACTCATAGTTACTATGAAGATGTATTAAAAGATCTTAGTGTAATGGCACACTTATTAGGTATTGACTTTAATGCAGAGTTCATAACAACAGCGAAAAATAGTGAAGAAAAGAGACAAGAAGATTTATTTTGTCAAGTTATATTGCCTAGTATTAATAAGTATACTAACGAAAATTGCTGTGAAGTATGGATAAATATAAATAGAAAGAAAAATGAGATTGAAATAAATTCTCATAATTGTGATACTTTTAGTTTCATAGGAATACTAGAAAAAGCTGGATTAAAAGTAAAAGAAGTCATAACTCCTACTGGTGCTTTTACTGATCAATGGAGTAATACGAAAATGTATTGTGAATTGCCCAAGGAATTTAGGATTTAAACTTTTTGGAGTAATATTTCATAAGTAGAAGCGTTTTAGATTTTTATTGATGCTTAAATATAATCTTGACGTATCCGTTTGCTCCATCATTTGCGTAATGATTGGTATAGACGTCTCCGCCTTTACCATAACCGTTGTATAATGAAGCTCCGCCAGAATAAGAACCACCTTTTGTAGCTGTAATACCATTGTTGCCGGCTTGCTTTAAAGTAAATGATACTTCTTGTGCATATATCGATGGAATATTACCACCAATTGCTTGTGTCTGGTCATCAATCGCTTTACCACCTTTACCTCCATAGCTAGTAACTACATTTGAAATACTAGAGTTTTCTGCATCTGAAACCTTTTCATTAATCTTATATTTTCCAGATGATCCACTGCCAACAATAATTTGATAAGTGTTTTGTGTAATTTTTAGATTACCAATGTAACCACTTC